>Ga0194055_10002567_pt1 | contig 14328 bp, 17 predicted proteins | sample SepL449m_MetaG_FD_155482 | JGI IMG/M metagenome (GOLD analysis project Ga0194055, IMG submission 155482) | Anoxic zone freshwater microbial communities from boreal shield lake in IISD Experimental Lakes Area, Ontario, Canada - Sep2016-L442-9m | ecosystem: Environmental > Aquatic > Freshwater >... | reverse complement strand
TGCCAAAAAATAAAAGAATATGGACCCGCTGGGGCTCGGCTGAGCTCCAGCGGGTTTTTTTATTGTGTGTTGAAGAGGCTGGTCGAGGCTGCTCCTCTTTTGTTCGTTCACAGGTGAGGTAGGATTCTCATGCTCACGGCACTCGATTCGCGAGATTGCCAACCGACCGCTTTTTAAAATATGTGAGTCACTGATGACACAATCCACGCATTCAGTCGTTCATTCGATCGCCGGTGTTTATCCGCCGGCAGTTTCCGAGGCAACCGTCATGACGGTCTGGCCTTCGGTCGCCGCGACCTCGCTTGGACAGTGGCTGGGACGACTGTTTCGGATCAGAACTGGCTTCGGAGTGATCACCGTGGGTCGGGTGGCACTTTTGGCGAGCATGCCGCTGGGCTTGATGCTTTACCTTTCGATGCGTCTGCCATGGGCGATCCGTCGCTACCGACTGACCAATCGTCGCGTGATCATCGAGCGCGGAGTGAGCCCGTGTGCAGAGCGTTTTGTTGAACTCTCCCGCTTTGATGCGATTGACCTGCTGGTTCGTCCGGGACAGGAGTGGTATGCGGCTGGCGATCTTATCTTTCGCCGGGGACCGATTGAAACGCTACGACTGTCGGGTGTCAGCCGACCGGAATCATTTCGGCAGACATGCCTCAAGGTAAGGCAATCGTATGTCAGCGTTGCAGCCGTACAACCGGAGACTGTTGGTGCAGCCTAGTCGGTTTTTTAGCTGCGTTGCCAACACGTTCTAAACAGCTTTGCGGCTAGCAACAGTGCCTCGGGCTTTGACTGCACTGGCAATTGCCTGTCTTGCAGCTTCGTCGAGATGGCACTCAAACGCTTGCGCGTTGGCCCACGACTGTTCTGGAGATGTGGCCCCAAACAACACACTACTGACTCCCGGTTGCTCTGTTGTCCACGCCAGCACGAGAGTGGAGAGATCGCAGCCGAGCCTTGCGGCCACGGGTCGAATAGCCTCGACAAAGTCGAGATTGCGCTGAAACTCGTCACCCTGGAACATCGGGTATTTGTGGCGGCTGTCGGACGTAGGGAAAATCTGATCGCGCCGCATCTCGCCGGCTAAGAGACCTTTCATGAGGGGCCAGTAGACAATCATTGCCACGCTGTGATCGCGGCACCAGGGCAGAATCTCGGCTTCAATCTCGCGTTGCAGCATGTTGTAGTGCAACTGGCACGCCGAGACCGGACAGTTGAGAGCAAACCGCTGTAATTGATCAACAGATACATTCGATGCGCCCACCGCGCGGGTTTTTCCCGCTTGCATCAGGCGTGAAAGTTCGCTGGCCGACTCCTCAATCGGAATCCGAGGGTCGGGAGCGTGCAGGTAGAGTAGGTCAACGTAGTCGGTGTCGAGCCGTCGCAGGCTCTCCTCAACTTCTGCGCGGATCCGCTGCGGCCGACCGTCGACCGTTTGCACCCGGCCTGGCTCCCAGTGAATTCCGCACTTGCTAGCGATCACAATATCGGCCCTCCGGCCCCGGATCGCCTCTGCAATGGCCAATTCGCTTTCCCCATTCTCGCCGTAGCAATAGGCGGTGTCGAAATGCGTGACGCCAGCGTCGACGGCCGCCGCGACGGTGGCGACGGCAGCAGCGGGCGTGATGCCAGATCGCGTCATGCCAGCCAAGGGCCAGCAGCCGAGTCCCAGTGGGGAAACCGTCACTGTGCTCTTGCCCAGTGGTCGGGGATGGCGGTTGGTCATCAGGGCACAGCCCCATCGCCTCTGCTCAGAGTGACTCCCGGACGAAATTCTATCTTAGAGTCAGACTGAGTCGAGGCGGTCGGACCCTGCGGAGTCGAAGTTCGGCGGTGGTGCCCAAAGGAGCCTTGCTTTAAAAACATCGTGATCAGATCGGCTGAATCGCGTCGAAAAAGCAGGCTGGAATGCAGGCACGGCAAAATCGCATGGTCGTGCGGCACATCAGGTCGAGTGCTTTCGAGCGAGACGAGCAAGTCGTACTGGGCAGCGATGATTCCAATATCGACATCGGCAGGCATGCTCAAGCGATTAACGAAACTATCGCTGGCGGTGGAAAGTTCACGGATTGGCTTGAACAGGCCGCCCCAGGCAGCCATCGCTCGCGTGGCTGCAAATGAGCCACGATTGGGCGGGGCGAGCATCACCAGTCGCCCCAATTTTTGCGGCCGAAATTCCTCGAGCGCCGCGCGGGTAATGATACTTCCCATGCTGTGCAGCACGAGATGAATGGTCGCAATACCTGGATCGGCATCGAGGCACTGAAGTTCGCTGGCAAGCCGCCGAGCGTGCTGCCGTATGGAGCAGCACATATTAAGATAGCCCCAGGTTCGCGTATGAAATCCAGCATCGCGGAGCCTGTGCCGAAGATAGAAAAACATCAGACTGTTGGCTAGGAATCCGTGCACGAGAGTGACATGTTCGCGGCCCCTCACGGGATCCGGCGTGTCGAGAAGAGAATTGACCACAACGAGTCTCATGCTGGCCGCTGTGCGACCGGTTGATCTGCGGAAGGTTGACCGCCGGGTCGTCTTTCGCTCGGCCGCCCCAGCGGGGCCGGGCAGCAGTCGAGTGGGCAGACATCGTGATTGGCTGGCAAGCTGCCGATGGCCGAGCGACCGGTCTGATTCCAAGCGCGCTCGGCTATCAGGTCGCGCAGCATGCTCACAAAGGATGGGTCAGTGCCGACCGTCGCTACTCGCACCATGTCGATGCCCAGCGATTGACAGAGATCGGCGGCCTCTGTGTCGAGGTCATAGAGCACTTCCATGTGATCAGAGATAAAGCCGATTGGCACGATGGCCAGGCGCGTCTGGCCTTGCTGGTGCAACGCTCGAATAGCGTCGCAGACGTCTGGCTCAAGCCACGGTTGCGTGGGTGGTCCGCTGCGGCTTTGAAAAACGAGATTGGAGTGTCGGACTCCTACTGCAGTTGCTACGAGCCGCGCGGTCTCAGTGAGTTGTTGAAGATAACGACAGGAATCAGACATCGATGTCGGGATGCTGTGTGCGGTGAAGAGTACCGGCACATCCAACCGCTGATCTGCTGGAAAATGCTCCAAGGCGCGGGTCACGTTGGCAGCCATCGGGCCCACGAATTCCGGGTGATTGAAGAAAACGCGGATTTTGTCTACCTGCGGCGCACGATCGCCAAGGGCTGCACAGGCCGCTGCGATATTTTCTCGATACTGCCGGCAACCGGAGTAACTGCTGTAGGCACTCGTCACAAACGCAATGGCCCGCTTGACGCCCGCGTCAGCCATTTCACGCAGCGTGTCGCTGAGCAGCGGATGCCAGTTGCGGTTGCCCCAGTAGACCGGCAGGTGCGGTCCGCGACGATCGAGTTCTGCTCGTAAAGCCGTCAACAGGGCAAGATTCTGGCCATTGATTGGGCTTTTGCCGCCAAAGTGATTGTAGTGCTCGGCAACTTCAAGCATTCGCTCATGCGGTACATTACGACCACGGAGCACATTCTCTAGAAACGGAATCACATCGTCTGGCCCATCTGGCCCACCGAATGAGACAAACAAGACGGCATCGTACGCAGATTCAGAAGGCACGACTGCCGATTCGAGGGCTGGAGCTAGCAAAGGAGTAGTCATCAACGATTGGGCCGCGATGGCTTTATTTTGAATCGGAGTGTGAGGTGTCGCTTTGTCAATCATGAAATCGACGGGCGGTTCTAACGATCACTCCTCTTCAGATCGGTTTTAAAAAATGACCCCGACGGGACTCGAACCCGTGTTACAGGCGTGAAAGGCCAGTGTCCTAACCACTAGACGACGGGGCCTACTTGAAGCCAACAAACAGCCGCACTCGAACAAACAACTTTTTGATAACGATTTGGCCCAGAACCAGTAGGCTCCACGAAAAATTCTATCAATGGCTTTCCATACCATCCATAAGTCTCCAATTAATCAAAGGCCAACGGACGTTATCGGCAAGTCTTCGGCACGTGCGGCGAGCCAAGCAAGCAGATGCGTAAGAACATACCCGACATCGCTGGTACCGCAACTGCCAAGGCTAGCAGGGGCGTTGCGGCAGTCAAAAGCTAGGTCACTTTTGGAGCAACGGCAGGCTTTACAAAGAGTGAAGCGGTTTCGGCAGTCGATTTTTCGTGATCAATCGCCACAGAAGTTCGCACAACAGAAGTAACCTTGGCCTCGACGGGCTCTCCCCTCGCGATCGCATCGAAGACTTCTCGCCGATGCACGGGCACCTCTTTGGGAGCTTCAACGCCCAAGCGGACCTTATCGCCACGAATCTCCACTACAACGATCGTGATATCGTTGTTGATAACGATGCTCTCGTCTTTTTTCCGCGACAAAACGAGCATAGATTCTTCCTCGCTGCTGACGCCGATCAGGCACAGCTTAACCAGCCACAGTATACCTAAGTATAGAGGTTTCGATCCATTCGTCAAGCAAGGGGAAGCATTTTAGGATCTCGTTAGGCCCGTTTTCCATTCGAATAAACTGGTTTCCCCCAGCTTTTAGTTATTTAAGCAGGGCTGGTCTCTTAGCCGAACAACCGTCCGTTCGCTAGGCAGACACTCGCGCGAAGGGTAGAAAACGCCGAACCCAACTGGTTTCAGTACGGAAACCCCAACGCCATCTTGTTGCTGGCGATCGTCTCTCTATACTCACAAAAACGATTATACTCACAAAAAAGATGGAACATTTTTCAAAAAACTCTACCCGGCACACCTGAGGCGACACGGGGAGCGAAACAAGAGAATGAGAAAAGAATGAGAGAATGGTTCCGCAATCTATTTTCCGCCGTTGGCACGGTGCTGGAAGGAATGCTCGTGACGCTGCGGGTTTTTAGCAGCACCTACAATCAAAATCGCCGCACGTTCACGGAGCATTTTGAGTATCCAGAATTACCGGTGCCGGTTGCTTCCCGCTACCGGGGTTTTCATCGCTTCGATCTGACGACCTGTATCGCCTGCGACCAGTGCGCCAAAGCTTGCCCGGTCGACTGCATTTATATCGGCAAGGAACGCGTCACTGATGGCAAGGGCTTTCGCGTCAGTGGGTTTGTGATTGACTACTCGAAGTGCATGTTCTGCGCTCTTTGCGTTGAACCGTGCCCGGTTGATTGCATCTTCATGGGTGCCTCACACGATTTGAGTTGCTACAGCCGCGATGGCACGATCGTAGACTTTGCCCGACTGCCCGTGGAGGTCGCTTGGGGCCGATCAACAATCAATCCCACGGCAGTGGCCGCTTCCAAAGTGATTGTTGAACCGGTGCATGGCGGTCCAAATCAATAATTCAGTGCGAGACAAGCGCCCCTATGAATGAATCCTCTTCCATCCATCCGGTTTTAATCGCGGGCTACGTGGCTCTTTTTGTGGCTGTGGGCGGTGCATTTCTCTGCGTCAATTTGCTGGTGGGCTGGCTTGTCAGGCCCCGGTTGCCCAATGCCGAAAAACTTGAGGTATATGAATGCGGCGAGCCAGCGATTGGCTCCAGCTTTGTGCAATTTGATCTAAGATTTTATGTCGTTGCCTTGTTGTTCATCATCTTTGATGTGGAAGTGGCACTCTTTTTTCCTTGGGCCACTGTGTTTGGCAAAGCCGTGCAACTATCCGATCCGGGGCTCGTGACCGTGCAGCAAGCAGCTGATCCTGTCGACGCGAGCACGGCAGTAAGCGGCGCAGGATCGGTGGCGGGTGGGGGGCTTGTCGGCCTATCGCCTGCGGCCGCCGGCTTGCTCAAAGAGCTTGGCATCCGCCAACCGGCCGTGCCGGCGTTTGTGCCCGATGCTGTAACTCTGCGGATGATCGAGCAGACTCGAGGGGAACGCAGTCAGCCGCTTGCCCAGGGGGAGTGGGCGGTAACGCGAGCCGGTTCGCTCTTGGCCCGCGCAGCAGTTGTTGACATGGCTGCATTCTTTGCCGTATTGCTCGTGGGCTTTGCCTATGTCTGGAACCGGGGTGACCTCGACTGGGTGAGGGCTGTCTCTGCCGAGCGTTCCGCTGCAAAGTAGCAGTTGGCTTGAGTTGATTTGTTCCGCTTGTTTTGATGCTTCGATTTTTCCCCTATCATTTTTATAAGGTTCATCTATGCGTGGCCCGGCGTTTCTGGAAAAACTCGAAGTAGCTTTTCCCGGGGCGGTACTGGGGACCGCGCTGGATGTGATCGATCCGTGGGTGGAAGTAGCTGCGGCACGGATCGTCGATGTCTGTCGCTGGCTCAAGCAGTCGAGTGACTCACGGTTTGACTCACTGGAGTGCATTACGGCGATCGACTGGTTTGAGACCGATCCAAAAAAGGCGTCAAAAGTCAGCTGGCAGCCCCACACCGAATTGGTCTACCACCTGTGGAGCACAGTTTCGCGAGTGAGTCTCGTGCTCAAAGTGAAACTGCCTCGCTGGAAAGACGATCTGCCCGGGCAGTTGCCCGAGGTGGGCAGCGTGGCGTGCGTCTGGCGAACTGCCGACTGGCACGAGCGGGAAGTCTATGATCTCTCGGGCATCGAATTTACAGGCCATCCAGACCTGCGTCGCATTCTTTGCCCCGAAGACTGGGAAGGCTATCCGCTGCGGAAAGATTATCAGATGCCGCTGGACTACCACGGCATCCGGGCCAAGTAAAAACGGCCTCGCTGAGTGCAGGAGTCGTTTGCGAGAACCACATCGAATCACAGGTAGACAACGTCACAGGTAGAAAGCGCTGACAGGAATCGAAACTATGGCACCTCTCATCGACGACGATCCGCGAATCATTGAGTTTGACGTTCGCACAGACGAAATGCTCGTCAACATGGGGCCGCAGCATCCCAGCACGCACGGCGTGTTGCGATTGGTGCTGCGCACCGACGGCGAGGTGGTTTCGGAACTGGAGCCCCACATCGGCTACCTCCACCGCTGCGCAGAAAAAATTGGTGAAAATCTGACCGCGCGGCAATGGATCCCCTACACGGATCGAATGGACTATCTGGCCGCGATGAATATGAATCTCGGCTGGGCTCTGGTCGTTGAAAAACTCATGCGACACGAGGTCAGCGAGAAGGCTCGCCATCTCCGCGTGCTGATTACAGAACTTGGACGGATCTCCAGCCACTTGGTCGGCATGGGTGCCTACGGCCTCGACCTAGGCACCTTCAGTCCGTTTCTCTACGCCTTTCGCGAACGAGAAAAAATTCTTGATCTTTTTGAGGAAACCTGCGGCGCTCGTCTGACGTACAGCTACATCACCGTTGGTGGTCTGACGGCCGATCTGCCGCCTGGCTGGTTGGAAAAGTGCGAGTCTTTTCTGGATCAGTTTGAGCCAGTGATTCAGGAATACCACGCTCTCTTGACGACCAATGCAATCTTTATCAAGCGGACTGCTGGTATCGGCGTACTCTCTCGCGAGATGGCCATTGACTACGGCTGCTCCGGGCCTGTGCTGCGAGGCAGCGGCGTCGATCAAGATCTACGACGCGACGGCGAGAGCATCTACACGGGAATGTACGACGGCTATGCCTTTGAGGTGGCCGTTGAAAAAAATGGTCACTATCCGCGCGATCACGCCTATCCAGCGGTGCCGGTCGATGCCGTCCTGGGCGACTGTTGGCATCGCTTTTTTGTACGGATGCTCGAGGTGGTGCAGTCTATCGATCTGGTGCGACAGGCAATGGACCGCTACGCCGCCTGCAAGGGTCCGCTGGGCGAGCCGCTCAAGCTGATGGAAAAGATTCCGGCCGGAGACGCCTATTTAGAGACAGAATGCCCGAAGGGTCAGATGGGTTTTTATTTGGTCAGCGACGGTTCAGCGATTCCGTGGAGGGCTCGGGCCCGTTCGAGTTCCTTTTCCAATCTTTCCGTAGTGCACGAACTCTGCCGGGGCTGTCTGATTGCTGACGTTCCGGCGATCGTGGGCAGTCTCGACATCGTGATGGGCGAAATAGACAGATGACCAACAAATTCGCAAGTCGTTATCTTGAAGCGGCTTACGAATTTGAAAAATTTCTGAAAATGCGCCAAATAGGGTGCATTTCATGGAATGCGGTGCATTTACGGTGCATCGCCAACTCGACATCGTACCATCAATTGACCGCCCTTCTGACGTTGAAGGCCGGTCAGTTTTTTTGTTGGCGGTTGTCGTCCGAGGAGAGGTCAAGAGTAGCAAATTACCTCTCAATCTGGATGATCTGCTCCGACAGCGAACCGTCGAGGGCGACCGCATTGAGTACAAGGCGGGCTGGAACCCGGACGCCGTGGTGCGAACGCTCTGCGCTTTTGCCAACGACTTCGAGAACCTGGGCGGCGGCTACATCGTCATCGGCCAGGACTGCGACGAACACGGTCAGCCGATATTTCCCCCGGTCGGCCTGAACGACAACCAACTCGACCCCATTCAGCGGGAACTGGTGGGCTACTGCAACCTGATCCAGCCGACCTATTTCCCGATCCTGAGCGTCGAGAAGTACGAAGGCAAGAACCTGATCGTGTTGTGGTCCCCTGATGGCCTGAACCGCCCATACAAAGCACCCCGTGCCGTCACCGCCAGAACGAAGGAGTACCACTACTTCATCCGGCGTTACTCCAGCACGGTCGAAGTGAAGTCGAATAGCGATGACGAACTGGAACTTCTACGTCTGACGGCGACCGTGCCATTCGACGACCGCCAATGCCGTCAGGCCGACGTGGACGATCTCCGACCTGGATTGCTCCAGTCCTACTTGAAAGAAGTTGGCAGCGACTTGCACAAAGATGCCAGCAAAATGCCGCTGGTGGATTTGGGTCGGCTGATGAACATCGTGGATGGGGCCGAAGAATTCGTGAAACCACGAAATGTCGGCGTGCTGTTCTTCCATGACGAACCGAGGAAGTTCATTCCCGGCTCGCAGATCGACGTGGTGATTTTCCCCACGGGACCGGGCGGCGATGAACTCATTGAGAAGGTGTTTCACGGCCCACTGCACGAGCAGGTACGAGACGCTTTGCGGTACATCGAAGTCAACGTGATACGAGAAAAGGTCATCAAGCACCCAGATCGTGCCGAGGCGACCCGGCTGTTCAACTATCCTTTCCCGGCAATCGAAGAAGCGGTTGTGAACACGGTGTACCACCGCAGCTATGAACAACGGGAGCCGGTGGAAGTTCGAGTAAACCCGGACGGTATCGAGATCGTCAGCTACCCTGGCCCCGACGCCTCCATTCGCATCGAGGCGTTGAGCAGCGAAAAGATCGTCGCCCGGCGCTACCGCAATCGCCGCATTGGGGAGTTTTTGAAGGAATTGGAACTGACCGAAGGCCGCTGCACCGGCATCCCCAAGATTCGGGCAGCGATGGAGAAAAACGGCTCGCCGCCACCCCGTTTCTCGACTCCCAGATAAGCCACGGAGTAAGAAACAAAAAATACGAATCACAGACAAGGGAAAGGCCTGGCTTGCCAGTCAGCCGGAATAACGAGAACACGGAAGACCAATGCCCTGGATCGAATGGTACAACTCGCTCGCCAAACCCCCGTGGACGCCCGCCCCGGCGACCATCGGACTGATCTGGCAGATTCTCTACCCGATCATCCTGGTCAGCTTTGGGTTCGTCTTCGTTCAGGCGATCCGAAAGAAAGTGCCGTGGATTGTGACGTTGCCGTTCGCCATAAACCTTGTGACGAATCTGATCTTCACGCCGATCCAGTTCGGAATGCGGAACCTGCCGCTGGCGGCGGTGGACATCCTGATCGTTTGGGCGACAATCATCTGGATGATGATCGTCGTCTGGCGACACTATCGTTGGGTGGCCGTGGCTCAAGTGCCTTACTTTATCTGGGTGTCGTTGGCGACGGTGCTGCAACTCTCGATCACGGCGATGAATTGGGGGAAACCATGATCCATAAGATACTGGCGTTGCCGCTGCTGATCCTGATGGGGTCGTTCGTCATGGCCGAAGACACTCCGATACCTCTGTTCGACTTCAGTGGAGCCGACGCTGCGAAGGACTGGCAGACCGTCAACGACGGCGTGATGGGCGGCGTCTCCGAAGGCAGGTTTAGGATCACCGACAAGAAGACGCTTGAATTTTTCGGCACGCTGTCGCTGGAGAACAACGGCGGCTTCGCTTCTGTGAGGACGAAGGCTAAGAAGCTCGGATTTAAAAAAAGTGATACCGTGGTCGCCAAAGTCCGTGGCGATGGCCGGGAATATATGCTGAACCTCTACCTCGATAAGCCGCTGATTGCCTACTCGTATCGGGCGACGGTCCAGACCAAGAAAGACGAATGGGTTGAAGTCAAAGTCCCGCTCGACAAGTTCGAGGCGACTTCGTTCGGCAGGACGGTGAAGGACGCCGGTGCCGTAAAACCAGCAGAGATCAACGCCCTCGGCTTCATGCTCAGTGACAGGAAGGCTGGGCCGTTCAAGATGGAGATCGAGTCGTTCAAGGTGGAGCGGGCGGCAAATGCCGTCAAGCAGTAGAATATCTGAACCAGCAGTGGCCCGTGCCTTCAATCAGAGCAAACACATTTTTTTGGCGATGGAGTGAGGATCATGAAGAAACAAACAACGGGCGTTGCCGTGTTTTTGACATTGATGACCGGCGTTTTGATCGGTGGGGCGGTTGGACAGGACCAGCCTCAAAAGAAGGACGGACCAGCCAAGTACAGGATGACCACCGAAACTCCTCCCGGCATCGCCTCGCCGGACAAGGTGGAAACCCGCCTCGGCACGTTTAAGTTCTTCGATGGTTTCCCTGACGAGCCCAGCGTCGAGAAGCTATACGATCACCTCGACTTTTAACGGGCAGTGCAGGCTTACCTCCTTGCTTTGCCGCCTGTAAGCCAAGCAGCGAATCGTAACACGATTCGAGAACTCGGTCCCGTCAACGCCACCGTGCCGATCTTCGAGCAACTCATGGATTCACGGTCGGTATTTCTTACGGCAAACACGAACACGGTCTAGCTGGGCGTGGTGCCGTTGAAGGGGGGCAGGTCAAGTTTCCGAATACCAGGGGTGAAGGTGCCTCCGCATCACAAAACCCTACAAAACACGGCGTTTTTCGTCAACTTGATGTTCTAACTGGTGAAATCGATAGGTAAAGGCGTCTGCCGAGCCGTTGCGTTGTTGCATTGTGTCACCGCTTTGCCCGGAGACAGCGCACGGGCCCCGAGGAACCCATGGGATCAGACAGCGGCGACGATCCCGCTTCGTCCTCGGCGAGCGTAGGTGATCTGACAAGCAGCAGAAAAATGAGGATCAACAGGGGTCTCATAAGTCATTGCATTTTTATGTGATCATTGCGGATCTCTGTCTTTTATCGCGGAGTACGATCCTAGCAATCGCTGCTCGCAGTCGAGTTTTGTGGGCAGTCCGAAAACCATTCCCCCGAAAGGAACCCGAACCCGAGCTTGAGTCGGGGCTTAGACTTTTTTTTGGAAATCATGCGGCAGGCCTCTCTTTTATGCGTTTTTGGCGGCCACTACTTGTGAAGCCAGCCGACTTCGGTCACACTTTGTGCGAATTTTGCACGATGTCGGTTTCTGAACGGGAAAACGGCACTTTGACCGAGGCTTTTGCCGGCGCGGCGCCCCGATTTGGGACTGTTTTGCAGGGCTTTGCATGGCCGATTTTTTGATCACTACCGTCGGACTGCCTGAGTGGCTGGCGTGGACTCTCACGGCCAGCGTGGCAGCGTTTTTGGTGCTCAATGTGATCGCTGGCGGCGCACTGGTGTTTATCTGGGCAGAGCGCAAGATTGCCGCGCGAATTCAAGATCGTCTGGGGCCTACCCGCACAGGCGGCCGTTTTGGTTGGCTGCAGTCCCTCGCCGACGGCATCAAACTCCTAGCAAAGGAAGATCTGATGCCCGATGGAGCCGATGGAATGCTTTTTCGCTTGGCCCCTTACGTTAGTTTCTGTGCCTCTTTCTGTGCGTTTATCGCGCTGCCATTTGCCTTTGATTTTGTTGGTCAGCGACTCAATGTAGGCGTGTTTTTCGTTGTTGCCGTACTTGGACTCGAAGTTTTTGGGGTGATTTTGGCAGGCTATGCGTCGGCCTCCAAGTGGTCGCTGTTTGGCGCCATGCGGGAGGCGGCCCAAGTTGTCAGCTATGAGGTTCCGCTGGGGATGTGCGTGGTTGTGCCGGTGATGCTGGCCGGCAGCATGGATTTAATCACCATTGCCGAAAAACAGGCCGGATGGTTTATCAACTGGTATCTGTTTCACGACCCGTTCACTTTTGTCATCTTCTGGGTCTATGTGACATGCGCCGTTGCGAGCGTCAACAGAGCGCCGTTTGATCTGGCCGAGGCCGAAAGCGAACTCGTGGCGGGGTTTCACACCGAATATTCCGGACTCCGCTGGAGTTTCTTTTTTATGGCCGAATACGGTTCTATGTATTTAGTCAGTGCACTGGCGGCGATTTTATTTATGGGCGGCTGGAACGGGCCGATCCCCGTGGCCACGCTGCTAGGCCTTTCTGAAGGCACGGGTGATACGGCCAACTATTTTGTGCGGTTGGCGGGCTGTGCCAACCTGATGGGCAAATCCACGCTGGGCGTGCTGGTAATGATGTGGGTGCGATGGACGCTGCCCAGACTCCGGATCGATCAGGTGATGACGACCTGCCTGAAATACTGCACGCCGATCGCCGCGTTCATGTTTGCCGGCGTTATGTTCTGGCAGTTGCTACTGCCGGGCGGAGTGATTCGCGGCTTATCGCGGCCGGCCGGCGAGATTCGCGAAGGTTGGCTGGAAGGGCCCGGAGGTCAAACGGCGGTCAGCGGGCCTGTGCCACAAGTCAGTCAGGTGCGGCCATGATGGGAACCCTGCTGGGAGACTCTACGGCCACGCTAGGCATGGTTTTGCTGGCAGCCATCAACTGGCACTCGCTCCTTTTCTACCTGTTTGCTGCTGCGGCCTGCGCGTGTGCCGTGGCCGTTGTGCTGACAGACAATGTTGTAAGAATGGCATTTTACTTGGTTCTCTCACTCGGCGCGACAGCCGGAATTTTCTTTTTAGCAGGAGCGGATTTTGTCGGCGCGATGCAGTTGATGATCTATGTCGGCGGCACGCTTGTGCTGCTGGTGTTTGGCGTGATGCTCACGGCCCAGGCGCCGTTTGTTTCGATTCGCACGCCAGCCAGCGATAAGGTGCTAGGCGGCATTGTCGGTGCGGCCCTTTTGATGGTCTTGGTCTTGTCGGCATTTTCCGTCGAGTCTTGGCGGCGGCCGGCGATGGGCCTTGTGGCGGCCCCCTCGGCAACCCCCTTGGGAATGGCCTTTTTAGGCGTGCGGGTTGACGATGATCCTCTCGCTGCGCCGGCAGTGGATTCCATTCGGAGCGGCTATCTCTTGCCCTTCGAAATCGTTTCAGTGCATCTGCTTGTGGTGTTGGTCGGAGCGGCCTACCTGGCTCGCGCCAAACGGCGGCGAATTCCACGCGGTATTGAAACGGCTGGTGCCGATGCTGCCGCGACGGGGGGGCGTTCATGAATCTAATCGCCCCTCTTTGTGCCGCTGGATTTTTTGCCAGTGGTGTTTTGAGCGATCCTGTAAGCGTGACTCACTATCTGGTTGTGGGTGCGATCCTGTTTACGTCTGGCGTTGTCTGCATGGCAGTCAAGCGTAATGCTCTGGGCATCTTGATGGGCATCGAACTGGTGCTCAACGGCGCGAATGTCAACTTTATCGCCTTCGGTTCGCCCTACCTCCGCGGTGAGGGTTCGGCCTCCATTGGATTAGATGGCGAGGCGATCGCTCTGTTTGTCATCCTTTTGGCCGCTGCCGAAGCCGCCGTGGCGCTAGCCATCACGCTCAACTTTTACAACAACCACTCGACTGTCGATATCGATGAAGCCGACGACCTGCAAGGCTGAAAAATCCATCGCGGCCACTGCTTTCGGTACGCTTCGCCCTGCTTCTGTCCACTCAATTTCATAAAAATAAAACAGAAATAGCTTGTAGAACCCGACTATGGATCCAGCCTCAACCCTCCCGCTGCTGCTTGGCCTCGCGTGGCTCACGCCGCTAGTGTCGTTTGTGGCAATCCTCTTTTTTGGTCCACGGATGGGACCTCATGGCAAGAGTTCGGCAGCGGTGGCAACGGCCGCCATCGTTGTTTCTCTCGCCCTTTCGCTGGCGGCCCTTGGCACGTGGCTGAGCGTTCATCCTGTGCAGGCCGTGTCGCACGACTCGCATGCGGCTGCTGATAGCCATGCTGATAGCCATGACCAAGCGTTGCCGCCGGCCTACTCTGGCGACTGGTACACGCTGTACGAAGGCGGTGCCCTCAAACTCTCAATCGGCTGGTACATCGATGCGTTGACAGTGTTGATGTTTGTGGTGGTGACGTTCATCGCCAGTTGTATTCACATCTATGCTGCTGGCTACATGCACG
>Ga0194055_10002566_pt1 | contig 14328 bp, 20 predicted proteins | sample SepL449m_MetaG_FD_155482 | JGI IMG/M metagenome (GOLD analysis project Ga0194055, IMG submission 155482) | Anoxic zone freshwater microbial communities from boreal shield lake in IISD Experimental Lakes Area, Ontario, Canada - Sep2016-L442-9m | ecosystem: Environmental > Aquatic > Freshwater >... | reverse complement strand
TAGCTAGTGTTTCTCCTGGCTCAGCTTTGATTTCGAGAACACCACTGCAATCAGCTTCATAAACCATGGTGGCTTTATCGGTCTCAATCTCCACCAGTTCATCGCCGCGCTTAACTTCATCACCTGACTGCTTAAGCCATTGGATAACAACTCCTTCTTCCATGGAATCAGAAAGGCGAGGCATGCCAATGTCAGACATCAGCGACCTGCAGCAAAACAATAAGGACAATCACTTAATCAGCATAGCTGGCCTGATGATCACAAAGCCGAGTTTAGCGAGCAGGTCATCAAGCCGAAGCTATGAAATCTATTTGATGGGCACGGCTAGAGGTAGGTCTTAAAAAATATCTCCGCACCAGTAATCAGGTACATAAGAGCTAGAACCTTGAGCTAAGCTCAGAATAGATGCTGGTAGGTTATTCAACAGGCGCCTTTCCAGAGCTGAGAGAAAACTTCAGCTTGGTGATACCGCACGCCAAGAGCCTTTCGCACCAAGCCATTGAACTAAATGCTAGTAGCTTTCAGCGGCTTGAGAATTTAAGTAGCTATTTGCATGACGCTCCTGAAAGCTTAGGTGGATTTGAATACATCTCAGTGCACGCTCCTGCTACCAGCGCAGACTGGGAGGTTACAATGCAGCAACTGTCTGACGTGGCGGCACAAAGCATTCTTTTTCATGCTGACACGCTGCCGCCTCGCAGTTTGCTGCTTGAATTAGGGGCTAGGGCAGCTATAGAAAACATGGATCACTTAAAAACTGATGGCCGCACCTTAAAAGAAATGTCAATAATACTGGATCAGTTTCCTGACGCCCAAATAGTGATTGATGTAGCGCATGCCCATCAAGTAGACAGCAGCGATCATCTACTGCGCGGCCTGGTGAGTAGTTTTTCTGATCGCATCGCTCATTATCATTTGTCAAAGCTAAACAGTCAGGCCTGGCATCTACCTTTAAATCAGCAAGATCTGCAATGGCTAGAAACACTGCCCATTAGAAATGCGCCTTGGATTTGGGAAGCCTGTCCAGCTGTAAGCAACCAGTTCTTAGTTAGCTACCTAAAGCAGCTGCAACAAGAGCCTTTAGCGGCAAACAATATCTGAGATACTTAAAGGCATCTCAGAGGTAGCAATCGAGCCTGAGGCAGGAGCAGCCAGAGAACATTCTTTAGCAATACCTAGTCGCTGCCATTGACCGTCCTGGCTTTTGAAAAGCATCAAGATTGGTTTAATGTCGCTTAGTACATCTGATTTAGGCTGAATGTCAGAAGCAGTTTGAACTGCGGCGAAGCCTTCATCACAACGAAAGCCATCACTTGAAAAGAGCTGCATACCGGTCTGATCCGCTTTACTGACCTGATTCAGGGCCTTAGTGAAAGCGCCAGCAGTACAAGCTGCACTAGCCGCCGGCTGACCAATATTACAAGCAACTGCTATTCCTGCCACAATTAACAGGCAAATCAGGGTTACGGCAATCTTACGGCGTTTGCTTTTCTTGACGACGGGCTGTTCTGAATCCATAACTGAAACTTATTGCAGAATCCTGCCAGTGGACTACTGGCTCAAGCCGGAAGTGATTAGGCTAACATAGACGCTAAAGAAAGAGGGGGTTATTAGTTTCTGCAGGCAAGCTCAGAGATATTCTGCGGCAGGTCTTTAAGGCATTCTGCCGCGACATCTTCCCGCTGCCATTTGCTGCCATGAGATTAATTGCGCCGGTCAGCCATAAATAACGATCTCAGAACAGGTCTGGCGGTTAGCATGATGGTATGTGGCTTAAATCAACTGGCCCCGTCAAACTACTGGCTTTTCTGCCGCTAGTGATGGCCTTAATTATCTATCTGCTGGCCGCCCTTGAAGCGCATCAGCTAGCGCGGGATTCAGTAACCCCGCGAAGCTAAAGGCGACATCAATATCACTTCTAACGCTACACTTTGTGTAGCACATGGCTTTCCCAGTCGACATTCAGAGCTTAGAAGACCATCGGCTGAGCGAGTCTCTGATCCGGTTTGAAGGTCAGCAGCAGATACCGTTATCAGTGTTTGTGGCAGAGTTCGCAGATGGAGATGGCCCTCCGCTCCACACTCATCCGTACGTGGAACTGTTCTTAGTTGAACGAGGCCCAGTATTATTCACTGTCGGACAAGAAAAGATTGAAGTGCAGGCCGGCAATGTTGTGACTGTGGCCGCCAACACAGAACACAAATTCCAGGGAGCAAGTGAAGAGCGCTGCAGAGTAATTAGCATCCATCCAGCCGGCGAAGTATCTCAGCACAACATAAGCAGTATCTCCTGGCGCTGAGCCGCGGAACGGCAAGGAACTAGTCTCAGCTACCAGCAGACGTGCGTTCAGGCCGCCCGGATTAGCTGAAGCTGAGCCACTTAGCCGATCAGGTCTTCGACTTTAACTTTGTCGTCGGGTTTTTCGGCGTCAGTAACCACTGACACACCAGTCATCTGAAGATCCGGCAAGTCAAAAGCCCCTTCTGCTACTGATTTATTAGTGCTGGTTGACCATTTGACGCTTGGGGCGCTCTGCAAAAGTTTCTCAAGTGTGGCTTCATTAAAGGCTCTTGCAAAACTAATAGCTGCCTCCGTACCTGTTTCAGCACTAATCACAGTGTCGTAAGTGGCTTTGCATTCATCTCCGTCGCTTGACACTAAACTTAGCGTCACAGTAAAACTGTAATCCTGCAATTCCTCAACTTCTTCTACCTCTTCAGTTTCGCTCATAACTAACTATCACGCTAAGCGGCTGAGCTGTCAAGATAAGCCATGTGTTAAGACAAGCTTTCTGGTCCCTGACATTAACCCGGGAGCATTATTTACGGCTGAGCTGACAAGCAGCTAAGGCAGATAATTCGCAACTAAAGCTGGGTCTCTGGCAAAGTTGTCAATGGACGCCGATATCGCAACAATCACTGACACTAGTCAAGCTACTGAAATGGCAATTCTTTTAGTGGTACGCCTAGGGCTTCTGCAAGACAATCTAAAGCAGAGGGGTATAGAGTGCAAAGAAGAGGTCGTAAAATCCTCAGACGCCAAAAACGCACTTTCAGAATGGCTTCTAGTTGCTGACAACGCTGTCGGAGCCTTGCCGGGAGACGAGCTGCTAGCCGCGGAAGCCAACCAGGAATTAGGCAAAGAAGATGGGGCACGAGTCAGGGACGCCTTGCAAGTGTTGGCAGAGACATGCTCTGAGCTGGCAGCCTTGGACGTTCCCGAAGTATAAGCCTCTCTGGCCGGCCCCTTTTCTGGGCCTCTGAAGCAAGCACAGAAGGCTATAATTCTTCTTCCGCCAGCTGCTGCAAGCGCAAACCGCTGAGTCGCGCCCATGGATCCTGCGATTCCGACGCTTTGGCGGCGGCAGCAAACAAACGCAAACTGCCTTCAGCCCGCAGCTGTAGTTCGGCTTCATCCGCCGCGGCCTGTAGCTGCCTCCAGCTCCACAACGCAGAAGCCGAAGGGGCCGAATCGTCAAGACGGAAAGGATCTAAGCCCACCTGCCCAGCATAGCGACCTCTGGGGCAGGAAATCTCAGAGTTGATCAGCCTCACTTAGCACTCAGCGCCTGTTGACGGGCTGCGGCAACCATCATTGGGCTTCAGCGGGGCCACTGAAGGTATGCTTATTGAATGCGGCAGTGGCTAATAGGATATGGCTCACTCATGGATCAGGCTTCAGCTGAAAGAACGCTCGGGACCGGCATTGAGCTTGTGCCAGTTGTTCTGGCAGGCTGGCAAAGAAATTTCAATTTAGCTATCAGTAACAGCTCGCATTATCGTTGCCGAATCTGCGCTGGAGGTCGGCAAGGCATAGCGGCCGCTGACGCGCAGCCTGCGACAGGGTCATCGATGGCTGCTATGGCCATCAAAGTCAGTGAGCAGCAGTTAATGGATGCTGACCAGCGTGAAATCAGCTATCAAAGAGTGCAGGTCACTGATAAAGACCTGCCTTTAGAAGGTTTAGTGTGGATCTATCAGGGCTTGGATAAGCATCGCGATGGGGCGAAAGTGCTGCCAGCAGGATACTGGCAGCTGATTGCCCAGGCCGCTGAACAGCATCCTTCCCGAGAGATCATTCTGAAAGAAGCCCCGAAGTTGCCTTTAGCTGACTTGGAACTGATCCGTTACAACGGGAAGCAGATACAAGGCACTTGTAGTTGTTAGACGGCGAACAGGCCCTGCCGGGCAGCTAAGGGCGGCACAATCAGCTTATGCTGATTCGCCAGGAACAAGAAATGGAGCAGCGTGTCCTCCCTTTCCTTATCAGACAAATGTGGGCGCAATATAGCTGGATGTCAGAACAGCAGCTACGGCTTTCAGCGGAATACAAAATAAAGACCATGCCGCAGCGCTTCCCGCAGTATGGAGTAATGCTAGGAGGCTATCTTCAAGACAAGCTGATAGCCACTGCTTCAATTGAGCCGTACGTCAGCCCTTCCGGCAGAGCTATCAAGCCTGCTTACCTAGGGAACATATTCATTGATGCTGCGCACCAAAGACAAGGTAGAGGGACGGCAATTATCAAAGAACTAGAACGGGTAGCCTCGCAGGGTTTAGAGGCTCATATCCTGATAGCTGAAACACTGACCGATAACACGGCGGCAATCGGCTTCCTGCAAAGCCAAGGTTTCCATGTCAGTGACGGAACTAGACTCAGTAGCAGTCGCTCAGGACTGGAACTGGTTAGTCTTTGTAAAGGGCTGGTAGCGGAGGGGGAAACTGACGCAGCGCTACAGCAGAAACATCAAGCTTAAGCTTCGGCTTCGGCTTCTGCTTCTGCTTCAGATGGGACAATGTCAGAGCCTCCGACCAGCCGCCTGACTGCATTAATGTCATCCATTTTCGCTCCTGCAAGCTTAGCGCCATCCATGTGCGTCATGCTAAGATTGCAGCCTGTCAAGTCAGCATCAGCTAGCACAGCCCCGCTCATGGAACAGTCCGCGACGTAAGCGTTATGAAGGTTAGCGCCAGTTAGATCGGCGTTCATCAGGTTAGCACCTTCAAGGTTAGCACCTTCAAGGTTAGCACCTTTAAAGTTAGCACCTTTAATGTCGGCGCCTTCAAGGTAGGCGCTGGAAAGGTCAGCGCCTGAAAAGTCTTCTTCGTCTAGATCCAGATCATCGGGCTCCCCTTCAATGAAAGCCGCCAGTTGCTTCAAGCAATACACGGCAAGCCCGCTAAGGCCGTCATAAGAAAATTCTGTGGTGCCTTTCAAGGCCCCGATTAGAACTTCTTTCCTTTTAGCAATAAAAGCATCCAGGTCACTGAGATCAGCAGAAGTGATTTCGTAATCCTGATCCTCGCCCGCGTAAATAATGCGGCTGCTTTCTGTCGGATCGGAATCCGGCGCAGGCTGAAGCCAGTCATCATTGTTAGGAAGATCGGCTTCCGCCAAAGCGACTTCGGCTTCTTCGGGGACATAATAAACTGAAGCATATCCCAAGACTGCGTTGCTGTAAATTGAAGGGTTATCTGGCTGGAGCCTAGGAGCCTTAATATCTGGCTGGGGCTCAGGAGCTTTAATATCATTCATACAGTTAGTGTATCAGCTACTTAGATTTACAGCAATTGGGAACGAGCCCATAAGGCAAGTTCAGCAATCCGTAAAGAGCTCCTAGCAACCTGCAGCAGGGTCATCGATGGCTGCTATGGCCATCAAAGTCAGTGAGCAGCAGTTAATGGATGCTGACCAGCGTGAAATAAGCTACCAAAGAGTTCTGGTCGCTGACAAAGACCTGCCTTTAGAAGGTTTAGTGTGGATCTATCAGGGCCTTGCGAGCTACAAAGCGACCATGCTCGATGGCCTCTATTACCTTCTCTGCTGAGCGCTCGTCACTAGAAACAATCTGCCGCTGGGGCATGATCTGAAAAACTAGTCCTGCTTGCTCTAGCTGCCTGGCCTGCTCGGCCTGGGCGTGATATCGCACCGCCCCTACTGATCCGGTTATCAAGCCCCCTGCTACCCCTGCCGCCCCTGCAAGCGCCTTTCTAAAAGAAGATCCTCCGTGCCTTGACGACAGCTCCTCTGGAGTGCTCCTTAATATAACCAGGCGTGATACTCCCGCCTCCAAAGGGCTGCGCATAGGCCAGGCTTCATGCTGGGCAGCGTCCCAGAAGCCGCCTCTGAACTCGCCGATGGGTAGCCCGGCGGCAATCGGCAGACGGCACGCTCCTTTAAGGATGCTTCTTAACATCTGAGCGTCTGGACTGTATCTACTTTGAGCGTCCGCAGCTCGATGCCAGCCAGCCTTGGTTAGCAGTGGATGCAGGCTTGGCGCAGCATTAAGCACCGCTTCATAGTCCAAAGGATGCATGCTGTCCACGCCAATGTCAAAAAGCCAATCAAGGTCCATTAATCCTTTAGTTAAATGAGGGCGGCTTCTAAACAGCTTGCCTTGACGGGCCACGTCAGCAAAGAACTCCACATTGAGTCGGGCTTGGCCGGTCACCAGATAGGCGCCAGATAGCGCCCCCACTGAAGTTCCGTACACTGCGTCAAATAAGCCAACCAGTCCCTGCTCTTCAAGCTCGGCGCTCATCCCTGCGCTAAGGGCTCCTCTCATTCCTCCGCCTTCTATAGAGAGGGCTAGGGTGTGGCCATCATCCCGAGATCCGGAGATGTGCCTTTGCTCTAGAAGCTCAGTGGCGGTAATCATCAGGACAAGCCTTGCGAGAGTATTGATGGGGAGTTTTCGAAGGCATTCGCTAAACGTACCCCGCGCAGGAAGCTCAGGTCTCTACCACAAGGAGAGCGGCGGATCATTAGTTTAAATTAGCGAGGGAACTGATCGTTCATGCCTTGCCGCAGGTCCGTTGCTGATAGTTCATTGTCAAGCACTGGAACTACCCGGTATGAGAATGCTCCAGTGGGGTAGCGCAAGGAGAACACTCGATTGCCTTGATTGTCATATTCCCCGATCAGGCTGCTGTAACCCCAGGAGACCGCCCAGCCGCCAGCAGGCAGTCGGCGAGCTCCGCCGCAGCAGCCTGACGTAGGAATGTCACTGTCGGTGAGACTGTCAATTAGGGTCGCTGTTCGAGCCGTGGTGTCTAGCTGGTATTGCACTGCGCGAGGCTGGAAGCTAAGCCGTGTCCCATTGTTATGGACTGTTAGTGTGCCGTCAGATAAAATGCGGGCATCATGTTGGCCGCCGAAAACATTAGGGGCCAATGGGTTATTAACTGATGTGAGGCTTTCAGCTGTGGTTGTGCCGCCTAGCTTCCAGTCAACATCGCCGGCAGTGGGGCCTGCGCCTCCTGGATCAGTAATACGGTATACCGCGTCTAAGTGGCGGGCTGAGAAGACAATGCCGTTGCCATCTTCTTCAAATGAGTTGATGTGGATGATGTCGTATGGCGAGGTGAGGGCAGGGATCCAGGGGCCGCTTTCGGCTAGGGCAATATGATCGCGACTATTCCAAGTCCAAAGCAGATTACCGTCGCTGTCTTGCTTCTGGATAACTGCGTCAGTGACATTAGCTACTGCCGGCCCTCCCCAAGGGGAGAGATCTTCACAATCTGCGGCAGTGTTCGGACAATCTCTTGGTACGTAACTCATTGTTAAATATCCGCCGTCAGCTGTCTGCTGCATGTCATGTAAGTCGGTTACATAGCCGATCGCTGACACTTCATGCGCAAGAGCGCCGTCAAGGTTACGAATATCATATTTAGCTGAATTCCAGCCATGCCAGAAAGCAACCGTGGAATCTGACATCAGCTTGAAGTCATTACCGACGCCACGTGTTTCTTTAAGCCACCAAACTGGAACGCCTTGATTATTAAAAATCGTCAAGTAAGGCGAGGCAGGATTACCTATCGTGGGGGCAACCATGTAGAAAGCAGCTTGACGCGGGCCATTAACTTCGCTGGTCGGCAGTATCAGGTCCGAAGGGCGACAACGAACTGTTTGCTGCGCCGCACCACTAATTTTGAAGGATTGACCGGGCGTGAGAGCAACTGTCTTACTGAAGCTGCCGGACTGCGGGGCGCTGCCATCAATTGACAAAGGCTCAAAGGCTTTAGCGTTGACAACAACCGGCTGATCACAAGCAACCGTGAAATCAGTAATCCCAGGCGACCAGGAAGGGCTAAGGGAATCCACTTCAATCTGTGTTTCCGTGATTGGAGGATCAACTACCGGAGGATCGACTACTGGAGGATCGACAGGAGGTTCGACAGGAGGGTCGACTACAGGCGGAACGACAGGGGGAACAGCAGCAAGCTTAACTGACTTGGCATAAGAGGTTTGATTGCGGCGGCGAACAAGCAGCTTCACTGTTGTGCCACGCAAATTAGCAATTGATTTCTGCCAAGAAGAAACCCAGCTTCCTCCAGAACGAGCAAGAGAATAAGTCTTCTTCTGAGATGAAGTGACCGTCACGCCAGTAATCCGCCATGAGCCACGATCAGAGAAACCATCCAATTTGACTTCAAGGCGCGAACTACCACTTTTAGTTGCGACTTTGACTGTAACTGCGCTAGCGAAAGAGAAAGCAGGAAGGATAAGGAAGCTGGAAAAGACCAACAAGAAAGTGATTAATGCGCGTGGGCTGAATGAAGACATAAAAATAATCTATCGCGACCATCATCTTACTGACCAGTAATGCTGCTTCAGGATGTAAGATTTGTTTTTCCACCCAGCTAGCAGTCGACAAATAAGCTATTTCTTGCTGAACTTGGGCAGGACTCAAAAAAGCACTGAAGCTCTTTTCAAGGCAGGCGGCTTTGAAGTCAGCTATGGCCTGAATATCTTTAGCTCGCCCTAGCGCAATCCGGCCCGCTTCCTTCGGGCTGATATGTCCATTAACAGCAGTCTTCAAAGGCATACGCTAAACATACTCCGCGCAGAAAGCTCAATTCAGATCTCTGATGCGAAGGCGGCATCCTAGCGTTGCAGTAAAACTGCGCAGATATCATCACGCTTCTCTGCTCGTCCGACCTGACCTAGGTGCGCGTCTAAATCCTTGAAGGCTGGTAAGCTAATCCGGGCGCCGTCAGAAGCCAGCAGTAATTTCTCCCAGGGGCCTTGGAAGCTTTCACTGACGCAGCGTAATTCCGGGTAGCGGCCAAAAGACGTAGAGTGCCAGTAGGCCGCATCTTCCAATAATGCTTTTCGGTCTTGCATAGGCAAGCTTTGGTCTTCGAAGCGGGCGCGCCCTAATTCAGTTAGCATGTCATGAGAGCACAGTCGCCTCCATTGTCCTTTATCGGAAAACCATATCTCGCAGTCACCGCCCACCCAGGCGGTAACTTTATGCTCTTCCACTTCGGTCACTGCCCATGCGGCTTGCGGCCTGCTTACCGCGCCTAGCGAATGATGGGGGCCGCCTAAGCCCAGTATTACTTGGTGGACTTCCTCCAGAAGCTCTTGGCTAAGCGGCTTATCTTGCTTAGCTGCCAGTTGCTGCGCGGCTGTCCAGGCCGCAGCTAATCCGCCAGAGATAACGCCAAGCTGATGCTCTAAAGCAGTAGAGCTAGCTCCATCTAAAACACCTAGGCGTAGTCTGCTGCCTGTGACTTCAGTGAACCACACATCTTCACTGAGAGAATGCTTTGGCGAAGATAATTCCCAGCTGCTTAATCTCCATCCTTGTGGGGTTTGAGCTTCAGTATGCAGCATCATCGGGCTGCGCTTATTTATCTCAGCCCCGGGCATGAGAAAAGTATATGATGAATCCTGCTGACAAGGGGATGTTTGCTAAATACGGACCCGCTAAACATAAACAGCATCGCATTATTACTCCGCGCAGAAAGCTCAATTTAGATCTCTGCTGCAGAAGACAGTTTCTAGTGCTGCAGTCCGAAAGCTGAAAGGTCAATCTCGCTACTTCCTTTGTCAGCCCATTGAGCAACAGCTTCACCAATGGCTGCTGAATGCTTAAAGCCATGCCCTGAGCAGGCAGACACAAGTAATAGCTGCTGATGGTTTTCAGGGCTGTCAATAATGAAATGATTGTCTGAGGTGTTTGTGTACCAGCAAGAAACAGTCCTCAAAGGAGCAGGCATCAGCCCCGGCAGATTAGGCTTTATATACTGCTCAAACATCTTGCGCTTTTCTTCGGAAGTCGCCTTGCGCTGAAAATCATCAGGGCTCATAGGGTGATCATAGATTTCAGTTGCAATCTTGATGCCGCCTTGCTTTCCATTAATCGCCGGAAAGCCATAGATAAAGTCGTCGGGGGAAGCGCCAAATTCCCAAATGAAAACCGGCATTTGCTTGAACTGCTGGTAGTTTCGCTCAAACGCAAACCAGTACAGCAGCTGGCGGTAGACTTTGAAAAGCTCTCGGCCTTCTGGGAAAAAGTCGCGCACCCAAGGGCCGGCGCATATCACTAACTTCTTGCAAAAATATGATCCTTTATCGGTATTAATCTGGTAGCCGCCGCCGCTGGCGGACCAGCTTTTAACTCGCTCGCCAAAGCGTAGGTCCGCCGCTTGTTTTGAAGCTAACTTCAGATGCGATTCAACCGCCACTTCCGGGCGCAGAAAACCGGCCGAAGGCTCATAAATGCCTTGTACTTCAGGGCCAGCAGCAAAGACCGTAAACTTGTCGCTGATCTGGCTGCCAGAAAGCTCCTGGTGGGGGATGGAATATTCCAAGGCAGAAGCTTTGGTCTGAGCTAAGAAAGGATTGCCTTGATTAGCCATTATCAGGCCGCCGCACTGACTGAAGATCTGCTTGCCGGTTTGTTGTTCTAGCTCGCGCCAAAGCTGATGCGAGCGGCTTACCAAAGGCACATACTGAGCTCCTTCACCTATGGCCAGACGAGTGATGCGGGTTTCGCCGTGAGTGGATCCATAAGCATGAGGCGGATGGTGTTGATCGAAGCCAATTACCGAAGCGCCAGCTTTTGACAAATGATATACAGCAGCGCTGCCCATGGCACCAAGTCCTACTACGGCCACGTCATAGTCAGTACTCACCCTGAAAGACTAGACTGTCGACCCCGACCAGGTCAGAATTATTACCTGAGCGTCCATAAAGCATAAATAGCATCTTGGCCTTGTCCAGCAGGCCATACTAACTACATGGAAGCCAAAGCCTTATTATGGGATTTGAATGGGGTGCTGTTGCTTGATGAGCCATTGCAACTGCAATGCTGGCAGCAAGCTTTGCAAGAATTCGAAATAGAGCTTTCGCTAAACTGGTGGGCGGATCTTTTCCTGGGCCGAAACATGCTCGATTCGCTGCCTGAAGCTTTTCCTTATTTATCCGCCGACCAGATCAGGGATTTACTGACTCGTAAGCAGCAGATTTATTCAGCTGAAGCTGAGCGATCAGGCTGGCCAATTAATGAAGGAGCTTTGGCAATGATGAAAGCAGCTAAACGAGAAGGCTGGCAGCAAGCTTTAGTTACAGGCGCTTTAGCTCAGGAAGCTCAGGAGGCCATTCAAAAGCTAGGAGCTGAATCCTTATTTAATGCGGTCGTCGACGGACAGCAAGTCAGTAAAGGAAAGCCCAGCCCAGAAGGCTACTTACTGGCCGCTGAATTGCTGCACCTACCAGCAGCGCAATGCTGGGCCATTGAAGACAGTTTGCCGGGCCTGCAGGCAGCTAAACAAGCTGGCTGCCTGTGCCTGGCGTTCACCAGCAGCCTGGACGCCGAACAAATGTCAGCAGCTGACCTGATTGTCTCAAGCCTTGACGCAGAAACGCTACAAGCCTTATCTGTGTAGCCATTAGTGCCCTTTCGTCTGGCGACGGGGCGAGAAGCAGTAGCACTAACAGTAAGCGCAGTTAGTTTTAAGTTATGCAGGTTACGGCGCATGCTGGAGGAGCAGGGCCTTGGCCTAGTAACAGCGCGCAAGCTTTCCTGGCTGCTGACGCATTACGGGTTGATCGAATCGAATTTGATGTCATGGAATATGAAGGCCGGCTAATGGTTGCTCATGACCCGCATGCTGCTTCCGAGCCAGACTGCTTGACGTTAGCTCAAGCGCTGGAAATACTGGCGCCGCTTTCGCCGGCATTAACCTGCGACATTAAAACCTTTGGGCGCGAAGCAGAGATCTATCAAACCATGAAGGATGCTGGAGCTATTGAAGGCACTATCTTCTGCGGTCATAGCCTTCAATCGCTAGCAGCGTTCAGAAGCCTCGGGGAGGACTTGCTGCTGGGCTGGTCAGTGCCTCAGCCTGACGGCACTCCAGGCCAAATAGTGCCTTGGCCGCCTGAGCTGGCCATAAAGGAAGGCTGGCATGATCGCCTAATCACCGAGGCTCCAGACGTTCTCTCAGCTCATCGGCTGGATGGTTTGATGTGTCAGCATGCTTTGATCAGCCAAGAACTAGTTGATGCTTTACATGGCGGCGGCCTCTTCCTTCATGCCTGGACTGTGGATGACACCCGTGAAGTTAAGAGGCTGCAAGGCTTGGGAGTGGATGGCGTTACCAGCAATAATCCAGAAGCAACGCTTAAAGCCCTAAGGTAGCCCGACACGGATTAGCGTCGGCCTGTCATGAAACTTCGAAAGGCGCGGCCGCTGAAAGCTCACAGGCTGTCATTGATAGTCTGTGTAGGCCATCAGTGGCTTCGTATAGCTTAAATCCTGCCGCCACTCAAAGGGATTGAGATTATTGCTGCGGCTTAGCCTGCAGCCAGGTGGAATGCAGCTCCTTGTAAGCCTGGCAATGCCGCTGGTTGGCTGTCGCGTTAAAGAGTGCGCCGAGGCGCAGTAGCTCACGCTCCATCTCGCGAACCTCTTGAGCTGAATAGATATGGCCGCTACCCGCTGGCTCTAGCGATTCCATCTCTTCAAACGCGCCCTTAAGCTGAGAGATCTGGCGAAGAAAAGGCGCAAGAGTTTTGGCTGAGAAAGCTCCTTCAAACCAACCACATTGCTCAAGGTTAAACACAGACAGAACTACTGGCCCTCCATGTGGAGACGCCGGACCCAGATAATATTCTTCAGAGCATTGCAGGGGCGGCGGCCAAAATATGCTAAGTGCCCCTTCACCAGCAGAGGACTCCAGTAATTGGAGCTGATACAACTCTTTTACCTTTCTTAAATAACCGGCAGTGAATCCCTGCATAATAAGGCCTTCGTCAGGATCGATAAATAGCAGCGAACCCGTTTCATTGTTACATAGATCTAAAACCGCGCTGGAGAGCAGCCCCGCGCCTGTATCAGACTGGAAATTAGGATCGGGGCGAAAGTTTGCCCCGGCGTTACCCCAAAGCCATATGTCTTCTATCCCTAAACTTTTGTAGTCATTATGCCGCAGGAGCCAATCCTCCGCAGATAACGCTGAATATTGTATCTCAAAGGCCAAGCGTTGATATGGGGCAACTGGGCTTGTGGCTAAAATGTCAGCTCGGCGAGTTTTCCCGCTATCGAGACCAAGGGTGGCCTCCAATTCAATTGTCCAATCAGGATACGTAGCCTTTAGCCACTGCAGCATCATGTCTTTGCCGGCATGATGCATCACGCTTTCGGGGCTATGGGCTTGCCCACCTGACTTGTGAGCGAAATGATGACGCTTTTGCTTTCCGGCCTTAACTATCATCTCGGGCCTAGTGCAGCCAGGGATAGGGCAACTTAATTGCCCTTTATCGCTAGCATCCCTGTAGTCAGAGCCTTGGCCTTCTTCCAGAAATATATTCCGAGGCTGGTTACCGCTTGAGTCAATAGCTCGAAGCTGAAGAACCCTCCGGCTACTAATAGCAGACGAGGGAAACCTAACGCCTGCGTCATAAGATTCTCTAAGCACCCCTAAACCTACTGCTCAAAGAGGCGCAAATGGCATCCCGGGTGGGAAGGCTTGCGCCTCCTCACCTTCCTATATGTCAAGCAGGGATGCCAGGTCTGTCAAAGACTGAGCTCGGTTAGCTTCAGTTAAAGCAATGACATGATCGGCTTCCCTCTTAAGATTGTCGATCACTTGATGTTGATAAACCTCAGACACGGTGCATATCAGCATGTCAGAGCACTTAATCCATTTGCTAAGCAAAGGCTGAAAAAGGTTTGAGCAGAATTCCATTTCACCTACCTCATCAATGTAAGTAATCTCACCTGCCTTAGGTTCCCGGAGCTCAGTTAGGAAGTGATCAAGGCTAGCTACATCCACCTGGTATCTTGAAACCTTAGGTCCTTCAGTGACATCAACTCCGGCCAGGCGTGCTCTATGCCCATCGCTGCTTGCCAGCTCGAAGCCGCTTCTTTGCTTTTGTCCCTCGGCCTGCTGCTCTAAAGTGACAAACCCATAGCAAGGCAAATTAGTTTGCTGCATAGCTTGCTGAAGCAAAGTACTTTTACCACTATGAGGCTGGCCTGAAATAACAATAAGCATCTATAGCTTTATCATAAGCCAGTGGGCGCGCTGAAAT
>Ga0194055_10002564_pt1 | contig 14335 bp, 15 predicted proteins | sample SepL449m_MetaG_FD_155482 | JGI IMG/M metagenome (GOLD analysis project Ga0194055, IMG submission 155482) | Anoxic zone freshwater microbial communities from boreal shield lake in IISD Experimental Lakes Area, Ontario, Canada - Sep2016-L442-9m | ecosystem: Environmental > Aquatic > Freshwater >... | reverse complement strand
ATCTGCATACTGAGCAATGTCATGAGCTTGCTCTGGTGTGGAGACACCAAGTCCAACCGCAACTGGCAAGTCAGTATGTGGCCGTACCCGCGCAACTAAGTTTTTAACTTCATCGGACAGGTTTGCACGCACACCCGTCACGCCCATCACTGCTCCAGCGTAAACAAATCCAGTTGTCACCGAAGAAACGGTCGCAATGCGCTCATTGGTGCTCGATAACGCAACAAGAAAAACTCGATCTGCATGATGTGTATCTGTCGTTGCAATCCATGCTTTGGCTTCTTCTGGCGTGAGGTCAGGTGTGATAACTCCTACTCCCCCTGCAGCTACCAATTCCGAGGCAAATCTGTCAACACCAAATCGTTCAATCGGGTTCCAGTACGACATGACGAGAACCGGCGCGCCAGTTGCTGCAACCTCGCGAACAGTGTCAATCACATCAGGAATTTTCGTACCACCAGACAATGAGATTTCTACCGCTTGTTGGATTGTTGGGCCATCCATCACGGGATCGCTGTACGGCAAACCAATCTCAACAATGTCAACGCCGCCGTCGATCATTGCAAGCAAACACTCAACGGCTCCCTGGCGAGTCGGAAATCCAGCAGGAAGGTAACCGATGAGCGCAGCACGGTTCTCGGACTTCGCACGGGCAAAAACGTCGTGAAGTTCGCTCACTTGTTGTCTGCCAATCCAAACCAACGAGCAGCAGTTTCGACGTCCTTATCGCCACGACCAGAACAGTTGATGAGTATCAATGCACCTTCACCAAGTTCATGTCCCACTTGGAGCGCGCCATACAAAGCATGTGCTGTTTCAATCGCCGGAATGATTCCCTCTGTTCGACAGAGTAATCCGAATGCTTCCATTGCTTGGCTATCAGTTACTGGTCGATATGTTGCCCGACCAGTGTGGTGTAGCCAGGCATGCTCTGGACCTACGCCTGGATAATCCAAACCAGCAGAGATGGAATGACTCTCAATAGTTTGGCCATCTTCATCCTGCAAAATAAAGGAGCGGGTTCCGTGTAGTACCCCGACAGCACCAGCACTAATAGTTGAGGCATGGCGCCCGGTTTCGACTCCGTCGCCCCCTGCTTCCATGCCAATGAGTTTCACGTCCGCGTCAGGAATAAACGCATGGAAAATTCCAATCGCGTTCGATCCACCACCCACACATGCAACAACTGCATCAGGAAGGCGGCCAAAACGCTTCAGCATTTGTTCTCGAGCCTCGACACCGATGATGCGATGGAATTCACGCACCATTTCAGGAAACGGAGCTGGACCTGCAACTGTGCCCAATAGATAGTGAGTCGTGTCCACGTTGGCAACCCAGTCACGCATCGCTTCGTTAATAGCATCCTTCAAAGTGCGACTTCCAGTCATCACTGGGACAACTTCTGCACCGAGTAACTTCATTCGTGCAACATTGAGTGCTTGACGCTTGGTGTCTTCTTCGCCCATGTATACAACACAGTCAAGCCCGAGCAGAGCTGCCGCTGTTGCCGTGGCAACCCCATGCTGACCAGCACCAGTTTCTGCAATGACTCGAGTCTTACCCATCCGCTTTGTGAGTAATGCCTGCCCAAGTACGTTGTTAATTTTGTGCGAACCTGTGTGATTGAGATCTTCACGCTTCAACAGAATTGTCGCGCCACCTGCGTGTTCTGAAAATCGATCTACCTGAGTGATCGGACTTGGCCTACCTGTGTAGTTCACTTGTAAGTCATTGAGTTGATTAACAAAACTCGGATCAACTAGTGCCTTGCGAAATGCATCGTCAAGCTCATCAAGTGCCGCCATTAACGCTTCGGGAACAAAGCGTCCACCGAATGGTCCAAAGTGCCCAGATGCATCCGGACCAAGAAGTTCTTCGAGTGTTGTCACAATTCCCCATTTCGTGCCGCGCGACCTGCGTTAGTCCATTCTCGAACAGTTTGCTCCGGAGAGCCACTTGTGACTAACGCTTCGCCTACTAACACAGCGCAAGCGCCCGTTGCCGCTAGTTGCGACACCTGGGCAACCTGAGAAATTCCAGACTCTGCAACGGTGACAACCTGGGGTGGGATGGTTGGAATCAGTGAATGGCATACCGCGAGATCGACTTCCAGAGTTTTGAGATTACGAGCATTCACACCAACAATGCGTGGTGAGATGCGCATAGCGCGTTCCAATTCGTGAGAATCATGCACCTCAACGAGTACTGACATCCCCAATTCCACAGAAAGTGCGTGCAGGTCGCGCAGCTGCGCATCATCTAGGGATGCAACAATCAACAGCACTAAGTCGGCACCATGTGCTCGGGTTTCCCACACTTGGTATTCCTCGACGATGAAGTCCTTACGCAGAATTGGAATCTTGACTGCAGCGCGAATTGCGTCGAGGTCAGCAAGCGAACCGCCGAACCTACGTTGTTCCGTCAGAACGCTGATCACAGCCGCTCCACCAGATTCATAGGACTGTGCTAATACCGATGGTTCAGTAATTTCTGCAAGGTGGCCTTTACTCGGACTGGACCGCTTCACTTCTGCAATCACGCTGAAATCGCGGGCAGCCAGAATGTCGGCAACTGGAAGTGCGTCCGAAACTGATGACACTCGCTCTTGCAATTCTGCAAGCGACACATTGGACTTGCGCAGGTGAAGATCGAGACGAACGCCATCGACTATGGAGTCAAGAACCGTTGTCATGCTGACCGTTTACCTCACCGTAGTCTTAAGTGCTCCTAGTTTACGGGGTCGATGCAGCCACCAAAATCAATGGTGAACGCTGCTCCACCTTCAGGAGCAACTCCCGCTGTCGCTACAGCACCCAGACGACTTGAAAGGCGGCCCACAATGGCAAGACCAAATCCAGTGCCAACTTTGCGCACTCCCCGATAACGCTCGTACAAGGCACCGGGCTCAAAAGCCACATTAATGTCATCGGGCATAAGCCCTGGTCCACCGTCACGCACCTCGATAATGGCAGGTTCACGAAGTGTAAAGACAATCGGAGCAGCTGAAGGTGTCACGCGCAGGGCATTTTCTGCAAGATTGTCGATAATTTGTCGCACCCGAATCGGATCTGTTGTCACGATGATGTCGCGTTGCGGGATCTCGGTACGAAGTTCGACGCCTTCTTTACTGGCCCTACTTGCCCACACACTTGCAGCCTCTTCGAGCAAGTCATTGAGATTTACTTCCAGCATCGTTAACGGGAAGTCAACCGCACCAGCTCGAGCCAGATCGAGTAAGTCGCTCACTAAATGATCAAGGCGAAGTGACTCATTCACCATGATGCCTCCAATGCGTTCCACATCTTTGGCGGGAACTAATCCTTCGGCCATAGCCTCTGCAAAACCTTGGACGGCAGTTAACGGAGTGCGCAATTCATGCGAGATTGATAAAAAGAATTCTCGCTGTCTGTCTTCGCTGTAACTGAGTTGTTCGGCAAGACCGTTGAGTGCAATTGCAATTTCCGCAACCTCCGTTGGTCCAACTGGTGTGAGTCGGACACTGCGCTCACCTAAAGAGAGTTGATGCGCGACTTGCGCCGCTTTGGATAGTGGACGAGCTAATCGTCTGGCAGCAAATAGACCAATAGCAACCGCGACGACAAATCCAATGACAAGTGCCAGTGCGATCCGAGCAATTGCCGTTGATGTCACAGAAGACACCACTGACACTGGCTGTATTAAGGCAATGCCTGTCCCCACGCCGACGGGCCGAGCTTCTATCAGTACGCATTGACGTGCATCGCAGTTGCGAGAACTCACAGCGTGACCTGATGCAAGTTCTCTGATCTGATGCATATTAAATACGTTGGGCACATGCTGTCCTGGGATGACCGCTTCTACTGCAACGCCTTGGGCACGAAGGTAGTTCACAATTCCAATAAGAGTGCGATGCGCATCTGCGGGAGCCGATGGGCCGTTATCAAAATCAAAGTCATCTGGACGCGTCGCGATATCGCGTACTAAGTCAGCTTGGCTTGACAGGCTCGTTCGTGCTTGCGCTTCAGCTGCTCCGCGAATCAATGGAAGCGCTACAGCGCCAGCAATCAAGACTGCAACTGCGGCAATGGCACCTGTGAGTAACGCAGCTCGCGATGACAACGACGCGAACATACTAGGCCTTGTCAACTGCGTAACCCACGCCACGAACCGTACGAATCGGATCGGCTTGCCCAAATTTGGCGCGTAACTGTGCCACGTGAACATCTACAGTGCGGGTTCCCATCGACGCATAGCCCCAGACGTGACTGATGAGTTCGTCTCGCGAGAACACTCGACCTGGTTTGCTCATCAAAAAAGCCAGCAAGTCAAATTCCGTCGCAGTTAAAGCAACAGGAGTTTCATTTACTGTGGCGACTCTAGTTTCAGGGTTAACAGTGATATCACCAATTGTGAGTGCACCTGTGCCAAGTGGCATACCACTTGACCTGCGCAACACAGCCTTAAGGCGAGCCATCACTTGATGTTTGGTTGCATTCTTGACGATGTAATCGTCGGCGCCTATCTCTAACCCAAGAATTTTATCTATTTCATCATCGCGTGCGGTAAGGAAAATAATGGGAGTCCAGTCTCCACCTGCTCGCAATTCCTTGCACAGCGCAATTCCATCCATTGAAGGTAATCCAATATCCAAAAGCACTGCCACTGGGTGGACCTTACGAATGGCCGCTAATGCAAGAAGTCCATCATTTTCAATTTGCACGCCAAATCCTTCGCGTCGCAAAAACATACCCAGACTCTCGGCGATGGCCGGCTCGTCTTCGACTACTAACACCAGACCGCGGGACTCATTCACACTTAACACCTTGCCCTAACAAAAGCAGGTAACAGTCATTGGAATGTTAAGAAAACGTTAAGTCCTTAAGACTTGGACGCACCAAAACCCATCAATGCGAGAACTTTTCCAGCTATTCCAGCCACGGGAAGCAATGCAACGCCAATCCAAAATACTGCTGGCTTGGCAATAACGACGCCAATTGTTCCGACCAAAAATGCGACCATGATCAAAATCGAGGCGGTCCAGGCGGCAAGAGTCTGGCCGTGGTTGTCGTCGGACATGTGCAATCTCCTAGGAAAAATCGTTGCCTTCAGTCTATCGAAGTGTTTTACAGAACAGTGGGGTCCTGCCCGTGATCAAGTGACTGCCAAGGGGTCAGGTTTGTTTCATGGCGAGCATACCGACTGGGCGCGCTTCCTGATGAATTCGGCGCTCTCACAATGGCCACGCTTGCGATCGCTCCAGCGATACTGGCTGTCATAGAGACCCATAACCACGGTGTTGTAGTGACAGTAAATCCACCCGATACTGTGCGCCCCACTGCATCACTGACTAACGACGAAAGTACGTTTTCATTGTGAGTTGGACGCATGTGCCAGGTCTCAAGGGCACACAACGCACACAAACTTCCCACGACAAGGGCAAAAAAATTGCGTAACACTCCCCGCGCTGATGCGATGCCCAAACCGGAAGTCACCATCACGAGAGCCAGTGCACTAGGTACCGCATTAATTGCTCGCCCAGTGATGCGCAAGACGGTATCTGGAAAACCTTCTTGGGGAAATGTCACGACCGACCAGGTTTGTGCTTGCACAATAAGCACCACCGCGCCGCAGGCTACTAAGCACACTAATGAACGACGAAATGACTGCACTATGAATGACCAGCATGCAACGTGTTGGCAACAGCAACTGCACGTAAGACTGCCGCCGCCTTGGCACTACATTCAGCATCTTCACTTGCTGCCACTGAATCTGCGACGACTCCGGCACCAGCTTGCACATAAGCAATGGAATTCTTGATCACAGCACAGCGAATGGCAATTGCCGTGTCGAGATTGCCGGCAAAGTCGAAGTACCCGACACAACCTCCATAAACCCCGCGTCGAGTGGGCTCCAAAGTATCAATAATGTTCATGGCCATCGGTTTAGGAGCACCAGATAATGTTCCTGCAGGAAATGTCGCTTGCAACAGATCCACCGAACTCATATCGGGACTTACAGTTCCTGTAACCGTCGAGACAATGTGCATCACATGGCTATAGCGTTCAATGCTCATAAAGTCGATGACTTCAACTGAACCAGGCTCACATACTCGTCCTAAATCATTGCGTCCCAAGTCCACAAGCATTAAATGCTCAGCGCGTTCCTTATCATCGGCCATAAGTTCGGTGGCATTCGCAGCATCTTGTTCTGGGGTGACGCCTCGTGGCCGGGTGCCAGCGATGGGGTGAACCATGGCATGTCCATTGTTCAGTCGCACAAGTGCTTCTGGACTTGAACCCACAACATCAAAAGCTACGTGTTCACTCAATGCTTCTTCGGGTGCAGTTTGCTCGGGAACTCGTACCAAAAACATATAAGGGCTTGGATTAGACATACGAAGAACTCGATAGACATCCAGCGCGCTTGCCTGACACGGCGCAGCAAAACGTTGAGACAGCACAATCTGAAAAGCGTCACCAGCGCGTATATGTTCCTGCGCTGTAGCCACGGCTGCGCGATAGTCATCACTGGTTGTCTCGCGATTAAAGTTCAGTGTTACTTCCCCATCAAATCTGGACACGCTGGATTCAACAGATTTCGCTAGATCTGATTCCATCTGGTCTAGTCTGCGCACCGCATCGCGCCACGCTTCATCGACTCGCTCTGCTGTGTTGTCATAGTTAATCGCATTGGCAATCAAAGTCACAGACCCATTCATGTGATCAAGAACAGCCAGGTCCGTTGCAATCATCATGGCTAATTCAGGAATCTCAAGGGTGTCTTGGGCGATGTTTGATATCTTTTCAAAACGCCTCACAATGTCATAGCCCAGATATCCAACAACTCCACCCGTTAGAGGTGGCAATACCAAATCTGAAATTTCTAGATTCACATCAGCCGTATGCAGCAACGCTAAGGTCGCACGCAATGACATCATCGGATCATCATCGAGCGACAAACCCACAGGCACAGTTCCAGACCAGTGGGTTTTCCCATCCCGTTCACTCAACATTGCCGAACATCGAACGCCGACAAATGAATACCGCGACCACGCTTGCCCATGCTCTGCTGACTCAAGCAAGAAAGTTCCCGCCCGCTCACCAGCAAGTTTTCGATAGAGACCTAACGCTGTTTCGCCATCTGCAAGTAGCGTTCGGATAACCGGAATGACTCGACGGGTCTGTGCCAGCGTGGTGAAATGCTCAAGAGTCGGTGTGGCAAGTGTCATCAGGTAACCGTCATCAGTCATTCTGCGCATCTTGCGCATTCACTGCGGCAAGTGGGTTGTGAAGGTCAGGATGGACAACAACTCGATCAAAACATGTGTGGTCACCCGTGTGACATGCTTGCCCAGTTTGATCGACTGTGAGCAACAGTGTGTCGGCATCACAATCAGCAGCAAGCGAAATTACGCGCTGGGTATGGCCAGAGGTTTCACCCTTAATCCACATCTCATTACGAGACCGTGACCAATACGTGGCTTGTCCTGTTGCCAAGGTTGCCTCGATTGCATCACGATTCATCCACGCGACCATGAGCACCTCTCGTGTGTCAACCTGTTGGGTAACAACAGGAATCAACCCACGAGCATCGAAGGTTAGGCTCTCAAGAAAAGTCACGTTTCTATTGTGCCGTACTAGACACGAACCGTGAAGTGATGGTCGGCGAGCTCAGTTTTGACATCGGAGACTGACAATTCGCCAAAATGAAACACGCTTGCAGCCAGCACAGCATCAGCACCTGCGGCAACAGCGGGTGCGAAATCAGATAAGCGACCTGCTCCACCACTGGCGATAATCGGTACCTGAACGATGGATCGGACTGCAGAAATGAGTTCGAGGTCGTAACCGTTCTTTGTGCCATCGGCATCCATTGAGTTAAGCAACACTTCACCCGCACCAAGGTCTACCGCATGAGAAATCCAAGCCAGGGCATCCCACCCACTACTGCGACGGCCGCCGTGAGTGGTTGCCTCAAATCCTGATTCAGTTTCAGTTGATCGACGTACATCGACACTGAGCACAATGCATTGGTTTCCGAATATGCGCGAAGCATCACTGATGAGTTCTGGCTGTGCTAACCCGCCAGTATTGATTCCAACTTTGTCAGCCCCACTGCGCAACAATTGATCAACATCGTGCGTTGAGCGCACTCCACCTCCCACGGTCAATGGAATGAACAGCTGATCAGCTGTGCGGCGAACAACGTCATAGGTCGTTTCGCGATTTGTGCTACTGGCAGTGATATCAAGAAATACCAATTCATCTGCGCCCGCTTGGCCATAGGCAAGTGCAAGCTCAACTGGATCCCCAGCGTCGCGCAGATTGATGAAATTAACACCTTTAACAACGCGTCCTTGATCGACATCAAGACAAGGAATGACTCGAACGGACAATGTCATCGTTGTGGTCCTGCAACCTCTATCGCTTGCGACAGAGTGAAGGCTTCTGCATAAAGTGCCTTACCGACAATCGCGCCTTCGATCCCCATTGAAACCATGTCGCGCAATGCAACGATGTCCGCCAAACTTGAAATACCGCCACTAGCAATCACTGGCTTAGATGTTTTTTGGCACACCTGCGCAAGCAAATCCACATTTGGTCCGCGTAATGTGCCATCTTTAGTGACATCAGTAACAACGTAACGTGAACAACCGTCAGCTTCTAACCGTTCGAGAGTCTCCCACAGGTCGCCACCTTCTTGTGTCCAACCACGTGCTGCAAGAGTCGTGCCTCGCACATCAAGACCTACTGCAATTCGATCACCGAACTCGCTAATGACCTGCGATGTCCATTCCGGATTCTCTAAGGCGGCCGTACCCAGATTCACTCGACGACACCCTGTTGCAAGTGCCGCGCGAAGCGATTCGTCATCACGAATACCGCCCGATAGTTCCACATTGATGTCCAAGCGTGCTGTCAGGTCAGCTAAAAGTTCACGATTGCTCCCTCGACCAAAAGCCGCATCAAGATCAACCAAATGAATCCAATCAGCACCCGACTCTTGCCACTCCAATGCAGCCAGCCATGGATCTCCGAATGACGTCTCACTATCGGCCTGTCCTTGTACAAGTCGCACTGCTTGGCCGTGTGCCACATCTACAGCTGGCAATAAAATCAGGGAACTCATGAGGCCTCCGAAAATGTCTTAACCCAGTTAGCCAATAACCGTAATCCAGCATCGCCAGATTTTTCTGGATGAAACTGAGTAGCCCAGAGCGGACCATTTTCCACTGCTGAAATAAACGATTCGCCGTGCTGGGTCCAACTCACTAATGGTGATATGAGGTGGTCATGCGCTGGCAGATCCCACGATGTCACGGCGTAAGAATGTACAAAGTAGAACTGTTCCTTTGCCACCCCAGCGAACATGCGCGATTCAGAGTCGGCGCTCACCGTATTCCAACCCATGTGTGGCAATACCGGTGCATCAAGTGCGCGAACGACACCGGGCCATTGGCCGAGGCCGGAAAAGTTTTCGCCCTCTGAATGTTCCGTGCTTGCATCAAACAAAATCTGCATGCCTACACAGATTCCTAATACTGGGCGGCCACCGGCGAGCCGCTTTTCAATAATTTGATCTCCGCGCACATTTTTCAAGGCCGCAACGCAGGAACCAAATGCACCTACACCAGGAACCACTAAGCCATCAGCATTCACCGCTTGGTCAAAGTCACTCGTTATTACTGCTGTTGCACCCGTCGTCTCGATGGCACGAAGCGCTGATCGAACATTGCCGTGTCCGTAATCAAAGATGACAACGTTGACCACGTGTTAAAGCGTTCCCTTGGTTGACGGCACGCCTATAACACGAGGATCTAGTGCTACTGCATCACGCAGGGCTCGTGCCACAGCCTTGAATTGTCCCTCTACAACGTGGTGCGCATTTCTGCCACTGATCACACGCACGTGTAAGCAGATTTGTGCCGACGCAGTAATTGACTCCCAAATATGTTTAGTCAATGTGGTGTCATAACTTCCAATTAACTCCACCATGTCAGGTTCTTCGTGAATCAGATACGGGCGACCCGACAAATCAACCGCTGCCTGAACACAGACCTCATCCATCGGAACTACGGCATCCCCATAACGGCGAATTCCCTCTTTTGCGCCTAATGCTTCACGCAGAGCCTGCCCCACAGCTAACGCTGTGTCTTCTACAGTGTGGTGAGAATCGATATGGAGATCGCCGACCGTGCGAACCGTGAGGTCGAATCCGCCATGACGCCCAAGCTGCGACAACATGTGGTCAAAGAATGGGACTCCTGTTTCAACATCAATGAGCCCAGTGCCATCGAGGTTGAGATCGACGGTAACGGAACTTTCCTTTGTTTTACGTTCCACGTGCGCAGTGCGGGTCATTGAGTAGTCCTTAGTAGTGCGTCGCGAAACGCTTGGTTTTCTAACGGTGTTCCAATGCTGACTCGAAGCATGCCTTCTGGCCCAGTTTCACGAATCAACACTCCACGATCAAGGAGTCCCTGCCAAATGGCATGACGATCAGCGAAACTGCCAAACAATAAGAAATTAGCACCACTGGGCGCAACAGTGAAACCGTGCTGAGCCAACCAGGCAGCAAGTGCTTCTCGTTCATCACGGATGACCGCAACATGTCCAAGTAACTCGTCGGAAAATCCGATTGCAGCTCGGGCAATCTCCTGAGTCATGGCCGAGATGTGATACGGCAACCGCACTACTCGACACGCCTCAACAACATCAGGATGTGCGATGGCATACCCCACACGCAGCCCAGCACACGAGAATGCCTTGCTCATCGTGCGTGTGATGACAACATGTGGCGTGCCTGCATACCGCTTAATAGCGCTGTCGGTGCCCGAAGCGCGAAATTCACCATATGCTTCATCGACAATAATCAATCCCTGAAATGAGGTCACGAGATACTCCAGCAAATCGGGTTGAAGCACAGTGCCCGTCGGATTATTTGGTGAACAGATAATCACAATATCTGGTTTCAGTGCTAACGCTGCATCGATTGAGGTGCGATCAATATCAAAGTCACTTGTACGAGGCACGCTGGCATAGTTGGTAAAAGTTTCTCGACAATATTCCTCATACATGGAATAAGTCGGTGCGAATGTCACAACGAGACGCCCTGGTCCGCCGAATGCTTGCAGCAAGTGGTGCATGACCTCGTTGCTACCGTTAGCCACCCACACGTTCTCCCACGACACGTCCCCGTGTGATTCAGCTCTGATGTAACTGGCTAAATCAACACGCAAGTCTTTAGCTTCGCGGTCAGGATAACGATTTAAGTGTTGCGCAGTTCGACCCGCTACTTCACGAATTGCATTAATCAAATCTGCTGAAGGTGCAAATGGATTTTCATTGACATTGAGCCGAATGGGAACATCAAGCTGAGGAGCTCCGTAGGGCATCACTCCAACAAGATCGTCTCGACGTGCAGGCGTGGTCATGACAATCGCACTTCAACAGCAACGCCGTGGCTTGGCAAATCTTCAGCCTGGGCAAGCGTGATTACAGTGGGGCCAATATCTTGCAACGCAGCTTCGCTGTATTCGACGTAATGCACACCTCGTAAGAATGTTTGTACCGATAATCCAGATGAGTGGCAGGCACAGCCACCAGTAGGTAGCACATGATTTGAACCGGCCGCGTAGTCGCCCAAGGACACAGGTGACCAATCGCCAACAAAAATTGCTCCAGCATTCTTAATGCGGCGTGACACGGCATGCGCATCTCGCGTGTGGATCTCCAAATGCTCGGCAGCATAAGCATCCACAACACAAATGCCGTGGTCGATATCATCCACAAGGACTATTGCACTTTGTTGCCCGGTCAATGCTGCAGTGATGCGTTCCGTGTGCTTGGCTTGCGGAACCAATTCAGCAAGGGCTCGCTGTACTTTGTCAGCAAGCAACTCACTATCAGTCACCAACACTGACGCTGCCACAACATCGTGTTCAGCTTGACTGATCAGATCTATCGCTACGAATTGTGGATTCGCGGAGTCATCAGCCAAAATTGCAATTTCAGTTGGACCTGCTTCCGAATCAATCCCGATGCGGCCCTTCAGCAACCGTTTTGCTGCTGTCACCCACATGTTGCCTGGACCTGTCACCATTGAGACAGGATCGATGTGGTTATCACCGAATGCCAACAACGCAATCGCTTGTGCACCACCCACTGAATACACCTCGTTCACATTCAGTAGCGCGCAAGCGGCCAAAATTGTCGGATGCGGCCAACCGCCCCAGTCTTTTTGCGGCGGCGAGACCACGACAATGGATTCAACTCCCGCGATGAGAGCGGGCACTACATTCATCACAACGCTACTTGGATACACAGCTCGGCCACCAGGAACATACAAGCCAACGCGATCAACAGGTAGCCAACGTTGCGTCACTGTTCCACCCGGAACCACAGATACGACAGTGTCAGACCGACGTTGTTGCTCGTGAACAATCCGCACTCGACGGATTGCCTCTTCTAATGCAACTCGCACATCACTATCTAGCGCACTCAACGCCGCGTCAATCACATGTTGTGGCACCCGAATCGAATCAGGTCGCACACCATCAAGCTTTTCTGACCAATCTTGTGCAGCTTCGGATCCTCGATTGCGCACATCATCGACAATGGGTTGAACTTTCTCAAGCACTGATTCAATATCTATTTCGGCTCGAGGCACGACGCCTTTAAGCCGCGCCGAATTGCGGGTACCACCACGAAGATCAAGTACGCGCAACATATTGCCCAGTCTAGGCGAAAGTGGGATTTCTCGAATATTCATGCATCTACAATGCAAAGCATGACGGCAGGAACTCCCGCTTTAGCACTACTCGACCTCACAGGAACCTGGCACGTAGTTCGTGAATACGAACATGATCCCGCCAATACTTCTTTTGGACTTGAGGCAGCAGAAAAACTCAATGTTGAACCAGAACGCGTCTTTAAGACGCTCATCGCTGATGTCGATGGCCAGCACGTGGTAGCAATCGTGCCGGTCACCAATCAAGTCAACCTCAAAGCGCTTGCAAAAGCTGTGTCAGGCAAACATGCGGTGATGGCAGATCCAGCAGATGCTATGCGGATCACCGGATATGTTGTTGGCGGAATTAGCCCGCTTGGCCAAAAGAAGAAACTTGCGACCGTTATCGATGAAACTGCCCACTTGTGGGACACCATCCTGGTCAGCGGCGGTAAGCGAGGACTTGATGTTGAACTATCAGCTCACGATTTAATAACGCTGACCTCGGCGATCATTGCTGACATCGCCAACTAACCAACTGCCAACTAACCAACTGCCATATCCATACTGAGTATCAGAAATTCACATCCACTGATAGTGGCCCGCTAAATTATCGGACTACATCCAGCGGTGCATCTAGACACGTGGGTCCTAACAGCGCCTTGAGATCGGCATACAGCGAGGACGTTGGTTGAACGCGAAGTTTGTCATCGAGCCGAAGTGAGATATTGCGATCCGAACTCACAACAGTCAGATGCACTTCGTTAGTTCCAGGATGGCTTGCCAAGACAGCACGAAGTGAATCCATCATGGCCGAATTGATTCTGGTCTCGGAAATAAACAATTTGATGGGACCGGAATGGATTGAGGAAATATCAGGCACTGAAATTTCCAGCGCCGAGATACGAGGTGCTTCATCATCACGCTTTTCTAGCCGCACTTTAATCAGCACGATTGCATCATCGTTGAGCACATGCGCTACAGCGGCAAATGTCTTCGGCCACACCATTACTTCGACTGAGCCCGCGAGATCCTCTAAAGTGACAACAGCCCAACGATCACCCGACTTACGGGTTGTCTTATGTTGTACCGACGAAATCAATCCGCCAATCATTCCTACAAACCCATCGGGTGCTTCACTTAAGCCAGAAACCGACAGTGACGTTTGGCTAGCCAGCACATGCTCAACACCAAGCAATGGATGGTCGCTGACATAGAGTCCGAGCATTTCACGCTCTTGTGCCAATAAGAATTTTTTATCCCACTCATCTTTTGAAATTGTGAGGTCAAGCCCACCTAGACCCATCGGCGAATTCACTTCTCCCGATCCAAACAAATCAAACTGTCCAACAGACTGAGCCCGCTTAGTATCCACAATCGAGTCAATCGCCTCAATGTGCACCATTGTTAATCCCTTACGGGTATGACCCAGCGAATCAAATGCTCCGGCTTTAATCATCGACTCAATGACGCGTTTGTTACACACTTGCACGTCGACCTTGGCTAGGAAATCACTAAAGGACGTGAATCGACCTTGGGTATCTCGAGTGACTTTGAGTGATTCGACCACATTCACGCCCACATTGCGAACGGCAGCCAGACCGTATCTGATGTCTGTCCCAATCGG
>Ga0194055_10002562_pt1 | contig 14349 bp, 8 predicted proteins | sample SepL449m_MetaG_FD_155482 | JGI IMG/M metagenome (GOLD analysis project Ga0194055, IMG submission 155482) | Anoxic zone freshwater microbial communities from boreal shield lake in IISD Experimental Lakes Area, Ontario, Canada - Sep2016-L442-9m | ecosystem: Environmental > Aquatic > Freshwater >... | reverse complement strand
GGCAAAGAAAACAAAATCACCATCAAGGCCAACTCTGGCTTGTCTGAAGCCGAAATTCAGCAGATGGTGAAAGACGCTGAATTGAATGCCGAAGACGACAAGAAGAAACTCGAAATCGTTCAAGCCAAAAATTCGGGCGAAGCCACTGTTCACAGTGTGAAGAAAAGCCTGACCGAGTACGGCGACAAAATTGAAGCCGACGAGAAAACCAAAATCGAAGCGGCTGTGAAAGAATTGGAAGACGCATTGAAAGGTGAAGACAAAGACGCCATCTCTGCGAAAACCGAAACCCTCATGACCGTCAGCCAAAAATTGGGCGAAAAAATGTACGCCGACATGCAAGCCAAAGAAGCTGCTGCCGGTGGCGCAGCGGGTGGCCCTAGCGGCGCTAGCGCAGAAGCCAAACCTGTCGACGACAATGTGGTCGACGCAGAAGTGAAAGAAGTTAAAAAGGCTTAAACCTTTTTCTCAAGGGCAATCGCCCATGCCGCCGCGTTAGCGTATTCCATTGGGAAAATCGCTTGCGCGGCGTTCTTGTTCAAACAGTAGCAAAAAACGATGGCCAAAAAAGACTTTTACGAAGTATTGGGTGTAGCCAAGAACGCCTCTGAAGAAGAGATTAAAAAAGCGTATCGCAAATTGGCCATGAAGTTCCACCCTGACCGTCATCAGGGCGACGACGCCAAAGACGCCGAGGCCAAATTCAAAGAGGTCAAAGAGGCCTATGAGATGTTGTCGGACGCACAGAAACGTGCGGCCTATGACCAATACGGTCACGCGGGTGTTGATCCCAACATGCGCGGCCCTGGCGGTGGCGCTGAAGGCTTCGGTGGTTTTGGTGAAGCCTTCGGTGACATCTTTGGTGACATCTTTGGTCAGCAACGGGGTGGTGGTGGCCGCGGTGGTCGACAAGTGTTCCGCGGTGGCGATCTGAGCTACGCCATGGAAGTCAATTTGGAAGAAGCAGCTGCTGGCAAAGATGCCCAAATTCGCATTCCAAGCTGGGATGAGTGCGACCCATGTGGCGGTTCGGGTGCCAAGAAAGGCACCAGCGCCAAAACCTGCGGCACTTGCCAAGGCTCTGGCACTGTGCAAATGCGCCAAGGCTTTTTCAGTGTGCAGCAAACCTGTCCGCATTGCCGCGGCTCCGGCAAAATCATCTCCGACCCCTGCCCGTCTTGCAGCGGCCAAGGCAAGCTCAAAAAACAAAAAACGCTTGAGGTCAAAATTCCTGCAGGCATCGACGACGGCATGCGCATTCGCAGCACTGGCAATGGTGAGCCGGGCACCAATGGTGGCCCGCCTGGTGACTTGTACATTGAGATCCGCCTGAAGAAACACGAAATCTTTGAGCGCGATGGCGATGACTTGCATTGCTCAGTCCCCATTGGCTTTAGCAAAGCGGCTCTCGGCGGTGAAATTGATGTGCCCACACTCAGTGGCAAAGCGGCCATTGACATTCCTGAAGGCACGCAAACTGGCAAGCAATTCCGTTTGCGCGGCAAAGGCATCAAAGGCGTTCGCGCCAGCTACCCTGGCGACTTGTATTGTCACATCACGGTAGAGACGCCCGTGAAACTCACAGAGCACCAGCGCAAGCTGCTCAAAGAGTTTGACGAGTCTTTGCAAAAAGGCGGCGCCAAGCACATGCCAACAGGCAACAGCTGGACCGACAAACTCAAAGGTTTGTTCGGAGCTTAAGCTTGGTGCAAGCCTTAAACTGCACCCTATGACGTCCAAAAGCCATCGCACTTCAGGTTCTCAGCACAGGGCATATCACCCTGCATGGGTTGCCGTGTGGGGCAGTCTGTGGCTGGCCAGCATAGGCAACATGGCCCTTTGGATGCAGGTCCACCAATTGCCAGAGGTGACTGGTCTTAGGGGCTTTGCTTTTGCCTTGGGTTTTGGGGCCATCATCGCGGCAGCCCTCATGATCTTGTTGAGTTTTTTCAACTGGCGATGGCTCCTCAAACCAACACTCACTGTTTTCTTTTTGAGTGCCGCCAGTGGCGCCTACTTCATGGTGAGCTATGGCATTGTGATCGACAGCACCATGATCACCAACGTGGTTCAAACAGACACCAAAGAAGCTTTGGATTTGATGAATTGGCGCATGCTGATCAGCCTCTTGCTGCTCGGGATTTTGCCTTGCTGGGTACTTTGGAAAACACCGGTCAGATCCTTGCGCTGGACCCAACAAGCTTTCAACAACACCCTGATCGGCTTGGTATCGGTGTTTGTGATCGTGGGCACTTCTCTGGCAGTGTTCCAAGATTTTTCATCGATCATGCGCAATCACACGCAGTTGCGTTATTTGGTCAATCCATTGAACAGCTTCTACGCCATTGGCATGGTGGCAGCCAAGCCATTCCAGCGCAACAATCAAACTTTACTGCCCATGGGGCGTGACGCCCAAGTAGCAGCGCTCAAGCCTGGCAACAAACCACCCCTTTTGTTATTGGTCTTAGGTGAAACCGCTCGCATGGGCAACTTTGGCGTCAATGGTTATGAGCGCCCCACCTCGCCAGAGTTGGCCAAAGAAAACATCATCAGTTTCAAGGGCGTGATGTCCTGTGGCACCAGCACGGCCACTTCCGTACCTTGTATGTTTTCCCATTTAGGCAAAGAAGAATTTGAGGCGCGCAAAAACAATTACGAAAGCTTGATTGATATTTTGAATCATGCAGGTTTGGCTGTCCTTTGGATTGACAATCAATCTGGTTGCAAAGGCGTCTGTGAACGGGTACCGCAAGCCCTTACCAAGGAATTGAAGCACCCCACTTTGTGCAAAGACGGCGAATGCTTTGACGAAATCATGCTGCATGACTTGGATCAGCGTATTCAAGCACTTCCGGCTGAACGACGCGCCAAAGGTGTGGTGCTGGTGATGCATCAAATGGGCAGCCACGGACCGGCCTACTACAAACGGGCACCTGACAATTTCAAAAAATTTCAACCCGAGTGCAAAAGCAATGCACTGCAACAATGTTCGCGTGAGCAGGTGGTCAATTCGTTTGACAACACCATTTTGTACACCGACCATTTTTTAGGCCAGGCCATCCAATGGCTCAAGAAATCAGAGGCCACAGCCGCGCCGGCTTTGCTCTATGTTTCCGACCACGGCGAGTCATTGGGTGAAAACAATTTGTACTTGCACGGACTGCCTTACCGTGTGGCACCCGATGTCCAAAAGCGCGTCCCTTGGATAAGCTGGTTGTCACCTCGTTTTGAAAAACAATCTGGTTTGCTGCCAACTTGTTTGAAAAACAAAACCGACGCCACCTTGACTCACGACAACTACTTTCATTCGGTCTTAGGCCTGATGAACGTCAGCAGTGAGGTTTACCAAGAAAAGTTAGATGTGCACGCCAGCTGCCGCAGCAAATCATAAAAAGCGGTCGAGCAGCTTTCGAGAGTAGCGGTCCATTTGTGCCAAATCTCGAATGAGAAATTGCACGCCATGGCCATCTGTCACCAGCAACACCGAAGCGGACAAACGGCGAATGTCTTCCTCGCCTTTCAGCAACAAACTGGTTCGACCGCGATCGGTCTCAATGTCCCAGGTGCTGGGGGCCACAAATCCACTCACACCGAACAACTTCAATATTTGGGGCATGAACTCACGCTGGTTGATGGCCTTCAGAATTTGGGTCCGCACGGGATCTGCCAGCAGATTTAAATGGGAAATCCACAGCAACTCTTTGCCATCCACATCTACCAAGGCAATGCCCTCTTCAGGCGCCGCAACGGGAAAGGACCTGACAGCCATGACGTGGTCATGTTGCTGCCCGTCTGCACTGACGTAATACCACCTGCCAGAGGCGCCTTGACCGAATTGGATGTTCATCAATTGAGTACTCATGAAGAAGCCGATTCTCTCAAAACAGCGCCTTCGGCTTCGGCTTGCCTTTGCTGTGCTTCATACAAGCGCCAATAGGCCCCTTGGCTTTCAATCAGCACATCGTGAGTGCCTTCTTCCACGATCAGTCCTTTGTCCATGACCACCAAGCGATCTGCTTTGCGCAAGGTGGACAAGCGGTGGGCAATGGCAATGGTGGTTCGACCGCGAACCAAATTGTCCAACGCATTTTGAATTTCTTTTTCTGTTTCAGTGTCTACGGCCGAAGTCGCTTCGTCCAAAATCAGAATTCGCGGATTGATGAGCAAGGCGCGTGCAATGGAAATTCGCTGTCGCTCACCGCCAGACAAGCCCTGTCCGCGCTCACCTACCAATGAGTCATAACCTTGAGGCATGCGCAAAATAAATTCGTGGGCATGCGCCGCCCTGGCTGCCGCCACAATTTGATCCCGTGACGCTTCTGGCATGCCATAGGCAATGTTGTCTGCAATGGTGCCAAAGAACAAGAAAGGTTCTTGCAAAACCAAACCAATGTGCCTGCGGTAATCTGCCACCTTGAGCTGCTTAATGTCCACGCCATCCAGTGAAATACTGCCTTCCGACAAGTCGTAGAAGCGGCAGATTAAGTTGACCAAGGTACTTTTACCCGAGCCACTGTGGCCCACCAAACCAATCATTTCGCCTGGCTTGATGTCTAAATTTAACTTTTTAATGACTGCACGATTGCCATATCGGAAACTGGCATCTGTCAAAGTGATGCGACCTTCTACTTTGGGTAAAGCAACGGGATGGAGCGGCTCAGGCACGCTGGACACATGGTCCAAAATTTCAAAAATTCGTTTGGCACCAGAAGCTGCTTTTTGGGTGGAGGACACAATGCGGCTCATGGAATCTAGACGGGTGTAGAAGCGGCCGATGTAGGCCAAAAATGCCGTCAGCACGCCGACCGTAATTTGGTCTTTCGAAACCAACCAAATGCCAAAACCCCAGACCACCAACAAACCCACTTCGGTCATGAGTGTGACTGTCGGCGAAAAAACAGACCACACTCGGTTCAGTCGATCATTGACGTCCAAGTTGTGCTTGTTGGCATCGATAAAGCGCTGCGCCTCCCGATCTTCTTGGGCAAAAGCCTTGACCACCCGAATGCCTGGAATGGTGTCAGTCAACACGTTGGTGACCTCAGACCAAACGCGGTCAATTTTCTCGAAGCCTGTGCGCAATTTTTCACGGACGACATGAATCAACCAGCCAATAAAGGGCAAGGGCAACAGTGTGACCAAGGCCAAGGTCGGGTTGATGGAGAACAAGATGATGGCGGTCATCATGATCATTAAGATATCGGTGGCGAAGTCCAATAAGTGAAGCGACAGAAATACGTTGATGCGGTCTGTTTCACTGCCGATACGGGCAATCAAATCACCGGTTCGACGCCCCCCAAAATACTCCAGCGATAACTTGAGCAAATGCTGGTAGGTGGTGGTTCTTAAATCTGCGCCGATGCGCTCCGAAACGAGCGCCAAGATGTAAGTTTTGATCCAGCCCAAACTCCAGGCCACGATGGCAGACGCCAGCAAGCCCAAGAGGTACCAAGATACCGTTTCAGGCTCGATGCTCTTGCCATTTTGATAAGGTATGAGCACGTCGTCCATCAAGGGCATGGTCAGGTAAGGCGGAACCAGGGTGGCGGCTGTTGACAACAATGTCAAAACAAAACCGAGCAGGAGTTGCCCTTGATACGGCCGCGCAAAACGCCATAGTTTGAACAAGGTCCAGGTAGAAGGCGGAACCTGATCTTTTTCTAAACAAACGGCACATTCCTCATCAGACGCGTCCACGACATTCTGGCAAATAGGACACAAGACATGCCGCATCTGGCCGATACCCGGCTCCAACCAATCTGAATCCGTTGCGGGCGCGGAGGCCAAAGATTGGCCCAAAAATGTGGCCGCTGACGTCTGTCCAAGAAGATGATTCTCAAAGCGCAATTTCCACCTGAGAACGGCAGCCTCAAGCCCGAGCGTGAAACGCAAGACCCCCAAGCGTTGCCCCCCCTGATGCAGGGACAAGGTACCGACCCCGGCATGATCGAACACTCGAAGGCTCAAATCAGGGGTCAATGCCCAGAAATCCCAACTTTTTTGAGACTCGTCCGAAGAGATGACCCTTTGATCGGTCAAAATAAGCAGTGTTTTTTTAAAGCTTAATTCATCATTCAGGTCAACCTCTAGCCAAGCTAGAACGTTTTCACCATGGTGAACTCGAGACAACACGCCCTCCTGCCAAAAAAACGGCAATCCCAGCAAATCGATGGGAGGATGGGTATTGGAGTTCATAAAAATTCAAACAGCAAGAGTCAACCGGTGTTGGCGGCAATCAAAAACAGCAAAAGAAGCGGCCAGGACACAGCCCATGCACCTTGTTTATCAGACGATCCATGCCAGTGCTGCAACTGGCCGGCCATTGTATCTCCGGACACGAAACGCTCCGTGCCTTCGCTCAGAATTGTGAAAAGCACGAAAATGAGTTCTAAAGACATCAAATTTATTCGCATGACCCACCTTAAGGGTCCGAACATTTGGACCTACCGTCCCGTCCTAGAAGCTTGGATCGACATTGGCGACTTGGAAGACTTCCCCTCCAACACCCTGCCCGGTTTTAACGAGCGACTCCAAGCCATGCTGCCCGGACTCATAGAGCACCGCTGCAGCGTTGGCCAAAGAGGCGGCTTTTTACAAAGACTCACCGAGGGCACTTGGCCTGGTCACATCATGGAGCATGTGGCCCTTGAGTTGCAAAACCGCGCCGGCATGCAAACGGGTTTCGGCAAAGCCAGAGAAGCAGGCCCCAGAGGCATTTACAAAGTGGTCATTCGCACCCGCAACGAAACTGTCAGCCGCGCCGCCCTTCAAGCCGCTCGCGACCTGGTCATGGCGGCCATCGAAGACCATCCTTACCCGGTCAATCAAGTCATTGCCGATCTCACCCAAATGGTCGATCGCCTGTGCATTGGGCCCAGCACCGCTTGCATTGTCGACGCTGCCACCGATCGCAATATTCCGTCCATTCGCCTCAACGATGGCAATTTGGTTCAACTTGGTTACGGCGCCAACCAGCGTCGCATTTGGACAGCCGAAACGGACCAAACCAGCGCCATTGCCGAAGGCGTATCCAAAGACAAAGACCTGACCAAGAGTTTGCTCGCCAACTGCGGCGTACCGGTTCCCGAAGGTCGCAATGTGGCGTCACCCGAAGAAGCATGGGAAGCTGCACAAGAAATTGGTCTGCCTGTTTGCGTCAAGCCAGTCGATGGCAACCATGCGCGCGGTGTTTCCTTAGAGCTTAGAACTCAAGCTGAAGTTGAAGCTGCCTACCATTTGGCCGAGGCTGAAGGCAGCGACGTCTTGGTCGAGCGGCATATATTGGGCGATGAGCATCGCTTGCTGGTGGTTGGCGGCAAAGTGGTTGCGGCCAACAAAGGTGAAGTGGCCAGCATTGTGGGTGATGGCATCCACACTGTTGAACAACTGATTGAAATCCAAATCAATTCAGACCCACGCCGCGGCGAAGAAGAAGATTTCCCACTCGACACCATTCGCCTCAAAGATCACACCACGGCTGTGCTTGAGCTCAAACGTCAGGGTTTGTCGGGTCAAAGTATTCCTGAAAAAGACCGCCATGTGGTGGTCATGCGCACCGGCAACATGGCCATTGATGTCACCGATTTGGTTCACCCCGATGTGGCCGAGTTAGCGGCGCTTGCCGCCCGCATTGTGGGCTTGGACATTGCTGGTGTTGATCTGGTTGCACAAGATATTTCCAAACCGATGAAGGCGCAAGGCGCAGCCATCGTTGAAGTCAATGCAGGCCCTGGCCTCCTGATGCACTTAAAGCCTGCAACGGGCGAAGCCAGACCTGTCGGCCAAGCCATTGCCGCGCATTTGTTTGCCGAAAATTCAGAACCCCGAATCCCGGTCGTGGGTCTCATTGGTCAAGAAAACACCACAGGCACCAGCCATCTCATTGCATGGCTGCTGCACCTGCAAGGATTGCAAACGGGCCTGTCTTCAGCCAAGGGCTTGTTTTTAGGCCAACGTTGCCTGCACGCCCAAAGCGGCATGGAGTGGGAATCTGCCCAACGCCTGCTCATCAATCGATCTGTTGAGGCTGCCGTCTTTGAAACCACGGCCAGGCACTTGTTGTCTGAAGGCCTGCCCTACGACCGCTGCCAAGTCGGTGTCATCACCTCCATGCCCAAAGCAGCAGGCCTTGAAGATTTGTACATTCACAGTGACGAACAAATGCCCAATGTGGTCAGAACGCAAATGGACGTCGTGTTATCACAAGGCATGGCCGTGCTGAACGCTGAAGATGATGAAGTGGCCAATCTGGCTCAGTATTGCGATGGCGAAGTCACTTATTTCGCCAGCTCTGCAGACCACCCCCGCATCGTTCAACACCGAAGTGAAAACGGCCGCGTGGTTTTCTGGCGCAAAAATCATTTGGTCTTGGCCCAAGGCGCACATGAAATCGAAGCCTTGAATCGCCAGTTGCCTGCCATTGACAAAGTCTTCAAAAACAAGCACCTCAAATGCATGGAAGTCTTAGCAGCCTCTGCTGCTGCTTGGGCTCTTGGAATTCAAACCGATCTCATCCGAGCAGGCATTAAAAGTTTTGGTCAAAGCCCTGGCGCTCACTGAGCCATCGCTGACTGCCAATCCGTTCAAATCAAGACTGCAAGACGCGCTTCAATCAGGACAAAGTTTCATGGAAGTTTCAAGAATTCGAGCTTTGCGGGGACCCAATTTATGGAGCCGTCAAACCAGCATCGAAGCCATTGTGAGTTGCGAGCCTCAAGAGCGGGAAATGATGCCCGGCAATGAGTTTGAAAAACAATTAAGACGCATTTTTCCGGCGGTGGGGCCGCTAGAAGGGTCACGCCCGGGTCAACCCGCCAGCATGGCCCATGCACTGGAAAAAATCACACTGAGTCTGCAAAACCAAGCGGGTTGCCCCATCACATTCAGCCGCACAACGGCCACCGAAGAAGAAGGCGTCTACCAAGTCGTTGTGCAATACACCGAAGAAGCTGTTGGCAGATTGGCTCTGGCTTGGGCTGAAAAACTTTGCCTCGCGGTGAAATCGCAAACGGCCTTCGACTTGAACCAAGCCCTCACTGAGTTGCGCGATTTGGATGAAGATGTCCGCCTCGGACCGTCCACGGGTTCGATTGTGGACGCCGCAGTTCTCAAAGGCATCCCCTACCGTCGCCTCACTGAAGGCAGCATGGTTCAATTTGGCTGGGGCAGCAAACAACGGCGCATACAAGCTGCAGAAACAGACACCACCAGTGCCATTGCCGAATCCATTGCGCAAGACAAAGACCTCACCAAGTCTTTGCTGTTGGCGGCAGGCGTGCCAGTTCCCATCGGGCGCCCCGCCAAGAATTTAGAAGATGCTTGGCAAATTGCACTCAGCATTGGACTTCCCATTGTGGTCAAGCCCCAAGATGGCAACCAAGGCAAGGGCGTTACGGTCAACATTGTTGAGCGCGAACTGTTTAACCAAGCCTACGAAACGGCCGCTCGCTATGGCGAAGTTTTGGTAGAAAAATTCTTGCCTGGCAGTGACTACCGACTGCTGGTCGTTGGCAATAAGTTGGTTGCGGCTGCCAGACGTGAGCCTCCCCTGGTTGTCGGCGATGGCATTCATACCGTCAAAGAACTGGTCGACAAAGTCAATGCAGACCCTCGCCGCGGTGATGGCCACTCCACTTCTCTGACCAAAATCAAGTTTGATGTCATTGCCATCGCTCGCTTGAAGCTCCAAGATATGGAACCTAGTTCAGTTCCTGAAAAAGGTCGCCGTGTCATTTTGCGCAACAACGCCAACTTGTCCACCGGCGGCACAGCCACCGATGTCACAGACGATGTCCATGCAGAAGTGGCTGCGCGCGTCGTGGTCGCAGCCCAAATGGTGGGCGTTGACGTTTGTGGTGTAGATGTCGTTTGCGAATCGGTTCTCAAGCCGCTCGAAGAACAAAATGGTGGCATTGTAGAAGTCAATGCGGCGCCTGGCTTGCGCATGCACATCAGTCCTTCATTTGGCAAAGGCCGGAATGTTGGCAAAGCAATCATTGACTACATGTACCCCAACGGGGACAACGGCCGTATTCCTGTCATTGCAGTCACCGGCACCAATGGCAAGACAACCACCGTGCGACTGACGGCTCATTTGCTCAAAGCCAATCAACTTCGCGTGGGCATGACCAACACCGACGGTGTGTATGTCAACGGCCGTCAAATTGACGATGGCGATTGCAGTGGCCCGCGCAGTGCGCGCAATGTACTGATGCACCCCGATGTCGATGCCGCTGTGTTTGAAACAGCTCGAGGTGGCTTGCTGCGAGAAGGATTGGCCTTTGATCGTTGCCAAGTTGCCATCGTTACCAACATCGGCTCAGGTGATCACTTAGGCCTGAACTACATCACCACAGTAGAAGATTTGTCAGTCTTAAAGCGAGTGGTCGTGTTGAATGTCGCCAGCGACGGCATGGCAGTCTTGAATGCAACCGACCCTCAGGTGGCCATGATGGCCAGAATGTGTCCCGGTGATGTCACGTTCTTTGCACTCGATGCACACCACCCTGTCTTAGCCACTCACCGCGCTCAAGGCAAGCGAGTGGTTTACACAGAAAATAGCAACATAGTGGCGCAACAAGGCAAGAAGTACTTTCGCATTCCACTCAGTGATGTTCCCCTGACTCGCCAGGGACAAATTGGTTTTCAAACTGAAAATGTCATGGCTGCAGTGGCTGCGGCATGGGCCGTCAATGTGCCATGGGAGACCATCGCACTGGGCTTGTCTACATTCATCAGTGACATTCAAGGCGTGCCAGGCCGGTTCAATGTATTTGATTACAAGGGCGCCACTTTGATTGCGGACTACGGCCACAACCCCGATGCCATTCAAGCTTTGGTTCAAGCGGTTGACAACATGCCCGCACAAAAGCGGGTGGTGGTCATCAGTGGGGCGGGAGATCGACGCGATCAAGACATTCGCGACCAAACTCAAATTTTGGGCACAGCCTTTGACGAAGTCATTTTGTACCAAGATGCTTGCCAACGCGGCCGCAGCGATGGCGAAGTGATTCAACTGCTTCGCGATGGCCTTCATGGCGCAGTCAGAACCCAATATGTTCAAGACATTCAGGGCGAGTTTAATGCCATTGATACCGCACTGGCTCGCCTCTCTGCTGGAGACTTATGCTTGATCTTGATTGACCAGATTGAAGCTGCTCTTGCCTACATTCAAGGCAAGGTGAATGAAAGTCAATTGACCTCAGCCAAGTAACCAGACGCCAGTGCAAGTTGCTACAAAAGTGGCAACCCATTGCAGCCATCTCGTCCAAGTCGGTTCTTGATTTTCAATGTGAAGATGCATCTGTCGTCCTAAGCCGACAGACAATCCAAATGAAATCAACAAGCCCAGTGCATTCACTGGAATGTTTTCAGACCAGAAGTTAAATATGACGGCACTGACCAGCAGACTCACGCTGAAGTGAATGAGAAAAATGGCGTAAGAAGCTTTCGATAACGCTCGAATCCATTGCAACTTGATAACCCTAATGGGTTTGCAATCAGTTGCCTCATACCAAGCCAGTAAAGCCGCAGTTAACACAGACACCATCATTCTGATTCTGGGTTGGTAAGCTGTTGCAATAGCACCCAAAATCAAAATCAACAACCCTAAAGTTGGGTGGCTGATCTTGATGCCTGAATAGCGCCAACAACCGACGCACAAACCTAAGCCATAAGCACTGAAAAAATAAGTTCCCCAAATTTCTCCAAGAGGATTCAGATTCCATACAAAAATTGAACCTAAGGTGAGGAGCAGCCAAAAGCCCAAAGCCTTGCGAATGACAGACCCGCTGCCAGACCGAATTTGCCATGCGTGAGCCAGCCAAGCACAGACAATGGCCATGACAAAAAGCTGAAAGTCGATGGCGACATACCAAACACCCGCTGAAAATGCCTCTAAATAAAGAACGTCTTGAAGAAGAAATACATGAGCTACAACTTGCTTGAATGTGGGCGCATCAGAAAGGGAAGAATGTTCGAAGTATGGCCTTACAAGAGCCGTGACAAGAACAGCCAAACTTAAAGCTGCCAAAAGAGGAATCACCAATCTTTGATAGCGAGCAAACAATCTTGAAAAGAAATGGAACTCTGCTTGAGACAAAGCCCCGACCCAAGACTTAGCGTTCAAGTACCCCCCCACCACCAAGAAGATTTGCACCGCCAACAAGCCATGTTCAAAGAGGAAATCTTCAAGTTGCGGCAACCAGTGGGCCACAACATCTGACATGGGACTGTAAAGCGCAAGGTGGTGCCACACAATGAGGATGCAGGCGAAAGCCTTAAAGAGGTCGATGACCTCTGATCGTTCTGGCTTCAAACTGATTGCTTTAAAAATTAGAGTGCCAAGCGAGCACGAGCGGCGGCGTACTCATGCTTCAGTTTAGCAACGAAATCAGCGGTACTGACTACAGCATCAACGGCACCAATACCCTGACCACAACCCCAAATATCTTTCCAAGCTTTTTTGGCATCGCCACCAAAGTTCATGGTGGAGGGGTCAGACACTGGCAAGTTGGCAGGATCGAGTCCAGCCGATTTGATGGAAGGTGCTAAGTAGTTGCCATGCACTCCCGTGAACAAATTGCTGTAAACAATGTCGTCTGAGTTGCAGTCGACGATGGCCTGCTTGTAGGCATCAGCAGCACGGGCCTCATGGGTTGCAATGAATGCCGAACCTATGTAGGCAAAGTCTGCACCGATGGCTTGAGCCGCCAAAACAGCATCGCCGCTGGCAATGGCGCCAGACAAGGCCACCGGCCCATCAAACCATTGGCGAATTTCTTGGATCAATGCAAAGGGGCTCTTTTCGCCAGCATGTCCGCCAGCGCCAGCGGCAACTGCGATCAAACCATCGGCGCCTTTTTCAATGGCCTTGTGTGCAAATTTGTTGTTGATGATGTCATGGAGTACCACGCCACCATAGCTGTGGGCTGCTTGGTTAATGTCCTCGCGCGCACCCAATGAAGTGATGATGATCGGTACCTTGTATTTCACACACATGGCCATGTCGTGCTCAAGTCGGTCATTGCTTTTGTGGACAATTTGATTGATGGCATAGGGTGCTGCAGGCTTGTCTGGATTGGCTTTGTTGTAAGCGGCCAATGTTTCGGTAATTTCAATCAACCACTCTTCCAATTGCGCAGCAGGTCGCGCATTGAGCGCTGGCATGGACCCCACAACACCCGCCTTGCATTGCTCAATGACCAGCTTAGGGTTGCTGATAATGAACAAAGGTGAGGCAATGACCGGAAAGGGCAAATTGGCCAAAGCAGCGGGAAGTTTTGACATGAGGTCTCCTGTAATTTTGAAATGTATTTGATTGCGTTGTCTTTGAATGCGCGGACGCTGGCTATTTTAGAAAGCTTCTAAAGAAAGCTCTGTCACGCACTTTGCACCGTCCACGATGCTGTCACGCACGCCTGGCGCACGGCTAAGCAAATGATCGGCATAAAAACGCGCCGTGATCACTTTGGCATCCATAAAAGCTTTGTCATTGCCCAGTGCGCTTTGCGTCAAAGCCACCAACATGGCGCGGCCCATCTGCCAGCCAGCCATCAAATTGCCTGTCAACATCAGATACGGCACACTGCCCGCATAGACGTCATTCGGATTGGCTTTGGCTTGACCTGCCACAAAATGCACCACATCCAAAAATGCCAAACGTGCCGCTTTCAATCTGCGGCCAACTGCTTTGGCATCTTCATGGGTGTGGGCTAACAATTCATTTTCAGTGAACTCAACTTGACCCGCCAAAGCTTTGGCTGTTTGACCGCCGTCACGGCTTGTTTTGCGGCCTACCAAGTCATTGGCTTGGATGGCTGTTGTGCCTTCATAAATAGTCAGAATTTTGGCATCACGGTAGTACTGCGCAGCACCTGTTTCTTCAATGAAACCCATGCCGCCGTGAACTTGGACGCCCAAGGAAGTGACTTCCAAACTCATCTCCGTGCTGTAGCCCTTGACCAAAGGCACCATGAATTCGTAGAACAAGGCATTTTGCTTGCGCACTTCAGCATCTGGGTGGTGATGTGCCGCATCGTAAGCCGCAGCAGCAACTGTGGCCAAAGCGCGGCAAGCTTCTGTGGTGGCGCGCATGGTCATTAGCATGCGCTTGACATCGGGGTGATGAATGATGGGAGCCGATGTGTTCATGCTGCCATCGACGGGGCGGCTTTGCACTCGGTCTTTGGCGTACTGAACTGCTTTTTGATAGGCACGCTCTGCAATGGCAACGCCCTGAACGCCAACGGCATAACGCGCAGCGTTCATCATGATGAACATGTATTCAAGACCACGATTTTCCTCACCCACCAAATAGCCAATGGCGCCGCCGTGGTCACCATACTGAAG
>Ga0194055_10002559_pt1 | contig 14355 bp, 11 predicted proteins | sample SepL449m_MetaG_FD_155482 | JGI IMG/M metagenome (GOLD analysis project Ga0194055, IMG submission 155482) | Anoxic zone freshwater microbial communities from boreal shield lake in IISD Experimental Lakes Area, Ontario, Canada - Sep2016-L442-9m | ecosystem: Environmental > Aquatic > Freshwater >... | reverse complement strand
GGCATGGGCAGCCCCGAGCGGGGCCCTGCGCGGCATGGTGGTGCAGGTTAACAACCTGCACCTACGTGGGGAGCACCGAGCCTGGATGCCCGCAGCGAACGTCCGGCGACAGGGCATGGGCAGCCCCGAGCGGGGCCCTGCGCGGCATGGTGGTGCAGGTTAACAACCTGCACCTCCGTGGGGAGCACCGAGTGGCGGCCGACAGGGTCAGCGATGAGATGCTCCTCGCCCTTACAATGCGGTTTCACATCCTCGCCACCCGGAGCGTTTCCATGACACCGTCGACGCCCACCCCCGCCATGCTCTCGTGGATTGATGCCTACGTCGCCGCGCAAGACCGGGCGATCCGCTCCGTGCCCATCGCCGAAATCGCGGCAGTGATTGAGGTCGTCAAGAAGGCTGGTCGCGAGGGGCGACGGATCTTCGTCTGCGGCAACGGCGGTAATGCCGCCAACGCGGCCCACTTCACCACGGACCTCGGCAAGAACGCCTCCGCGGCGGCACCACGGCCCTTCAAGGTGCTCTCCATCGCCGACAACACGCCCTGGATGACTGCGATCGGCAACGACTTCACATTCGACGACGTGTTCGTCCGACAACTCACGAACCATGCTGAAAAGGGGGATCTCCTCATCTTCGCCAGCGTCAGCGGCAGTTCGCCGAACCTCGTCGCCGCCTGCCGCTGGGCCCGCGAGCACGGGCTCGAAACCATCGCCCTCGTCGGCGGCAAGCGGGGCGCAGTCGCCTCTCTCGTCGATCACCTGCTCGTCATCGAAGACGGACACTACGGCCGCGTCGAAGACGCCCAGATGAACATCCTCCACATGATCTGCTACGCGGTCTGCGAACTCGGAGCCTGAGCAAGGTCGCCAACGCGGTCTGATACGAGTCGCACGTGATCCCGAGGCGTTCGCGAGGCTCGGGGCTGCCCATGCCCGTCGCCGGACGCTCGCTGCGCCCATCCTGGGCTTCACTCGCTCGATGCTGACTTCGCTCCGCCATCCATGGCTGCGCCGACCAATCCGCCTGCGGCGGATCGGTGCCCGAGCAACGCCGGCTCCCGGGCACGGGCAGCCCCTCGCTGCATCCCGTAGCACAGGTTTTCAACCTGTGTGTCTTCCCGGTTCGCATTGGGATAGGGCGTGATTTCGGAAGGGGGAGCAGTCGGATCGGAGGCACGCGCAGAAGCCGGTGCGACGTGTGCACCGCTAGGGTGCGCCGAAGCGATCGAGCAGAGAACTCACACACCGCAGGTGGGTCGGAGACCTCATTCCCGCCGGCGCCGAGCATGTCTCCGGCCGGCTGCGGTGCCGCGACGACGTGGCAGGATCAAGTGCGGACCGTTTCAAGACACCTCCATCAAGACACCTGACCGCGGAGTTCGTCGGCTTGGCGGCGAATCTCCCGCACATCGGCGGCCGCCTTGCGAGACAGGTTCTTGAGTTGCATCGTCATCCGCTGGTTGCGGGCGAGCAGTTTCTCGTGCCGCGCCAAAAAGTCCCAGTAGAGCGTGGTGAACGGGCAGGCATCGGAGCCGGTCGCCTTTTTCGGATCGTAGCGACAGCCCTTGCAGGCGTTGCTCATCCGGTCGAGATAGGCGCCCGAAGCGCAGTAGGGCTTCGACGCCATCACGCCGCCGTCGGCGAACTGGCTCATCCCGAGCGTGTTGGGGAGTTCCACCCACTCGACCGCATCGACGTACACGGCCAGATACCACTCGTGCACCCGCCGCGGCTCCACGCCGAAGAGCAGTGCGAACAGGCCCGTCACCATCAGCCGCTGGATGTGGTGGGCGTAGCCGTATTTGAGTGTCTGGCCGACGGCATCCTTCAGGCAGTTCATCTCCGTGTCGCCGGTCCAGTAGAGGTTTGGTAGCGGCCGGTCGGCCCCGAGGGCGTTGCGATCAAGGTACTGGGGCATGAAGTGCCAGTAGACGCCGCGAACGTATTCCCGCCAGCCGATCACCTGCCGGATAAAACCCTCGGCTGCCTCGAGCGGCACCCGACCTTCCCGCCACGCCCGCTCCGCGCCGGCAATCACGTCTCGCGGATTGAGCAGCTTCATGTTGAGCGCCTGTGCGAGCCGCGAGTGGTAAAGCCAGGGCTCGCCGGTCCAGATCGCGTCTTGATAGCGGCCAAAGAGCGGCAGGCGGTGCGCCAGAAAGTCGTCGAGGGCGGCGCGGGCCTCGGCAGGGGTGACAGGCCAGTCGAACTCAGCAAGGCTGCCTGGATGGCTGGCGAACCGGGCGTTCACAAGATCGATCACCCCACGGGTGACCACGTCGGGCACGAAACGAACGGGCGCTTGCAGCCCGCCCGGCCCACCCTTCGGAAACGCCCCACGGTTTTCAGCGTCGAAGTTCCACTGGCCGCCGGCGGGCTCACCCTCGTCCATGAGCACGCCAAACTTCTCTCGCAGCGGGCGGTAGAAGTATTCGAGCCGCAACTGCTTGCGTCCCGCCGTGTGCTCGGCGAACTCCTCTCGCGACGAGAAGAAGTGCCTGTCGGTGCGGATCTCGAGCGGTATGCCGGCCGCCGTCGCCGCGGCGCGGAGCATCTCCTGCACCCGCCACTCGCCTGGCTCGACGACGACGAGCTGCTCCGGATTCCAGCCAGCCTTTCCGAGACGGCCGAGGCTCACCGCAAGCGCCTCGGCGAGCGTGGCCGGTTCGCCAGCCTGCGGGACCGCTGCAAGGTCGGTGTAGTCCACCTCGAGCCCTTCGGCCGCGAGCTGGTCGCGAAAGTGTCGCATGGCCGAAAGAAAGACGGCGATCCGCGCCTTGTGCGTCCAGACGTGGGTGCTCTCTTCGGCGACCTCCGCCATCCAGACGCGGTCGCGGGAACGATCGAAGCCGTCAAATGCGGCGCCGGCGCGATCGAGCTGGTCGCCGAGGATGATCACGAGTGAACGGGGCATGGGTCTCTTTCCGGTGGACCCGGGTATCGTAGGAGCTGGAGGCATTCCATGCAGACCTGGAAATCCGGGGCCACGTCAGCCGACGCCGTCGTGTCGCACCTCACCAGCGGCATGAACGTGTTTATCCACGGGGCCGCCGCCACGCCCACGCCACTGCTCGATGCCCTGGCCCGGCGGACCGACCTCGCGGGCGTGAAGCTCTGGCACCTCCACCTCGAGGGGCCGCTCGCCTTCACCGCCCCAGAGCACGCCGGTCGCTTCCGCTCGATCTCGCTGTTCACGGGCCCCGGCCTCCGCGGGCCGGTCGCCGAGGGCCGGGCCGACTTCGTGCCGATCTTCCTTTCCGACATCCCGAGTCTCTTCACCAGCGGCCGGGTGAAACTCGATGCAGCGGTCGTGCAGCTCTCGCCGCCGGATCGTCACGGCAGCTGCTCGCTCGGTACGAGCATCGACACGGCCCGTGCGGCCGTCGACACTGCGGGGATCGTGCTGGCGGAGATCAATGAACGGATGCCGCGGACCCACGGCCACACCGCCGTGCCGCTCGACCAGCTCGCCGCGTGGACGGCGACCGACCGCGACCTGCCGGCACACACCCCCATGCCGCCGAGCGACGTTGAGGATCGAATCGGCGCGCACGTCGCCGCGCTCGTCGAAGACGGAGCCTGCCTGCAGCTCGGGATTGGCGGTATCCCCAACGCGGTGCTCGCCCGGCTCGAGGAACGCCGCGATCTCGGCATTCACACCGAGATGTTCTCCGACGGGGTCGTGCGGTTGATCGAGTCGGGGGCGGTGACGAACGCGCGCAAGGCGATTCATCCAGGCCGAACGATCGCGAGCTTCGTGGTCGGCAGCCGCCGGCTTTACGACTTCGTCGACGACAATCCGCTCGTCGAGTTTCACCCCTGCGATCGCACGAACGACACGAATCTGATCCGCAAAATCGACCAGATGGTGGCGATCAACTCGGGGCTCGAAATCGACCTCACCGGGCAGGTCTGCGCCGACTCGATCGGCCACCGTATCTATTCAGGGATCGGTGGGCAGATGGATTTCGTACGGGGTTCGGCAATGAGCCGCGGCGGCAAGCCGATCATCGCCCTGCCCTCCACGGCGGCGGGCGGCAGCGTATCGCGGATCGTGGCCCACCTGAGACCCGGCGCCGGCGTGGTGACGACTCGTGGCCACGTGCACTGGGTGGTGACCGAATACGGCACCGTCGACCTGCATGGCGCAACGCTCGCCGAGCGGGGCAGGCTCCTCGCCTCGATCGCCCACCCCGACCACCGCGAGCCGCTCTTGGCGGCGCTCCGTGACCTCAAGCGGGCGTGACGCTGGTCCTACGGTGCCGTCGGGCCAAGCGTTGGCGACTGCGGCAGCGCCATTGGCAGCGGTGGGGCGACTGGCAGCGGTGGGGCGACCGGAGCAGACTGCTCTGGGGTCATTGCGGCCCCCGGACCAGCCGGGCCGCCAGGCGGCCCTGGCATCGGCTTCTCGCCGGTGGCCACCGCCAGGCTTTCCTTGGCATCCTTGAGGTTTGGATTGATGGCAAGCGCCCGCTTGAAGGCGGCAATCGCCTCATCCTTCTTGCCCTGTTTGAACATCGCCACGCCGTAGTTGTTCATCAGCGCAGCGATCGCCGGGTCGTAGGGAATATTCGGATTACCCGTTGCCTTGATGGCGTCTTCGCGCCCCTTTTCCATGCCCTGGATCAGTTCGAGGTACTTCGCCTCGGCCTCGGCAAACCGGTTGCCGGCAGCCAAGGCATTCGCGAGGTTCATGTGGATCGCGGGTACATGAGGTGTGACGCGAACCGCCTCTTTGAACTGCTCGATCGCGTCGTCGAGCCGCCCTTTTGTCGAGAGGGCGGTGCCGAGGTTGTTGTGCGTCTCACCAAGGTCGGGCCGCAGGGCCGTCGACCGTGTGAAATGGTGGAGAGCCCCCTTGATTTTCACCTGCGTCGCCGGGTCGAGCAGAACCGGATTCGGTACCGGGATGTCGTCCACGTGGCCGCGGGCGAACTTCTTCGCACCGAGCCGGTTGTGGGCCTGCCAGGCGTTTTCGTTGTGCTGAAGCGTGTGGGTCCAGAGTTCGTCCTCGTTCACCCAGGTCACGGCCAGTCCGTAGGAGATCCACGTGAGCACGGCAAGCCCGGCGGCACAGCCGGCCACGAGCAGCGGCCGCTCGCTGGAGGGCAGCCGGTCGTACCAACCCGCGACCGCCGCCGCGATCAGCGCGATCACGCCGATCATCGGCAGGTAGATGAAGTGGTCGGCGGCCCAGGTGATCCGCATGTAGGAGATCGTGATGAACCCGAGCACCGGGGCAACCATCAGCACGAAGAAGCCGAGTCCAAAGATCACGTTCCGCCCCCACGTGGTCCGGTTCTGCCACAACCACCACGCCGCCCCGAGGATCACCGGAATCGGCAGGAGCTGCCAGACCTTGGGCGGGTCGATTTCCCAGCGGGTGTAGATCGGCAGGAGGTTCAACGGCCAAAAGATCATGGAGAGGTAAAACAGCGTGGACATCCCGGCGACCGCCAGACGGGACAGAATCCCCTTGATCGACGGCAGACCGTTTGCGAAGTACGGCGGGACGATGATCGTCTCCTGGCCTATGGCCCGGCCGTGCTGGTAGTAGATCGTGACGAGGCCGAGCACGATCGAGATCAGGAAGAAGGGCACCGCCCGCACGAGGTCGCGGACGGTGACCTTGCCCCGCTTCCACCAGATGTAGAGCAGGAGTACCACCGGCATGGCGACGACCGACGTCTTGGCGAACATGGCGAGCAGGAAGAACACGATCGACAGGCCGTAGTTCAGCCACTTCGACTGATCCTCCTCCGCCGCATCGTCAAACTTCACGAAGCTGATCGCCGAGAGCAGGAAGAGTGGCATCGAGAGCGTGTTCTTGAGTTCTGACACCCAGGCCACACTCTCCACGCAGACGGGATGCACGGCGAAGAGGATCGCCCCGAACCAGGCGCCCGGGATTTTCATGACGGCAAAGAGCCGCCAGAGCAGGAGGGAGCCGATCGCGTGCAGCACCACGCTCGTCATGTGGAAGCCGGTGGGCCATGGGGCCGCTGGGCCGCCGGGCTGCACGGGACCACCCGTCCGGGGATCCATCTGAAAGAACGGCCACTGCGCCCACAGCGCCGTGTAACTCAGCGGGAAGTAGTCGGCGCCTTCCGGATTGAACCAGAGTTTGGCGAGGGTGGCCGCGTCATCCGGCGGCACGCTCGGGTCGGGAGAGACGCGATGCTGGACGGTCAGATTGGTGGTGAGCAGTTGGTCGTCGTCCCACAGCCAATCGGCGTGGTGCACCGGATGGCAGACCGGCGAATAGACCCAAAAGCATGCCAGCACGATGACGGCGGCCCGCATCAGCCACTCCTGCCAGCGACGTGACGGCTCGACGGTCGCCGTCGAGGGCGCCACGGCCGAGGGAGGGGACTTTACCGAGCGGCCCTGGCCTTGCCTGGGGCTCACGTTCTCGCGGGGAGTGGCCATGCGACGCGCGCGTCCTCGTCAGGGAATCACCGAATATCGTGCGGAAAAAAACCGCCCGGAGCAGACTATGCTGCGATTCTCTTGGAAACAATGAGCCACTGGTAGTCTGCGGGGGCGGGCCATCCCGCCGGCCATTGGCTTGACGCCATCGTCGGCCGCGGCTATAGATGCAACTGTGTTGCACATAGTCTCACAGCCCGAGCATCGTCCATCGTCTCGCCGGACCCGCCCCCGGCCCGACGGATTCAGCCTCGTGGAGCTGCTCGTCGTGGTGGCGATCATCGCCACCTTGATTGGGCTCCTTCTCCCAGCGGTGCAGTCGGCCCGCGAGGCCGCCCGCCGAACCGCCTGCAGCAGTTCGGCGCGGCAGATCGGGCTCGCCTTGCTGCACGCCCACGACCACCTCGGCCGCTTTCCCGCCGGCTGGTCGGGCGCGCTCCAACCCCACGTGCCGACCGAGGAGGTCGACGAACTCCCCGGCTGGGGGTGGGCATCCCGTCTGCTACCGCAGATCGAGGAGCAGTCGCTCTATGACGCCATCGACTTCGGCCAACCCGTATTCGATCCAAATAGGCCCAACCTTCATGCCGCGGTCCGCGGCCTCGCAGTGACGGCCTTCGCGTGTCCCTCGGACGTGCCGGGGCCAGGCGAGACGTCGCCTGGGGTGTTCGGGATCGGCCGCGATGACGGCCTCGACGAGGGCGAGCATGATCACGCACCGCACCCCGTCGATGGCGGCGAGCTGGGCGTCCTCTGCAAAGTCGGCAAGACGAACTACGTCGGTTGCTATGGCTGGCAGCACGAGGTTGAAGAGGAGCCGACGGCGGGCGACGGTATGTTTTTCCGAAACAGCCGCGTGTCGACGCGGCACGTCACCGACGGCCTGAGCAGGACGATTCTCGTTGGTGAACGCAGTTCCCGCATGGGCTCGAGTTCCTGGCCGGGCGTGATTGTCGGCGCCGAGTCCATGCGGGCCAGAGTGGTCGCCTCCGGTGACCATGTCCCCAACAACGACAAGGTCGGCCACTTCGACGATTTCTCCAGTGGGCATCCGACCGGCGTGAACTTCGTGTTCGGCGACGCCTCGACGCGGTTCATCGGCGACGACATCGACGAGGACGTGTTTCACGCCCTCTGCACCCGGGCCGGGGGCGAGCCAGTGGCTTCGCCTCGCTGATTTCCCGACTTCGAAGCCTCGAAAAACGAGCCGGTTATGCCGGCCCCACCCCTGCGGTTTCTTCTCATAGGTCCGGCCCTTTCAGGCCGCCGCCTCAGGAGAACTGCCGTGATTGCTGCCGCCAAAAAGGCGTCGAGACTTCTCGCCCGTGGCCGGAAGTCTCGTCCGACCGGACGAATCACCGCCGCCGACGTGGCCGCTGCCCGACAGCGGGCCGAACTCGCCGCCCGACGCGAGGCGTTATTTGCCCGCGCGATCGACTACATTCCCTGCCGCCAGTTTCTCAAGGCCGACGCAGAGTCTTTGGCGACGGTGGCACCCGCCGACGCCGACGTGCCGCTCGAGACCCGCGACGGCCCTCCGGCCGACGCCAAGGGCCTCACGCCCTACCTCGCCAGCCTCTACCAGACTCGGCTGCTTTCCAAGGCCGAGGAGCAGTTCTACTTCCGACGGATGAACTGGCTGAAGTTCCGCGCCGCCACCACCCGGGCGAGACTCGACCGCCGCCGTGCCACCCGCCGGCAACTCGAGCAGATCGAAGGCTGGCTCACCGAGGCGGAGACCGTCAAGGCGATCCTCATCACCTCGAACCTCCGCCTCGTCGTCTCGATCGCGAAGAAGTTCATCGATCCCTCATGGACATTTGACGAACTCGTCAGCGAGGGCAACGTGGCGTTGATGCGGTCGGTGGAAAAGTTCAACTTCGCGCTCGGCAACCGCTTCAGCACCTATGCGACCTACGCCGTCCAACGACATTTCTTCCGCCTCTCGCACCGCGGTCGCCAGTTCCGTAAGCGGTTCGTGACCGACGACGAGGCGCTCCGCGATCGTGCCGAGGCGGAACTGAACGCCGAGTACTGCTCGTCGGAGCAGATCAACGTGCTCAAGGAGGTCTTCAGTCGGTTCCTCGGCGACCTCGAGCCTCGGGAGCGGAAGATCGTCGTGGCCCGGTTCGGCTTCGACGGCAAGCCGCCACGGACCTTCCGCGAACTCGGCAGCCAGATGGGCGTCTGCAAGGAGCGGATCCGCCAGATTCAATCCCGTGCCATGGAAAAGCTCCGGTCCATGGCCTCCGACGCCAGGCTTGAGCAGACCGTGGGCGACTGGCTCTGATCGAGGTCACTATTATCCTGGGCGTTCGCGAAGCTCGGTACTGCCCCCGCCCGTCGCCGGACGCTCGCGGAGCCCATCCTGGGCTTTGCTCGCTCGATGTTGACTTCGCTCCGCCATCCATGGCTGCGCTTGTCAGCAACGCCGGCTCCCGGGCACGGGCAGCCCCTCGCAGCCTCCCGTAGCACAGGTTTTCAACCTGTGTGTCTTCCCGATTCGCATTGGGATCGGGTGTGATTCCGGATAAGGGGAGCAGCCGGATCGGAGGCACGCGCAGAAGCCGGTGCGACTTGTGCCACGCGGTGGTCGCGCCGAAGCGTTTGGGAAGAGAACTCACAAGTCCCGCCGGCGCCGAGCATGTCTCCGGCCGGCTGCGATGCTGCTACGACAAGCGACGATCACGAGTAACCTGCATGAGCCTCTGAAGCCCGACGAAAAAGCCTTGCACGGCCAGACGTCGATCCCTATCCTCCCGCCCCGCCCGGATTCCGGATGGAGGTCCCCACGGGAGGATTGCAGCATGGCGATCACGCTCGCAGAACTGACAACGACAGTCGGCGGCACCCTCATCGGCGGTGAGCCGACGCAGTCTGTGCATGGCGCCGCCACGCTCGAGACCGCCGCGGCCGGCGACATCACACTCGTCGACGCGACCGACAAACTCCATCTGCTCGCCAAGAGCCAAGCCGGCGCCGTGATCGTGTCCACGGGCACCGGCCCGCTCGACCGGCCGTCGATTGAGGTCGCCGACGTCCACGCGGCGTTTGCCGCCGCGATCACCACCTTCCGGCCGCCGCGGTCCGAGCCCCGGATCGGCGTGAGCCCCCTGGCGGTCGTCCACTCCACCGCCCGACTCGCCGCCGACGTCGACGTGCATCCGTTCGCGACGATTGGCGCCGACGTCGAAATCTCCGCCGGGGCCACGATCCACTCCGGCGCCCGCATCATGGCCGGCTGCCGGATCGGTGCCACGAGCGTCGTCTTCCCGAACGCGGTGCTCTACGAGAACACGGTCGTGGGCGCGCGGTGCATCGTCCACGCCGGCGTGGTGCTCGGCGCCTACGGCTTCGGCTACAAGCCCGGTCCCGATGGCTACACGATCTCGGCCCAACTCGGCTGGGTCGAACTCGCCGACGACGTCGAAGTCGGCGCCGCCACCACGATCGACCGCGGCACCTACGGGCCGACGGTGATCGGCGCGGGCACCAAGATCGACAACCTCGTGATGATCGCCCACAACTGCCGCCTCGGCCGCCACAACATGATCTGTTCGCAGGTCGGCGTGGCGGGCAGCACGACGACCGGCGACTGGGTGGTGATGGCCGGCCAGGTCGGCGTCCGCGACCACGTGCACATCGGCGAGAAGGCGATACTCGGCGCCCGCTCGGGGGTGTCCAACGACGTCGAGCCCGGGAAGATCGTGCTCGGCGAACCGGCGATCGACCTCCGTGATCGCAAGCTGCAGCTCGCCACGATCTCGAAGCTTCCGGAGATGCGGCGCGAGCTCAAGCAACTCACCGCCCGCGTCGCCAGCCTCGAAGGAACAGGCGGCCGAGGAACCGCCGAGGCCGCCTGACGAGGAACTCCATGCCCGCCCCGCGATCTCCCGCCTACGACCGCCCCCCTCTCGATGGAGAGATCGTCGGCATCCTTGCCGGCTGGGGACGCTATCCGGTCGTGGTGGCCGAGGAGATCCGCCGCCGTGGCGGCCGCACTGCCATCCTGGCGATCCGCGACCATGCCGACGCCGCCCTCGAGCCACTCGCCGACGTGCACGGTCACGTCGGTATCGCCGAGATCGGCACGGCCGTGGAGTTTTTTCGCCGTGCCGGAGCCGCGCGGGCGACGATGGCCGGCAAGATCCACAAATCGAAGATCTTCGCCCGCGGGGCCTGGGTCCGACACATGCCCGACTGGACCGGCCTCGCGACGTTCTGGCCCCATTTCGTCAGCCGTCGCCGCGACAACTGCGACGACTCGCTGCTCGGCGCGATCGCCGCCACGTTCGACGCGGCGGGGGTGGCGATCTGCCCGGCCACCGACTTCGCCCCCAACCTGCTCGCCGCCGACGGCGCGATCGCCGGCCCTGCCCCCACCCGGCAGCAGCTCGCCGACGTGGCCTTCGGCTGGCGGCTCGCCAAGGAACTCGGACGGCTCGACATCGGCCAGACGGTGGTGGTCAAGGACCGCGCTCCGCTGGCCCTCGAGGCGATCGAGGGCACCGACGAGTGCATCCGACGCGCCGGCCGGCTCTGCCCAACCGGCGGCATGACCGTGGTGAAGGTGGCGAAGCCGCAACAAGATCTACGGTTCGACATGCCGACGATCGGCGCGGGCACGCTGGAGTCGCTGGCTGCGGCAGGCGCCACCGTGCTCGCAATCGAAGCGGGACGGACGATTCTCATCGACGAGCCCGAGCTTGCCGCCACGGCGCAGCGGCTCGGCATCTGCGTGGTCTCGTGCCACGATGCTGACGGTCTGCCATTCGTCGAGGGCTTTCCCGACGCGGCATGAAGCCGAAGTCGTGCCGACGGCTTATACTGCCGTTCGTATGTTTGTACGACGAGTCCACCACGCGCTGGTCATCGCCTGGCTCTGCCTCGCAGCGCTGGTTCCCAGCGGCAATGCCGCTGACGCGACGTCCGGACGGCCGCTGGAGATCGACACGGCAGTCGATGCGTCGATCCCAATCCCGCCGGCCGCAACGCACCATCGCGGCCGCGAGATCGCCCAGACGATGCACTTCACCGGCGCGCCGTGGCTCGTCCGCGAGAGCCGCCAGCGGGAAGAAGACTGCAGGCTCTTGCTCGATGCGCTCGACGTGCGGCCCGGCCAGACAATCTGCGACATGGGCTGCGGCAACGGCTTCTACACGCTCGAACTCGCGCGGCGAGTTGGCCCCGAAGGTCTCGTGTACGCTGTCGACATCCAGCCGGAGATGCTCCGGATGCTCGCCGAGGTGGCCAGCCGGGAGGGGCTCACAAACATCCGGCCGGTGCTCGGCACCGCGATCGATCCCCGGCTGCCAGTCGCCACAATCGACCTCTGCCTGTGCGTCGACGTCTATCACGAGTTCTCCCACCCCGATGCAATGCTCGCCCGCGTCCGCGAGAGCCTCGCCGACGGAGGGCGGCTTGCGCTGGTCGAGTTTCGCGGCGAGGACCCGGCCGTCCCGATCAAGCCGCTTCATAAGATGACCAAGGCCCAGATCCGCTGGGAACTCGAACCGGCAGGTTTCCACGTGGTTGGAGAGTTCGATCGCCTGCCCTGGCAGCACTTGGTGTTCCTCGGGGCGAACCAGCCCGGCAACCGGGTGAAGAGCCTGGAAAACCCTTGAATTCATAGGTTTCGTGCCCCCCAGGGCCGGGTTCTGATTATTCCGGCGGCGCCAGGTTGCATTCCCCTTCGGGCAGGCGGATACTGTTGGCTGTTGTCAGCCCCGGACCGGAGAGGGTCCCGCTGTCCCACCCATGCTGGTGCCCTATGGCGATTCGCCCATCGAGTTTTGCGTCGGCCGACTCTGCCGTTCGCGATCCGCGCGGTGGATCGCTTGATCCCGCGGTCGTCGTCGATTCGTCGGGTGGTACCCGGCTCTCGACCGCAGGCGAATCGACCAACTGGGTGCTCGGCAACAGTGCCGCGATGCGCCGGATCGCGAAGTCGATTGAGCGAGCCGCCGAAGTCGAGTGCACGGTCCTCGTCTGCGGCGAAACCGGCACCGGCAAAGAACTCTGGGCCCGGTTGCTCCACCGCAGCGGTCCGCGCCGCAGCAAAGCTTTCATTCCGGTCAACTGCGCGGCCCTCACGCCGTCGCTTGCGGAAAGCCAACTCTTCGGCCACGAGAAGGGTTCGTTCACCGGCGCCAACGGGCGTTCGCTCGGTATCTTCCGAGCCGCCGAGGGTGGAATGGTGTTTCTCGACGAGATCGGGGAGATGCCGCCTGAACTGCAGGCCAAGTTGCTTCGCGTGCTGCAGCAGCGCGAGGTGCTCCCCGTCGGTGCCAACGAGCCAGAGCCCATCGATGTGCAGATTGTCGCGGCCACCAATCGCGACCTCGAAAAAGAGGTCGAGAAGGGCACGTTCCGCGAGGATCTCTACTACCGGCTCAACATGATCGAGCTGCGGGTGCCGTCGCTTCGTGAGCGGGCCGAGGACATCCCGTCGTACATCGAGTTCTTCTCGATGAAGTTCGCCGATCGATACCGGCTGCCGAAGTGGAGCCCGAGTGCCGAGGCGCTCGCCGAGTTCTGCTCGTTCGAATGGCCGGGCAACGTCCGGCAACTCGAGCATGTGATCGAGCAGGCCTACGTCCTGCAAATGGAGCCCAGGGTTCCGACACGCAAGACGGCGGAAGGCGGGGCCACGGCGGTTGCCGCCCCCGGACGCCTCCCCTGCCTCGACCTTGCCAAGCTCCGCGAGCAGGCGATCCGCGAGGCCCTGCAGATGACCCGCGGTCACAAGGCGAATGCTGCCAAGCTTCTTGGAGTCCACGCCAACACCATGACGCGGTTGCTCAAGGAAATCGAGGGCGGCGAGGCCGCAACCGACGACGACTCGGCCGCCTAGGTTTGTGCCGTGGGCCCGTCGAGCGCACGGCCGTCTGTCTGGTCGCTTACGGCTCAGGGAAGCCGGCAGGCTCCATCCGCACAGCCACCCGAGATTCGGTAGCGGTTGCGGGCGACCAGGCGATAGAGGGCGGCCCAGAGCGGCATGCTTCCCGGCACGTGGAGTGGCAGGGCAAGCGGCCATAGGGCTACGAGTCGCCGGGAGAGGTAGCGGACGGCCGCCGCCCCCCGCCATTCCCGACCACGGGTGTCCACCACCACCATCTCCTCCATCATTTCCTCCCGCGACAACCCCGGAAAAGCCTCCGGGACGCGAGCGTCGTGGAGGGAGGTGAACTCCAGCTGACCGGTGACGTCGAGCCGACGAAGGATCGAGATCTGCCCACGGCAGAAGCGACAGTTGCCGTCATAGAGCACGGTGTCGCGGGGCGGCCGAGATGGCGGGGTGGAAGGTGATCTGGCCTGGGCCATGGTGGCGCCCCGGTGGCTGTGAGCGGAGTCCATGCTCTTAACCGCTCGGCGGTGCCGCCGCCAACGCAGCCGTCTTGTTCCGCTCAGAAATGGCCGACCGTTCCGCGGCCGATCGGCGGCGCCGACGGCTTCAGGTGGAGGTTGCCGAAATGCAGGATCGTGGCAGCCCCGATCGAGAGCAGCGTCCACGGCGCCCAATCGGGGGCGGTCATCGTCCTGGCCGGCCCGCTGCCGTCGATCGGAACCACCACGGCCGAATCGACCAGGAGCATCTCGACGCCCAACACGCAGGCGAAGATCCCCGCCGCCAGAAGAACGCTCTTCGTCATCGTTGCCTGCCGCGGCTGGGCCGCACCTCCTCGCCGGAACGTCGACCACCCGACACTCCGCTCCTTATGCATCGACCCTGCACCGCCTGCTCCGTGAACGTCCGGGCGACTCGGGCAGGGTGAAACGGTCATGCCGGCCATGCAGGGCCAGGCCGACGCCGCATGTCATACGGTTCACACGTGAGCCTCACGCTTTCGCGAAGCTCGGGGCTGCCCGTGCCATCTCGCCGGACGCTCGCTGCGGGCATCCTGCCCTTCCGCTCGCTCGAAGG
>Ga0194055_10002557_pt1 | contig 14362 bp, 13 predicted proteins | sample SepL449m_MetaG_FD_155482 | JGI IMG/M metagenome (GOLD analysis project Ga0194055, IMG submission 155482) | Anoxic zone freshwater microbial communities from boreal shield lake in IISD Experimental Lakes Area, Ontario, Canada - Sep2016-L442-9m | ecosystem: Environmental > Aquatic > Freshwater >... | reverse complement strand
GGCTCAAGGGAACACGGCAGCTCTGGCTCTTCAACAACGCCAATCTCTCGCCAGCACAGCGACGCCGGTTCACGGCCATCCGGCAGAACGGCCTGAAGACCGCCCGAGCCTGGGCAATCAAGGAGGAGTTCCGCTGGTTCTGGCGTCATGTGTATTCGACGAGCGCCGAACAGTTCTTCAAACGGTGGTACGCATGGGGAGCCAGGTGCCGTCTCCGGCCTGTGATTAAGGTCGCCAAGATGCTCAAGCGTCACCTGCCGAATCTCCTGAGCTACTTCCTCTATCGAATCACGAATGCGACGAGTGAGGGCTTCAACAGCGCCATCCAGGCACTCAAGTATGCGGCCCGAGGCTTCCGCTCATTCCGGAACTACCGAACGCGAATCCTGTTCCTCTGCGGAAAGCTCGACCTCAGGCCACGGCTACCCTGCCACTAAAATCCCGGAAGAACTACATAATTCCAGCGCTGAGCGATTTTTGTCACAAACCGTATGAACAGGCGACCAGTGGCAGTCCAGAAAATTCTTTGGGCTATCAGGTGACGGGATTTGCGGCTCAGCATAAGAGGGCGATTCCAAATAGCACAGTCGGATGACGAATTACTGACGTGTTTTTTTGCGACTCGCTGTCGTCCGCTGAGTGCGAAGCTTAAGTGACACCAAAGTTTTATTCAATCGCATCTCTTTAGATATGCATCCACGAAATGCTTTTGCAAACCATCTGTGTGCTCGTAGCATGCTAACCATATCGCCACCAGATACTGTAGAGAATACAATTCGCCTAGCGGTCGTCGCAACACATCCGATTCAGTATCAATGTCCAGTATGGCGAGAGCTTTCACAGGTTCCCGGACTTGTCCTGAGCGTATTTTTTGGCTCTGACTTTAGCGTTCGAGGCTATCGGGACAGTGGTTTTGGTCAAGAAATCTTCTGGACCATTCCTCTGCTGGATGGTTATCAGTCGCAATCCCTCGGATCGGCGCAGATTCGATCCGGACTTTTTTTTGGCTCTTTTCGGCTCTGGTCGCAGTTGCGGGCCTTTCGTCCGACGGCTTGCCTCATCAACGGATACTCGCCGCTTTTCTACTGGCACGCTGTCGCGGTCTGCTGGTTACTTGGCGTCCCTGTGATGATGCGGGCAGAGACTACCGATCGAGATCGAGACAGGGGCTTGATCCATCGCTTTGTGCGGGATGTGGGCCTGCGAGTCTTTTACTCGCAGATAACCTGCTTCCTCGCTATCGGCCACAACTCCCGCTCGCATTACAGGCGACTGGGTGTTGGAGAAAGCCGCATCGGCTTTGCCCCATACTGCGTCGACACTGCGTTATTTGAGCAACAGTACCAACTCAGGAAAAAGGGTGGCCTGCGCGCAAAGCTCTGCATCCCACTCAACGCGGTTGTCGTTCTGTTTTCAGGTAAACTCATTCCTAAAAAAGACCCACTCACGCTTCTCCGGGCGATTCAAAAGATTCCCCTCCTTGAGAGCCGCGAAGTTCACCTAGTTTTTTTGGGCGACGGAGAACTTCGCCCTGCGCTCGAGCGGGCAGCAGCAGATGCGCTCCATAAAAGCGTGCACTTCCTAGGATTTCAGCCGCAGGAGAAACTGGGCGAGACGTATACTGATGCCGATATCCTTGTCCTACCATCGGTCGTTTCTGAAACCTGGGGGCTTGTTGTCAATGAAGCGATGCAGTTCGGATTGCCCTGCATCGTCAGTGACCGCGTTGGCTGCGGGCCGGATCTTGTCAGCGATGGGCAGACGGGCTTCATTTTTCCACACGGGGATGCCGGTGCACTTTGCCAAAAGATTGTGGCGATGGCAAAACTACTCGACGCTCAGCGAGAGAAAATCCAACTGGCTTGCCGCGATCGAGCGTCGAGCTACAGCGTCTATTCGGCAGCCGGCGGTATAGCAGTCGCCTGTAAACAGATTGTGAGCCGTCCTTGCCCCGCCACATGATTATTCTCCATCTCACAGCAGCCCGTTACCTTGCTGGAAGTCTGGCGTTAGCGCGGATTGAATGATCGTATTTGCTGATTCTCTACCGCTGTCGGTGTGTCTCGATTTCTCGCCGAGTCACGGCGGAGTGTATCGAGCTGCCGTCGATCTTGCGCAGGCGGTGCAGTCGCCAATCCTTTCATTTAGCGATGGCACGGGCTCGCTGCCACCTGAATCACTGCCTGTTCCGCTGAGTCTTGTAGATGTTCGCAAGGCCTCGGTTTGGCATCGCCACATCTCCCTGTCGAGCAGTGCAGTCACATCTGCAGAGCAGGCCGCTGGGCGGCCTAAAGCCATCTTCTGCCATTCCTTAATGGTTTATTTAGGACGGTATCATTCGATGAAGCGACCGATTGAAACCGTCCAGTTATTTTTACGGGCCAAACGCGATGACTGCATCCTCATTATGGCTGGATTTGATGGAGATCTCACAGCGGCTCAACTTCGCCAGCAATTTTCTGCCGTGATTCCGCGATCGCTTCGGATCATGGGCCCGGTTTTCGGGGAAGATCGCCGCGATCTACTGACGGCCGCCGATTGTTTTGTTTCATGGTCGCACCGTGAAAACTTCTGCTATGCCGCCGCTGAAGCCTTGGCCGCCTCATGCCCAGTCATTTTGTCTGTCGGCAATGATCTTTCCGGCGAACTCCGCAACTATGACTGCGGCTGGTTTCTTTCTGACGTTGATCAAGGTTCGCTCAATAAAGCGTTTACAGCTTTTGCTACGGCATCTAAGTTTTCTTTGCGAACCATGGGGGAATCAGGCAGACGATTCGTAGAGACCCAGCTTTCAAGGAAGACGTTTGCTGCCGCAGTGCAATCGCTTGAGTGATCACCTGACGCAACAATCTTACAGCAGATGCGTTCGCTTCGGTAGTCGAAGTGATTCCAGGGTTCTTACAACAACCAGGCGCCAGACTCCGTTTTATCAATCGTGAATATCCTGCACATCACTCCTGTCTATCTGCCCTTTTGGCAATATGGCGGCCCGATTCGCTCCACGCATCTCCTCGCTCGCGGTCACGCCGCAAAAGGCCACAAGGTCGACGTTGTGACCACATCCACTGGCACGCCCGATGCCACTTCGACAGAAGTTGTTTCTCGAATGATTGACGGCGTGACCGTTCATTATTGCCCGGCACGCACGACGCGGCTCGGTATTTTATCGCCACAAATGGCATCCATTGCCCGCCCAATTGCCGAAAAAGCAGATATTACGCACATCACCGCAGTCTGGCAGCCATCGATTATTAGTGTCCATCGAATGTTGAGGACGCTCAAAGCGCCGTATGTCGTTTCTCCACGGGGATCATTAAGTTCCTTTTCTTTTCAGCACCGAGCCTGGAAAAAATGGCCCTATTATTTTTTATTTGAGCGACCCATCGAACGAGGCGCTAGCATTATTCATGCAACAGCACTCCTTGAAAGGGACGAACTTCACTCGCTTGGGTTTCGGGTTCCAATCTACATTATTCCAAATGCGTGCGATTCAAGCGTCTGGTTTTATGATCCAGCAGGTCGGAATGAGTGGAGAACTTCGCGAGGAATCAATCCTGACGAGTTCTTGATCATGCATGCCGGCCGAGTTCATCCGAAAAAAAACATTTCTTTCCTCGCCGAAGCGGCGGCCTCTTTGCCGGTAGACGCCCAATGGCGAGTTGCCGTTGTCGGCCCAGTTGCTGATCGCGACTTGCCTTACCTGAAAGCATTACAAAAACATCTGCCGCCGAGGCGACTGCTCATCGATTCCGGCACAGGCGACAACAACCTGTTGCGGGGAGCCTATTCGGCGGCAGATTGCATGGCTCTGCCCAGTTTGAGTGAAAATTTTGGGAATGTAGTTATAGAATCATTACTCTGCCAGACACCCGTAATCAGCTCGCCACATATCGGAGCAAGCCAATTCGTAGCGGCATTCGGTGGCGTTGATATTCTGGATTTGAATTTACTTCTCTGGAGTCAGGAACTTACCAACCGTGTTCAACGCACCAATCGAGATCGATTAGCCCAAGGTGTTCGGCAGCGAATAGCTGCTATGTTTTCGGAGCAGACTGTATCGGATCAGTGCGAGGCGATGTATCGTTCAGCACTTCAATGTGACACACGTTTGGTCCGAGGCGTGAAGGCCGACCCATGTCGATGACCGTCATGCACTTCCAACGCCGCCCTGGTTCTCAAGGATTCAGCGTCGAGCGATACTATGCAGATGTCCGATCGCATCTTCCGGCAGATATTCAGGTGAGGACCCATGTGAATCGGTTCTTATCCCGAGGGATTCTCCAGCGATTCATTGATGCCGGGCTGGCAGCGTGGTGCCAGAAAGATATCAACCATGTCACCGGCGATGTGCATTACTTGACATACTTTATGCATCGCAGACGCACTGTGCTAACCATATTAGACTGCGTTACGCTCGAGCACTCGTCCGGAATCAAGCGCGGGCTCCTCTGGCTCTTCTGGTTTTGGTTACCGGTAAAACGCTCTACAGCCATCGTGGCCATTTCAGAAGCCACCCGTAAGCAAGTGTTACAGTACACAGGCTGTGATCCAAGAAAGGTGCGAGTCATTTACTGTAATGTTTCTGATGAGTTTCAGCCGCGTCCGCAGTCGTTTAACCCCGTGTGCCCCAGCATCCTGCATGTTGGTAACTCGCCAAACAAGAATCTGGCTCGCCACGCCGAGGCTTTGGCGGGTCTCAAGTGCCGGCTTGTGGTCATCGGAAAACTCTCTGACAGCCAGCACGCAGTCTTACGGAAATATCGCATCGACTACGAAACCTTCCACAATTTATCGCGGGAGGAAGTTGTCCAGCACTATATCCAATGTGATCTCTTGCTTTTTGCCTCTACGTACGAAGGCTTCGGTTTACCAATCGTTGAAGCCCAAAAAGTTGGGCGGCCTGTTGTGACCTCAAACGCATGGTCTATGCCGGAAGTGGCGGGAGACGCTGCTTGTTTGGTGGATCCTTTGGACGTGCAAAGCATTCGCAGTGGCGTGCTACGCGTGATTTCTGATGCGGCCTATCGAGAGGCACTCGTCACTCAAGGCTTTAAGAATGTCGATCGCTTTTCTGCGCGAGTGATTGCGGAAGAACATGCCGCTCTCTACCGTGAAATAGCTGCTTCTTCGGCTGGCAAGCCGCCCACGGCCGCTCACCTTTCAATTCAAACCGGTAGAGAACTTGGCTTCGGTGCGGCAGAGGATGCTAGCAAACAATGACTCTAAAGACCGCACTCATTTTTGGTGTATCGGGACAAGATGGCGGATATCTTTCCGAATTCTTACTGGCCAAGGATTATCGAGTTGTCGGAGTCTCCCGCGACGCTGAGGTGGCAAGCTTTTCTCATCTGCGACGTTTAGGCATATTTGACAATGTTGAGCTTATTTCTGCGGCCACGAATGATTTTCGTAGCGTGCTGCAGGCGCTCGCCAAAACGGAACCTGATGAAGTCTACAATCTTTCTGGACAGAGTTCTGTCGGCCTGTCGTTTCAGCAGCCGGCTGAAACCATGGAAAGCATCAGCGGTGGAACTCTCAATCTGCTGGAAGCGATGCGTTTCTTAAACCGACCGGTTAAGTTTTATAGCGCGGGCTCAACAGAATGTTTTGGGGATACTGGAAACGTCCCAGCCAACGAGTGCACGGCGTTTCGGCCGCGCAGTCCGTACGCCGTGGCTAAATCGGCCGCATTTTGGCAGGTTGCAAATTACCGGGAGGCTTATGGATTTTTTGCCTGCTCTGGGATTCTTGCCAATCATGAATCCCCATTGCGACCGCCCCGATTTGTAACCCGTAAAATCACGGCTGCCGCGTGTCGGATCGCTGCTGGATCGCCCGAACAATTGCACCTAGGCAACCTAGGGATTATTCGCGACTGGGGCTGGGCTCCTGAGTATGTCGATGCCATGTGGCGAATGCTGCAACAGCCGCAGGCATGCGATTATGTGATTGGCACTGGACAATCTCATACCCTTGAGGAATTCGTTGCCGGGATCTTTACCCATCTGGGGCTTGAATGGAAAAAACATGTCGTGGTTTCGCCAGCGTTATTTCGACCAACTGATATCAATGTCAGCCGAATTGATCCGAGCCTAGCAGGGCATTCGCTGGGTTGGAGCCCGCAGGTTGGATTCTCTGAATTGATTCAGCGTCTTGTTCGTGCTGAATCAAGTGATGCACAGGCCGGGCAAACATGGCGTTAGTCCACGTTGTTTTTGTCTGCGATGTGTTTTATCCAAGCACCGAATCGACCGCCCAGCTTTTTACAGAACTCTTCCAGCAACTCGCCAATGAGGGGCTGCGTGTGCATGTCATCACCAACCGGATCACCGGTCTGAGTGAAAAAACGGCTGCTGCAAGACCCCTGCACTGCGGCATTACAGTTCGTCGGGTCGGCCTGACTATCGATGGGAAAGGCTCACTTCTCTTGCGAGCCGTTCGCTACGCTCTTTTTGCACTGTCAGCCTCTACCTGCCTTTTGCTTGTCAAAACAGATCGATTTTGGGGCAGCACCAATCCCCCGTTCAGCCCCATATGGCTGGCTTTCTTCGCGTGGTTACGGAGAAAGCCCTTAGATATCTTTGTCCACGATGTCTATCCCGATGGATTGATCGCCATGGGGTATCTCAGCGATCGCTCTCTCCTCGCCCGGTTTTGGAAAATGCTCAACCGCTACGCCTACAACTCAGCAGAGAAAGTTGTAGTTCTTGGAAGAGACATGGCTGATCTTATCCATCGACAGTATCGCGTTACAGGGAAGTCAATAGTCTTGTTTCCCAATTGGAGCCCGTTTGATCAGGCCGCTCCGCTTCCGATCGAGCAGTCCCACCTTGCCGGAACGCTTGGGTGTGCGCAGTCGTTTGTGGTGCAATGATCTCTCAGCGAGAGGGTCTCGAGGGCATCGCCGTGCCCTGTAAACTCTACGGAGTCCTCGCCGCTGGGCGGGCCATCGTGGCTGCGGTGCCAGAAGGCAGCGAAGTGGCGAGCGTGGTTCACGAAGAAGGCTGCGGGCTTGTCGTGCCGCCAAGCGATCCTCTGGCCATCGCAACCGCCATTCGCCGACTTATCACCGATCCGGAGATGCGACTGGAAATGTCACGACGAGCGTTCAAGGCCTACGAGTCAAAATATTCGCTCACCGTCACAACGCAACGGTTTTGGAAGTTCTGGGCCAAAGTCTAGGAGCTCGTTGAAAACGATTTCTGATTCTAAAAGCCGCGCAGTTTTGGACATCCCACCAGACGGCATTGTTTCTCAGTGTTTTGTTTTCGTGAATCAGAGTCCGAGCAAGCCGCTCTTGCAATTGGTCGCGGCTCTTTTTAGCCGAGGCCACGACGTCACGCTGATTTCCGGAGAGTACAGCTCGCAGGATGTGCCTCCCGGCGTCAGCCAGATCAGACTCACGCCCTACAATTCCCGGTCGATTCTCAGGCGGCTTTTCTCGTGGATTGTCTTTTCATTTCGGGCCGCCATGTGCCTGGCAGCTACGCCGGCGGAAGCAACTGTCGTGGCCTATTCGAATCCACCTTTCATGCCACACGTTGCCGTTTTTATGGCTGGATGGCGACGATTTGCCGTCGTTATCCGGATCCTAGACGTGTATCCGGATGTGTTGGGGGCTCTCCGACTTTGCGGACTCGTGGGACTTTGGCCGCTTCTGGCTGGATTGAACCGTCTGGCTTACCCACGCTGTGCTCTGCTGACGACGCTAGCACCCCGCATGGCGAGCTTGGTTAAAAAATATTCTAAAAGCCAACGTGTTGAAATAATCCCCGAGTGGATCAGTCCATGCTCGGATGCACTTTCAACGGCCAGCCGTGCCGAGCACCGATCACAATTCGGTCTGCCTGTTGACGCTTTACTCGTGCTGTTGAGCGGTAATCCCGGACTGACTCACGATCCTGGCGTTATTGCTCAGAGTGCGATCCTGCTTGAATCGCAGCCTGTTCATTTTGCAATGTGTGGAAATGACATTCCGTATGTGTCAAAGCGGCTGAAGCGTTGTGCTAATGTCACGATTCTGCCCCGTTTTGCAGACAACCTTTATCGGCAGTTACTCGCTACTGCCGACATTGCAATTATTTCGCTTCGCGCTGGATCAGAGCAGGCGAGCTTTCCGTCGCGTCTGCTGGGCTATCTCGCTGCCGGGACGGCCGTTGTTGCAATTACCAACACTCCCTCTGATCTGGCCGATGTGGTTGTCGATCATTCCTGTGGGACTGTTGTGCCGGCTGGAGATCACGAGCAACTGGCTGCTGTCATTGGCCACGCAGTCTTACACCCTGAATGGCTGGCAGATGCAAGGGCGAACTCTTTCAAAGCGGCGGAGAGCTACTCGCAGATAAGATGGTTGCCCGTGTTTATGAATCAGCTAGAGAATATCGGTGGGCGGCATCGGCTCGGCAGATTCAAATCGATCGCAACGCCTCTCAAGAGCGAAAGACAATCATGAAAATATGTGTCACTGGCGGGCATGGATTCATCGGCCGTGTCGCCTGCCAATGGCTCGTATCTGCTGGACATACAGTCGTTGTGCTCGATAGCGCTAAGCCTCCCCAGCCCCATCCTTGGACGACCGCCTCATTCTTGGGAGATGTGCGAGACAAGGCGAGTTGCCTTGATGCGTTTCGGGGCTGCGATTGGGTGCTTCACCTCGCAGCGGCTCATCGGGATTTTGGCATCTCAGAAGCTGAATATTTCGATGTCAATCAACACGGTACGACTGTCGTTTGCGAAGCAATGGTGGTCACGGGCATTCGGGATCTATGTCTTTACTCCTCAGTGGCCGTCTACGGCAGCGCCGCCGATCCTCGAAGTGAGGCTACAACTCCAAAGCCGCTGAGCCCGTACGGAAAAAGTAAGCTCGCTGCTGAAATGGTCGCGGTGCAGTGGGCCCATGAGGCCAACTGTTGTCTTTGGCCCGGAAAGCACGGCAAATATGTATTCGCTGATTCGCCAAATTGATCGCAAGCGATTTTTACTGATCGGAAAAGGGAGCCATGTCAAAAGCTTGGCTTATGTCGACAATGTTGTCGCAGCCACAATGTTTCTTTGGGGACTTAGTCACAATGCTTTCCCTGAGCCGCCGCTCGGGCGGCATGAAATATTCAACTATGTCGACAAGCCAGACTTATCTGTTGTTGGCATTGTCGATGCGATTTATTGTGCATTGCATCGAACTCGTCTGATCATTCACATTCCTTTGTGGTTAGGGCTCGTGGTGGCTATCCCATTCGATCTGGTCATTGCCGTTACGGGGCGCAATCTACCGATTTCATCATCGCGAATTCGAAAACTCGCAACAGCTACGGCGTTTAACGCCGACAAAGTTCAGGCCGCAGGCTTTCAAGCCCGCGTGTCTTTAATGGATGGTATTGCCCGAATGGTGGAGTGGTATGGCACCGCAAAAGACGATGCCATGACGGGCAGCGATTCTGGCGGGTGACAGAGCCACCGTTCTTGAAGTCGATGCCCTTCTCCTGCTTGCCGCTCGATGGATTCTTTCCTCGACGGTTCAGGCCCCGGTTCGTGCGGCAGTCGCTTTGCGTTGCTTTAGGTAACTGCCCAGAGCGACAATCGCCATTGGTCGAGACCAGTGCATGCGGCCTGCTTGCGTCGCGTGGCTGTACTGCGCCCACGTTTTTCGGATCGATGACCCCGGAAAAATGGGGCAGTCAGCCAGCGATTCGATAGACGCTTCGCACTCGTCCCGCAGGGGTCCAAACATCCACTCCCCGATCGGCAGCGTAAAGCCCCGCTTTGGCCGCTTGAAAAGCTCCGGCGGCAATACTGAGACTGTCGCCTTGCGAAGCAGATACTTGGGCATGGAGTCTTTTGGAGATTTCATGCTGCCCGGCAAACTGCCCGCATAGTCAACCAGCCACCTCGCCAGAAATGGCACGCGGATCTCAAGGGAGTGCGCCATGCTGTTGACATCAGCATCCCGGAGGATCGTGTTGGCCATATAAAAAAAACTCTCTGCCTGCGAGATTGCATGAAAAGAGTCTCGCCCTGATTCGACAAAGGGCTCAAACGCGGCGGCCGCATGAAAATCGGGGTTTAAGCCTAGCGGCCCCGCCTCAAGGCCCAACGATTGTAACACCCCGTCACTCGTCACTCGACGCAAAGCGGATGCCATATCCAAAACTGAAACGCCGTGCGAGACAAGATCGATCGCTTTGCTCCGCTTGCCCGGGGGTAAAGCTGCAAAGGCCAGCGTGGCTGCCGCTCGCCTTAATCGCTGTGGCACAAAAGCCAGTGGAGCCAGCATCCGAGCCGCCTTCATAGCCGACTGAAATGTTGAATAACCTCCAAACAGTTCATCGGCTCCAAGCCCGGAAAGCGCGACGGTTGCTCCGCCGTCTTTCACGACGCCGCTGACGACATAGGTGTTGAGGCCGTCAATGCTCGGTCGATCGGCTGCTTGCAGCCACTCATGCCACTGCAGCATGATCCACTCGTTGTCAAGCACCGTCTGAGAATGCTGTGTGCCAAGCGTACGGGCTGTGGAGGCGGCCGCGGAGAGTTCGTCTTCGCCCCGAGAGCTTTCAAAACCGACTGAAAATGTGCGCACCGGCACCAGATGGCTGCGGGCCGTGGCGGCGAGCGTCGCGCTATCAATACCACCAGAAAGAAAGACGCCCATCGGCACATCGGCAACGCATTGGTCTCGTACCGCGGCATTGAGCTGCTGCTGGATTGTTTTGACTGCGGTCGTCTCATCACACGGATCAATCAAAGCTGGAAACTTCCAGTAACGACGGGAAACGGTCGAGGATGCTGCGGAAACGCCGTCAGAGCTGATCCATTGCAGCGTGCCGGCAGGCATCGAACGAATCTCGCGGTGGATGGTGTGCGGATCTTGCGGAGCCCCATAGGCCAAATAACTGGCAACGCCAGCGGGATCCAGATCGTCAGACACCAGTCCGGATGCTAAGACAGCGCGGATTTCACTTGCAAAGACAAATGCCCGATGTGTTTGCGCTATGTAGAGAGGCTTGATGCCGAGCGGATCGCGAGCCAGCAAAATCCTGCGGCTTTTAGCCTGATAAAAGGCGAACGCAAACATGCCGTCGAGCTGATCGATCGCCTCTTCGCCCCAGGTTGAAAGAGCGTGGAGCAAGACTTCGGTATCGCCAGAGCTACGAACAGTGGCTCCAACCGATTCGAGTTTGGCTCGCAGCCAGCGGAAATTGTAGATCTCACCGTTAAAGATCAGACAGTCGCCGGTCTGCGGATGGATCATGGGCTGGTGGCCCGCTGCCGATAGGTCCAAAATGGAGAGGCGGCGAAACCCGAAGCCGACCGTGGCACCGCCTGTTTCGCCATGAGAGCCAAGCGAAAAAGATTCGTAGCCAGAGTCATCGGGCCCCCGGTGGACCATCGCCTGCATCATGTGTCTCACGGCAGGCTCCACCTGCCGCTGCTCAACGCTGATTACTCCGGCGATCCCACACATTCAACGCGTTCCTGGCGACGACCGTACATTTTATTGAGATAATGACCGAGCACCACAAGCGATAGTGGCCGCGACCAGTGGATCGAACGACTGTTCTGCTGGAAGGCCTGCCACTGGCGCCGGACCTCATTGTGATCTAAAAACGGGACAACTTCCAACCTCTCAAGAGCGGCCTCGCAGGAATCGCGCATTTGGTCCCGCATCCATTCGCCCATCGGCAGTGAAAAACCCGTTTTTGTGCGTCTGGAAATCTCTGGGGCGAGTACTTCTTGAAAGGACTGTCGTAATAGCACCTTCGACGAGTGGTGGCCGTCCCACTTCACCTTTCCAGAAAGAGCAGAGACATAATTCACCAGTGGCAAATCCAGAAAAGGCAGCCGCACTTCAAGTGAGTTTTGCATACTTGTTGCATCGGTATCGCGGAGAAGCGTGTTGCTCATGTAGTGGCTAAGCTCCATGCGCGAGACTGTGTTGAAGGGATCGCCGTCCAGAAGCGGATCTACTCTGTCGGACCCTCGCCCTAGGTAGTTGGCATCGAGACCCACGCGGGCGGCCGATAGCCCCAGCGACTCAATACGACGATTGGAGAGCGCACGACGTAGCGACAAACAGATACCCCTTAGGCTCGGGTCACCCCGAACAAGATCGACGAGCTTTTCAGTAACACCAGTCCGAGGGCCACATCCTTCAATCCCCGTCGCCAAGAGGCTGCGCAAACCCGCTGGAAAAAGCCCGAGCATCTGAATAAATCGATGAACTCGTTGGGCGCGCGGGAAGGTTTCATAGCCCCCAAATAATTCATCGGCCCCCAGGCCTGAGAGCCCGACCACAACCCCTTCGCGAGCCAATCGGCTGCTCACGGCATAGGTATTGAAGCCGTCAATACTGGGGCTATCCATTCCCGATAGCCAGGCAGTCCACTTATCCGGCAATCGTGCGGCATCAAGCTCAATGCTTCTGTGCTGGATACCAAGTGAGCGGGCCGTGGCTTCTGCCAGAGGCACTTCATCTACTCCATGAACCGAGCTAAAGCCGACCGTGAATGCTGTTACCCGTGGCGTGTATTCCCGAGCAATTGCGGCGATGATCGTGCTGTCGATGCCAGCAGAGAGAAACACGCCCACCGGAACATCGGCAACCAGATGCCTGATGACGCTATCATGCAGGAGTTGCCGAACTTTCTCTGCGGCCGTAGCGCGATCGTCGTGCACTCGCTCGCGATCATCCGGAAAATTCCAGTAGCGTTTGGCGGAAGGCGTTGAACGGCCCTCAAGAGACCCTGTATCAATCCACTGCATGCAGCCAGCCGGAAACGAGCGAATATGCTCAAAGACTGTGCTTGGCGATTGCACGGCCCCATACGCCAGCATCCCTGCAATGCCAGCCATGTCGATATCCTCTGGCACGAGTCCCGACGCCAGAACAGCCCGCACTTCGCTGGCAAACACCAGTCGGCCGGGTAGAGCCGCCACATAGAGCGGCTTGATGCCCAGCGGATCGCGAGCCAGCAAGATCCTGCGGCTCTTGGCATCGTAAAATGCGAAGGCAAACATTCCGTGTAGTTTTTCGATCGCCGCTTCGCCCCATGTGGAGAGAGCGTGAAGCAGCACTTCAGAATCGCTCGAACCGCGAAAGACAACGCCTCGGCTCTCGAGTTGGCTTTTGAGTGCCCGGAAGTTGTAGATCTCGCCGTTAAAAATCAGGCAGTCGCCTGTGGCGGGGTTGAACATCGGCTGATGGCCGGCTGGCGAAAGGTCGAGGATTGACAGCCGGCGGAAACCGAAACCGACGAGAGCACCATGATTTTCGCCCCCGCCCAGCGGAAGCTCTTCATAGCCTTCGTCATCTGGGCCGCGATGCACCATCGCACGCATCATCGACCGTGTTGCCGGCTTGATATGCGATTGTTCATCGCTGATAACTCCGCAGATGCCACACATAAGCAAACGATGTTGTTCTATTGTTTGTCGATAGTGACAGCAGCGAATTTGCGCAGCTGTTGCGAAACATGCCTCCTACAATAGACCCTGAGTGAGTAAAGGTACCATGAAACTCAACTCGTGAGTGGGGAATCTCCTAAGACACATCTGCTTGCGTTTCAAACGAAACTAATGCAGGACAACCTGTATCTTTCGCAAGCATTCACGGGCGTGGTTTTGGGCGTTATGCCAAACGCCCACGTTTCAAAATCCTGCTGGGTGCCAAGGGCGCGGTTGCGAAGCTGATCCTGAACGGGGAAAGATGGGATCCATGATGACTCGCCCAGGCACACCTCGACTCCACATCATGACGGGCCTTGTGGATAAACCTTGGCAAGTCGAATGTAACGGCCGAAGACACTGTTCAGAACATGGGCAAGAAGCGGTGGCGACCCAGGCTTGGACCCGCCAGGCAAGAGCGCAGCAGCAGCCATAAAGCCCGACACGACCAGAAAGCACTGCACACTGAGCCGGCCGTAATCGGCCAGCCACTGAAACAAAAAAGGCGCAGCGGGCCAGGCCGCGTCTGACATGGGGCCAAAAACGCTAAAATGATGCCAAGTTATGATTTGCGCCGCGGTGCTCTTCACAATATCGGGTGCAAGTAAACGGCCGCCGATAGTCGCACTCGCCTTCACGGTGGGCAAGGCCTCGGAAGTTGTGAAAACGATGGGTGACGCGGAATCGGTAGGCAAAAACGTTCTTGTACTCGTACCATCGGTGGAAAAGGCGCGAATCGGCTTTGGTTGGGGATTTGAGACGGACTGGCGAAAATGGCTGGCCAGTGGCCGGGAAAGGCCAGGATGGATGAGGCCCGCCTCCGTTTTACGAGCGAGAAAGAGACGGCTGTCCAAGTTGTGCAAAACACTGCTGAAGATCAGCCTGGATAACCGCATCTTCTACCTTATAGCACGGTATTACAGAA
>Ga0194055_10002555_pt1 | contig 14366 bp, 18 predicted proteins | sample SepL449m_MetaG_FD_155482 | JGI IMG/M metagenome (GOLD analysis project Ga0194055, IMG submission 155482) | Anoxic zone freshwater microbial communities from boreal shield lake in IISD Experimental Lakes Area, Ontario, Canada - Sep2016-L442-9m | ecosystem: Environmental > Aquatic > Freshwater >... | reverse complement strand
CATTTTTCGGTGGAGCATTAAACGAGCTCAATCATAAATTTCGTCATTTTTTTACCTGAATAGGACCGCTGGTGATGCTGTGAAAACCGAACTGTGCCCATAGCAACCAGCGAGCATCATTGGAGTTTGGGGCACGTATCTGAGTTTGAACAATTTGGCTGCGTCCATCGACACGCACGCGCACACTGGCTTGGAAGGTTTGCATGCAAGTATTTAGCCCGGGATGAAGAGCATGCCAAGGACAAGGACTTGGCTGCCTACGTCATCCTTTTGGATAACCCATGGGCACCTCGGTATTCCCATGTGCACCTGACCTTATTACTATAAGGGTGTGCAGATTTGTGTAGTGCGGCAGGATAGTCTCACCGTCCAAAGCCTTTGGCACTTAAAGAAATTACCAGTAAGGTGACTTGCGCATCTGGTTATAGATTGAAATAAACGCACTGAGACCCGGTGAAAGTGGTTTTAATTTGGCGTCATCCGCGAGCATGTCCATTAAAATTTTTGTAGCGGATGATGGCATAAGTGACTCTATTTCTGGAGTACCTAAAAAACCCATAGACCATTCGTTAAAGCTACGACATGAAATTGTGTTTTCAAGTACTTTATTGATAGCCGTATGCCTAGGATCATGGCAAATGAATTTCTCGTAGACTTTTTCAACTGATTCTTCCTTGCCCTCTAAGATTTGAACAAATTCTCCTCGGTGATAGATCATCATACCAGTGATATCTTGCGCTAAATTACGACGACGCGCTGAAGCTAATATTTGATCTAAATCTTCTTTAGTTAGTTGGGGCGCTACTGATACGCTGCAGTACAAGAGTTCGACTAACATTTCCTACCGCACGATCTGATATCGGATGTTTGCTTTCCTATCAATTTTTTCAACAAAGGAAATTTTTTTGGAAACTGCCTCCGGACTCGGTACCTCTCGGCCCAGCGGGTAGGGCGCTAAACCTGCTACACACTTTAGTTCATTTTTTTGGGTGTTTTTTAGCCCCATAAATACGTGTTTTTTCTGTGGCATCGCAGCCCTGTGTGGTGACTTGCGCATCTGGTTGTAGATTGAAATAAAATCACTCAAACCCAGTGAAAGGGGCGTTAACTTCGCTTCATCAGACAGCCTGTTCATTAAAATCCCCATTGCTGATGATGGCATTAGAGATTCAATTTCTGGAGCACTTAAAAAACCCATAGACCATTCGTTAAATCTACGATGGGATATGGGTGTACAGACCGTCCTTGGGTTGTAGGGTTTACCACTATAAAAAAAGATTTGTCTATTCCAAATATTGGGCGCAGAATGAAACTGCAGGTGCTTGATCTGAAGGATCGCTCACCAGCACGGGCGAAAGCCCTTTTCTTGAAGCGTATCTTTACGCTTCGTGCCGGTGCAACATTATTCCCTTGCGCTTGGCACTAGCGACTGCCATCCTCCCGTGGTGACGGTCCGGCCCGATTGATTAAATTCAGTCGGGCTTTTTCTTTTGGGGTTTTGTGGTGTCTCAGATTTATCAGATCAGCCAAGGTCTTTGTGTTTGTTGAATCCTGACTGATGAGATGACGTTAAATTGATGATGCGATTATTTGACCAAACGGGTATCACTTTGAAAAAAATTCTTTATGAATACGCAATGAATTACGCACTCGCCAACTTCTAATTGATGGGAGCACCAATTAAATGAATGAACAAATCCAAAAACTTGCAGAATTGGCAGGATTCAATCTTCACAATGATTTTATTGATGGGCATGATTTCCATCACGAAATCGAAAAATTTGCCAAATTGATTGTTCAAGAATGTGCGGATATTGCCGAGTTGTATAAAAACTCAAGCGGCACAACTGAAGCCGAGATAACGATATCTTATGTAATTAAAAATAAATTCGGAATTTACGATTAAATAAAATACTAGACGATCTCAATGCGCAGCACCAAGCGGGCTAGCGAATAGGGCTTACCAACGTGGTGCTGGCCCGGCGGGTGCATTGATCGCCCTCGACCTGCCTGAACCGGGGCAAGGCGCTGTTGGCGGGCGACATGATCAAGCGCTACGACGCCCTGACCCAACCTTAAGCGCTAGGCCTCGGGCTGAATGTGTTCATTTCCATCAGCCCGAAGGAGCAGTCCAAAGCCACGCTAGCCAAGTTCGAGTGCCGTATTGCCGAGCACGACGAGGTGATGGAGTGCTACCTGATGACGGGTGACTCCGACTACCTGATCCGGGTGGCGATCGCCGACATGGGCGCTCAAAAAACCTGTCAAACCCCACCAGCTACATCAAGGTGGGCAGCTTGGAGGTCTGAATGCGCTTGGTGATGACCTTAAAGCCGTTGTGTGAATCCACCACTTCGACCATCGTCATGGCACCCATCAGGAAAAAGATGATTTGCGAAGTCCTCATGAGGGATTCGCCCAGTTGGTCACTCACCCGGTGCGCGTCGCCAATGAACACGGCGTAGATCGTCCACAACAGGCCGACGCCGATCAGGGCTGTCGCCGATTTGTTGACTTTAAGTGGATGCACCAGCGCAATGGCAGCATAGGCAATGATAAAAATGACATTCAGTGCGCTGAGTATGCAAATGATCCTTGGTTGAACAAAAAAATGTTGGGAGTAGCACACTGTCGCGGCCCCCGTCAACCATCGATCAAAGGCGGGTCAAGGGAACGCAGCCGTTTAACGGCCAACCATTTTTTCTGGCCGAACCCATTGATCAAATTCCACGGCGGTCACGTAGCCGGAACTGATAGCGGCTTCACGCAAACTGCTGCCTCGCTGGTGCGCCAGTTTGGCAATGAAGGCGGCCTTGTCGTAACCGATATGCGGGTTGAGCGCCGTGACCAGCATTAGCGAGCGGCTCACCAACTCAGCAATGCGTGCCGTGTTGGGGGTGATGCCGACGGCGCAATGGTCGTTGAAACTGCGCATGCCATCGGCCAGCAGGCGCACCGACTGCAGAAAATTGTGGGCGATCAGGGGCCGAAATACGTTGAGCTCGAAATTGCCTGAGGCACCACCAAGGTTAATGGACACGTCGTTACCAAACACCTGGCAACATAGCATGGTCAGCGCTTCGCACTGCGTGGGATTGACCTTGCCTGGCATGATGGATGAGCCCGGTTCGTTTTCGGGGAGGGACAGCTCGCCGATGCCGCTGCGTGGTCCACTGGCCAGCCAGCGCACATCATTGGCGATTTTCATCAGGCTGGCGGCCAGTGTTTTGAGTGCGCCGTGAGCATGCACAAGGGCATCGCAGGCTGCCAAAGCTTCAAATTTATTGGGCGCCGTGACCAGGGGCAAGCCAGTCAGGCGTGCCAGCTCAGCGGCTGTCAGTTCGGCGTAGCCTGCCGGGGCATTGAGTCCGGTGCCGACTGCGGTGCCGCCCAGCGCCAACTCGCACAGATGCGGTAAGGCAGCGCGCAGGTGCCTCTCGCCGTGCGCCAGTTGCGAGGCATAGCCGGAAAACTCCTGCCCCAGCGTCAGCGGGGTTGCATCTTGTAAATGGGTGCGGCCGATCTTCACGATATCGGCAAAGTCCCCTGTTTTTTGCGCCAGGGTGGTCCGCAGTTGTTCTAGCGCCGGGAGTAGGCGGTGGATGAAGGCGTCCACCGCCGCCAGGTGCATCGCGGTAGGGAAGACGTCGTTGGAGGACTGACTACAGTTGACATCGTCATTAGGATGCACCCGCCGCTGTTCGCCACGCTCACCGCCAAGCAACTCGCTGGCGCGGTTGGCCAGCACCTCGTTGACGTTCATATTGGTCTGGGTGCCGGAGCCGGTTTGCCAGACGACCAGTGGGAACTCGGCACTGTGCTGGCCTGCGATCACCTCATCGGCAGCCGTCATGATGGCTTGCGCCTTGAGGCTGTCCAGCAAACCCAAGCCTAGGTTAACGCTGGCGGATGCCCGTTTTACCTGGGCCAGCGCGCGAATGATCTCGCGAGGCTGCTGCTCGCTGGAGATGGCAAAGTTTTGCAGCGAACGCTGGGTTTGTGCACCCCACAGACGGATGGCAGGCACATCGATCGGCCCAAAAGTGTCGCGTTCGGTTCGGGTTTCCATGGTGTAGCGCTTTCCCAAGATAGTGGAGTCAACCATCGCGCGCTGAAGTATGAACGCACGTATTGCGCGCTGTCAATTATGTTACTCGTGCCGCAGCTTCAATCGGGGCGAGTTAGGCGGTACGTTCAACACTTTCCAGCTTTCTGAATTTTTAGTACTATCTGAAACACCAGCACTGGGCCTTGGCACTGCCGTATCCGCTGAGACAACTATTGCGAGCAACCTCTCTCGATGCACGGTACTGGCAGAACGATCCAATTGCCGCGCAATGGCCCGGATGCTGAAGTTTTGTTGCCTCAGACTCGCGATGGTCACTCGGCCTTCAGGTTGAAGTTATGTATAGTGAGATGGACTGGCTTGCATCTGCTGACCTTACTGGTTGCAGGTGTTGCTCTTCACTTTTGAATCCGCAGGGGGTAACACACTCATCATCATCATTATTATTTGATGATGACCACTAAAACACTGCAAGGCGAGTGCTCAATCAAAGCCTTTGGAATTGAGCCAGCCCACCAGCGCTCCAGCCAATTGTCACGATGCTTATGGCCTAGCATGATCAAGTCTGCGCCAATGCTATGCGCGTATTCAACAATTTTGTCAACGGCGTCACCCTTGAGTAATTTTCCGGCAGCCTCAATCCCTGCCGTGTTTAGTTGCGCAACACCTTCGTTGAGAATTTTTAAGCGCCTTTCTTCCTCCATTTTGTTGTCAGGCTCGCTATGGTAAGTAGCTTCATAACCCATTGAAATTATTTCATAGCGAACCACCGAGAGTAGATGAACCCTGGCATGCTCCCATTGCGATAGATCTTTGCAATTGAGCAGCGCCTGCTGACTTTCAAGCGATCCGTCGTAGGCCAGAATAATATTTTGATACATCTGATTTCTCCTCGGTCAAATTCGTGAGAAGTAGCTCCATTTGTTTGAACAACTTTCCCCGATTTATAAGTGAACTCCGGGCGGCTTACAAACGGTGCAGAGTTGTCCAAGGCGGTGGGCGGCGCTTGGGACGAACCGTCCGAAGCGGTGGGCAACTCGGAGCGCACCATGGATTTCATTCTATGCGACCTGCTCGAGTTCTGGCAGCAAATCCAGATAGGCCTGTTGCGGGGTGACATCAACCTCGGCCACGCCGGCTCGGCGCTTGGAGACCTTGCTAAGGCGTTTATCGAGTAAGCCCTGCAAACCATCGCTCTCATAGCGCTCAATGTGGCGGCGAAAGCTGCGCTCGCACTGCCCCAAAATCTGCGCTGCCTCGGCCTGGCTCAGGCGACCCTCGTTCCAGCCGTCATATGCTTCTAGAAATCTCACCTTGCGGTTCTCCTGCACGTAGCGGGCCCGGCTTATGGGGGCATGTTGCATGGCTCCTCCACAAACCGGACAGATTACTTGCCAATAAACGGACAACCTATTTGTTCCCGACACAGCGCAAGGTGACCTAGTTTTTTAAGGCTAATTGCTGCATAATTACACTGTCGCTACCAATATCGGTGCTACGAACAAGAGACTTCACCTGGAGGAACTTTCTCATGGCGATTGCAAAAAAAGCTGCGAAATCAACAAGGGCCCCCACGCCCACGGCAGCAGTTAAAAAACCCCCTGCAGCAAAAAAAGCCAAGCTCGCTGCACCGGTCGCTAAAAGAGCACTAATCGCCCCCAAGGTGCAACGGTCTATCGACAAGCTCACCAAAGACATTGCCGCTCATATGGCCAAAAAATCAGTCATAGAGAGCAAAATTAAAGCGATGCGGACGCAGCGAAAAGAGCTCAAAAACCCAGCCGACTAAAGTTGGCTCATAAAAAAGCTCTGCGGCGATCCTGAGGTCAGCGTCAGCAGTGAGATTGCACAACACCACAAGAGTGTGGAGTGATGGATTGTTTGGCCGAAGTGCTAGATCGTCAAGACAATGCCTTGATTGCCAAAAAACAAGGACTTGGCTGCCTACGGCATTCTTTGGGACACTCCACGGGCACCTGGGTATTCCCATCTGCACCTGACCTTTGTACTATAAGGGTGTGCAGATTTATGCAACTCAACTTGGCAGGCTTGGTACTTGAAGCATTGACTATTGGTAATCGGCGCGTGCAAGTAGCCAACTTCATAAGCTTTGAAGCAGTCAACTTTGGGCTGCTTGCAGACATTGCGCACTTCAACTAAATGGGCTGGTACAGACCCAAAGCGGACCGCCGGGTTTCCAGATTGCAGTCACTCAAATTGGGGGCTAGACCTGTGACTTTTTTACTCCCGTCGATACAGCAGTACACAAACCAGCGGGCGGGGCTCATGGAACTACTCCGAGACAGTCTGGGAACATTGCCATAAGTGCGTATGCGGGGAGATGCACCAAGGCTTTCCCCAGCTTGCCTGTCATCTGTGCAAAGGGCTTTCTTGCAACCTGACTCAGGCGGTAGGGCGGAATTTCGCCTGCCCATGGAGCAAGTCCTGCGCCAGGCGGTCGCGGTATTTCCGTGGTGACAGGGACGTTTAACCCGCCTAAATTTCCAGCGATAGTAAATGTGGCCATCCCTGAGAACTCATTACTACGGCCAGCGTAAGCGGATGTTCACATCGCAGCCGAAGAGTCCATGAATGCCAGCATCTCTTTGCCAAATGCCTGCGGATGTTCAAAATAGGGCAGTGCGCCGGAATCAAATACGGTGAAGCGCCAATTGTCCCGGTCGGCAAATCTCTCTTTCCCTCGGTAATCCACAAAATCGCCGCGTACACCGTGGCTCATCCAAACCGGCAGGCGAAGCCCGTCGTAGACCGTGGTGATGTCGGCGCTGAACATCTGGGCCGATAAAAAGCACAACGGCGCATGCTCCGCACCGGGCTGGCGCGTGGTCCACACCGCATATTCGTACATAGTTTCGTCAATGGTGCTGGAGCCCCAAGTCTTGTTCAAAAAATAGCGAATCACGCCCGGTCGGGTGAGACCTTTGAAAAGGAAGCGACCCCACCCCGGCCCTTTCAAGGTTGACCACAACCAATTCTGTCCATAGGTGGTGCCCTCTGTTGCTAGGCGCAGCTTCAAGCCGGTCATCCCGGTGGGACTGACCAGAGACAACGTGTTAAAGGTTGCGGGTTGCTCGAATGCGGCCCGTGCCAGAAATTCACATGACAGGGATGCAGCCATTGCATCAATCGGTTTGTCGCCGTGTTGCGCGCGGATGTAGCTGGCTAGGTCCAGGATAGCGTCTGTCATCAGGCGCGGGGTATATCGGCGGTCCGAGCGTTCAGATGTGCCGTAACCCGGTAAATCGATGGCGTAGGCCGTGCGGTGCTGACTCATCAAATCGAACATCGGCCGAATCTCGGCAGCGCTTGCCGAAGCGTTGATGGTATGGACCAGGAGCAAGGGCCTGCCTTGTCCTTTGACATAGGCACGCAGGATGCCGCTCTTACTTGGGATTGAACAAAGCTGTCCGTTGAGTGAAAGCAAAGGTGACCTTAGTTAGACGAGGTGGATGCTAACAGCCAATCTAAGAGGGCTTCCTTGGCAGGCCTAATCTTCGGCACCTTGTTCTTTCGAATAAGTTTCTGGCTGGCGTTTAAGTTCTCGATAGAAATTTTCAGATCCAAGTAATCGCAAATGACCTCTACATCGCCGATTCAGCAGATTGTTTGACATATAAGCTCCATGCCTTTAAGGGATAAATGCCCGCGCCGGGCAAGCAGGCCGTGTCGAAATTGCCGGTATGTGGCTGATCACAAGCCGCCATGCGACTGCGCCACCATCATGAACAGCATGGGTATGGAAAGCAGGGTGTTGGTTCGGGAGGTCAGCATGGCCAAACGCGCGGCAGCGGCCTTGGCCTCGGGTTCTGCGGCCACGATACCCAAAGCTTTCTGCTGGTTCGGCCAGATGATGAACCACACGTTAAAGGCCATGATCAAGGCCAGCCACATCCCGATGCCGATGGCGGCGTAGCCGATCTGCAGGCGCAGGGCCTCATGCACGTAGCCCTGTAGCGTTGCAACAATAAGACCGGTAACTACGGTGGCCAATGCCGACCAGCGGAACCAAAACAATGCGGCGGGCGCAATAACTTTGCTGATAGCCGGCTTTTGTTCATCCGGAATTTTGGCCATATTGGGTATTTGGACAAAGTTGAAGTACCACAGCAGCCCTATCCACATCACCCCCGAGACGACATGCAGCCAGCGGAAGAAGAATGCCATCCAGGCCTGCGTTATCTTTATCGGACTGCCGGAGACGGCTCCCGCAATAAAGACAATCAGAATGAGCAAGACCAGACCGGCCAGCAGTGTTTTATGCAGAGATTGCAAAATTTGGCTCATACGATTTCTCCTTAAAAATAGATTCCAGCAATCGACCAGATGAAGCGCTAACGAAAAACTGGGCGACGTTGACTCAAGCCTTTAGCCGCGTGTGCAGACCTGTCGGCATCGGCATGCAGCTGAGTTGCAACGGTAATTTCTCCGTTCATGCCTGCTATCAACCGGCGATATAGCTGTGCAATTGCTCGATGATGGTTTTCTGGTGGGCCATCATTTCTTTCACGACATCACCGATGGATATCAGGCCCTTGACCTGCTGCCTCTCCATGATGGGGAGATGGCGCACATGGTGGTCTGTCATGATTTGCATGCATTGCTCCATGTTGTGCATTGACTCGACGGTGATGACTTCGGCTGTCATGATGTCCTTCACCAAGGCCTCGTTGCTAGTCCTCCCCTTGAGTACCACTTTGCGGGCATAGTCTCGCTCTGAAAAAACACCCGCCAAGGTCTCTCCATCCAGTACGAGTAGCGCGCCGATGTTTTTCTGCGCCATCAGTTCCAGCGCCTCCAGTACAGTAGCGTTCGGTCTGACCGAGTAGATCTGGCGATTGTTGTCGGTTAGGAAGTGTCCCATAGTTTTCATGATTGTTGCCTTTCATCAAATCATCCAGACCACAATCCCAATGATGACCTTAGCAAGGCCCAACGGCGAATGTGGACAAATTTTTACGGCAGTGTCTTTAAGGCACAAGCGTGTTTACCCTTGGTTGGGCCACGGGGGGCCGAGGACGCAGATCGGCGATTAGCGACAAGTAGTTCCAATGGTTCAGCCAGGCGCGTGTGTCTGGCTGCTTGTCCCCTTTTGCTGCGCAACCGGTTGCCACAAAAAGAACAAGGAATTGGCTGCCTACGGCATCCTTTGGGACACCCCACGGGCACCTGGACCTACTGGCTAGTTGGCAATTTTTTTTATTTCTCCAGTTTGGGTATCCTAATAGGCAATGACATTAAGGTAATCTGCGCTACCGGGTTCAGCGTCTGGTCGCCGAGCACGTCCCTGCATTTCCCTATTCATCAGGAGATTTTCCATGCTGGTATCCCGATTCGGTTGCAGTGTCGTTGCGTTTAGTTTCGGTCTGTGCGTCGCTCAGGTGAGCGCCGCCCCCATGTCGATCGCTGAAGCCTTGGCCGATCCGGCTCGCCCCGCAGAACAGATCGCGGTAGACGCCGTACGCAAGCCAACAGAGGTTCTCGCCCTCAGCGCAATCAAAGCCGGCGACCGCGTGGCCGACGTGGGGCCGGGTGGCGGCTACTACACGCGGCTCATCAGCCGCATGGTGGGCGAGGGTGGCAAGGTGTATGCGTTCAATCCAGACTGGCTGCTCAAGATGTTTCCCAAGGCGGGAGACTTATCAGCGACCCTCGCGAAGACGGGCTACACCAACGTCGAAGCGCGCTCGCAACCGATGGCCGAGCTTGCTTTCGATGACCCGCTGGATGTGGTGTTCATCAGCCAGCTCTATCACGACCAGCATTGGCAGAAGGTGGATATCGCGAAAATGAATGTGGCCATTTTTCACGCGCTAAAGCCGGGTGGGGTGTTCGTGGTCATAGACCACATGGCCCCGGCAGGGACTACGGACGCGCAGATCGACAAACTGCATCGTATCGATCCGGATGTGGTGAAGCGAGAAGTGAAAGCCGCAGGATTTACGCTGGAAGTCGATAGCAATCTTCTGGCGAACCCGGCCGACCCCTTAAGCGCCAACGTCTTTGACGCCAGCATCAAGGGCCGCACCTCGCAGTTCGTGCTGAAATTCCGCAAGCCTTAAGGCCTGCCTTAATCCCAAGCAGAATCATATGAAAGCGGTGCTGGTTTCGACTTGGCCATGGTAATCGGTTGCAGAAAAAGTGCAAGGAATTGGCCGCCTACGGCATCCTTTGGGACACCCCAATGGCACCTGGGTATTCCCATTTGCACCTGGACTTACTACTATAAGGGTGTGCACTTTTTCCCGAGGCTAAATCTGTAGAAAGAAGCTAAATAAAAGGAAAAAGCACGATTTTCAGGCCGCGCCAAAGGACGCCCCATGATCACCATAACACCGCATAAATCGATCTATCAGAGGCTAAGCCAGGCTTTTCCCAAACCCGCTGGTGCGGCCAGTCGCTACCTGGATAAATACGTAAGCGCCCTGGAGCAAATGATCTTTGATGCCCTGCAGCGGGGGCAAACACCCCTACAGCGCAAGCTCAACCTGTACTCATTACCGCTCAAACAGCTGGCTGCACAGGGAGGCCAGATAGGACCCAACCGCATTCGACTGCATGCCTGGCTCAAATCGCAAAACTTGGAACTGGTTCAGGCCGTGACCCTGGGCTCTAACCTGACCGGCACAGTCTCCGAGGCGCGGCTAACTAATCTGGCGGCCATGACTAATGGCCTGGCCAACATTGAGCATGCCATGCGAACGGCCCAAACGGATAGCGACATTGATCAGTACCTGGACGGCGATGCCCAGGCCAACTACCGCCTCTTTGACATGCTGTACCCGGACTACCGTTTTGACTGGACGCAGGCGCAGACTCGTGCGGTCTTTGACCCGGTGCCAGTGGATATACCGTCAGTCAAGGCCTACATGCTGTGGCTAAGCACCCAGGCCACCTTGATCAATTCGGCGCGCAAAGCCTTGTACCTGCGCCAGGCCAAGATCATCCTGACCGTTGCCAACCTCACCAAGGGGGTGTTTTATCAACGCAAAAAGCCCAGCGAGTTTGGACGCATGTACTACGAGGGTATCAGCGTGCAAAGCGTCAACAGGGAGTTGCGCCGCGCCATGCTGGGCAATTGCTTTGAGTACGACATCCGCAGCAGCGTAGTGGCCTGGAAAATGGGCTGGGCCCGCCACTGCATAGCCCACCATGGCATCAATCAAGATGTGCGCAAAGTCTTCCCCACAACCCTGACCTATCTGGAGGACAAGGCCGACTTCATGCGCACCGTGCGCGCCTTTACCTTTGCCAATACGGATAAAAGCCAGGCCCAATTGCAGAACAAACTGCTCAAACAGGCCTTTACCGCCATCAGCTTTGGCGCCCGAGCACATAGCCGTGGCTGGCAAAACCAAGCAGGGCAGTGGACCAACCCAGCCTTGGTCCATATTCTCAAAAACACCGAGGACAGGGACAGATTCCTAAATGACGCCAGCGTCCAGGCATTCATTCGAGAGCAAAACACGCTAGATGACTACTTGGTAGATCTGGTCCAGCGCCATGAGCCGCAACTGCTAAAAGATTCCCTGCTGACAGGCGCTAGTGGCAGACCAGCCAAGGCCAAGGTGGTGGCTTATCTTTACCAACACGGGGAAACACAGGTCATGGATGTGGTGCGCCAAGTGGCCGCTGAGCACGACCGAGTGCCCCTAGCAAATGTCCATGACGCCATCTTCTTTAAACGCCGCCTGGGTGCAGACTTGAAGTGGCTGATCGAAGACCGCATGCAAAAAGAAACCGGTAATCCCTATTGGAGCCTTAGCCCCAAGGAGCACCTGCGCTACGAGCCTAAAAGCCTAGATGCTGTGGCCTATGAAAAAGCCCACGAGGCGTGGATTAAACAAGAGGAAGCTTTTGCCAAGGCCTATTACGAGGGCAGGGCGGCGACCTATACCGAAGCCTGGTGGGCAGAGCAGGACGATTGAGCTGACCTAGTGCGAGCCCATGGGTTTGATGGGCTCAAGGGTGGTGAGCTTGGGGGCGCGAAGTTGTTGAATCGCCTTTTGTGCGCTCTGAACCTTCTGACGGTTGCGCTCCATCTTGACGGCATTACTGGCGCGCTTTTGCGTGGCCCGTAGGGTATCCATGCGCAGTTGATCAGGTGTCTTTGGGCCGGTGATTTCGCTCAGTCTCATACAAGTATTTAGCCCGCTTGGCTCTGACTAGCCACCTGAAAATCGGAGCAAACACGCCGTGGAAAATGGAAAAAAATCCCGCCAAAACAGCATAAAACCGCCGAAATGCAGGGGTTTGTGGGTGAATTTCGGGGGAAATTTCAAGGCAATGGCCAGACGCCAGACAGGCATAGCGCAAATACTGCCGGGTGGTTTGGGCGAGGAAGCATCGTGCAAAAACGTTTTCCTCCCGTCCCTGTAACCGCATTGTCAAGCTGTTGCAGTTGCGATGTTTATTCTTTAGACTGGGTCTTTGATCTTGCAAAGGCGTATTCTCATGAAAACCCTGCTGCTTGCAATTTTGTTTTTGTTTACCAGTTCGGCATGGGCTGAGTGGATCACCATTGGCGAGAATGACGCCGATACCTTGTACATAGATTTCGCTAGTCTCAAGCCCAATGGTCAAATACGAAAAATTCAAGAGCTGCAGGACTTCAAGCAGCGCGGCAAGGGTGGGGAAATGTCAGTACTCACCAAATCCGAGTACGACTGTGAAAAGCTGTCCTACAGGGTATTCGCGGTAACCACCTATGCCGGTTCCATGGCAACCGGTAAGAAGTTGTCCACCAAAACCGCAAACCCTAAGGCTTGGGTTTTAGTTATTCCACAAACCGATAGCGAGACAGTGTTCGAAACGGTCTGCGCCCAGTAGATCAATTCAATGCTGCTGGTTCACTTTAAAAAATCGACCGATTGTTTTTGATGGCAATCGTTTCGAAGTGAGGTTTGAATTGGTCTTCGGTGATGCCGAACTGTGCCAAGGCTTTGCCAAAAGCCTGTTGTTCCGATTGCTCTGCTCTGCCATCTGACAGCAGCGAATCGGCCATGTTGATCAGTAAGCACATCTTTTGTTGTTCGCTCAAAATTGCAGCGGCATCAACCAAGAATTGCTCGTACTTAACGCTACGAAGATACTTAATGGCAGTGTTCACTAACTCTTGATCGCCACCAACAACTGATTGGAGTTGACCAACTTCTTCAGCTTCAATTTCCCCGTCAGCAGCCATCATATAAAGCAGTCCTGCGGGCAACGCCAGGCGTGCAGTCAGTTTGGGTGGTTCAGATTTGAATACGTCAAAGAGTCCCATGATTTACCTCCAGTTAAACGATCAGAAAATATTACACCAAACACATGACATCAGTGGACCCAGATTTATTGAATACCGTCAATAGTCAATTCAGTTCTGATCTAGCAGTTTCTCGGCTAGTTAGAAAAATCCTTCTGTCTAGTACCAGTATTCCAAATGCGGAAACGGGTTGCGCTCAGTATGCTTACTGTAATTGAAGTGTATGACCAACGTGATACGCCGGTCAGCCTTTTTTCGCACCTTAAATGGACGCACCACATGAGGCATAAAACTATCAAATAAAACCATGGTGCCCGGTGAATAGTCCACTTTTTCGCGTGCATCTTTGGACCTAGCATCAACGCGATTTAGCTTGTAAAACTCATCAAGTTCGTGGGCGAGGAAGCGCTCTTTCCAAATGTCGAACTCACCACCTCTGCGTTCGGTGTGTTGGGCTGACCGTTTGATTGAGACTACGCAAGTGTAGGCACGGGTATTCGGATCAAAGATGCTGGCGGGGTAAAGCAGGAGTCCTTCGGTATCGGTATGTATGTTGTAGAACTTCCAGTCGTGTAACTGTAGGTTAAAGCCGGCCATTAAAAAGTACTTGCGATCACGCGGCACGATTTGCAGCGCATCTGGTGCCAAGCCTGATTTTTCAAGGATCATGGCGCCTGCGCGGGCAATGATTCCCCGGATCTGAGGAAAGGTCTTGAGCAAAAAGCGATTGTGCTTTTCGGCGTAGCGGTAGTAGCTCTCGTTTAGACCAGCTTCGATCATGCCGTAAAAGGCGGCAATCTGGCCATAGGCCGGTTCAACGTCTGGGCCAAAGGTTTTAAGATTTCCCAGAATCCGCTCTTCCCAGCGGTGACAAAGGGTCGTACTGAGGAAGTCAGGCTCTACGAAAACTCGTTTGGTAAATAGCTTTTTCACGCCCCGTCTCCTGGTAAAGGGATCAAAGCAAGCCCTATCGAGCGGATACTACACCTTGACGCCAAATCCGGGTGTTAGATACTTAAATACCTAACGTAAAGTGAC
>Ga0194055_10002550_pt1 | contig 14384 bp, 13 predicted proteins | sample SepL449m_MetaG_FD_155482 | JGI IMG/M metagenome (GOLD analysis project Ga0194055, IMG submission 155482) | Anoxic zone freshwater microbial communities from boreal shield lake in IISD Experimental Lakes Area, Ontario, Canada - Sep2016-L442-9m | ecosystem: Environmental > Aquatic > Freshwater >... | reverse complement strand
ATTCCCGGCCCAGCTCCGGTCACCACCATCCAGCCAGCTCCCGACATGGCCGCAGCCAGCGCTCGGGCCTGACGGTAGGCCGGGTGGGTGGCCTCGGTCCGGGCCGAGCCGAAGATCGTCACCTTCAACCTCTTGCGCAACGGTTGGAACACGGCGAACGCCTCGGCCATCTCCGACAATGCGGTGTCGACCACCTTGAGGTCGATGACCTCGGTGCGGTGGTCGACCAGCCCGGCCATAGTGTCGATTATCGAGCGGTAGAGGCGGCGTTCGGTGGGACTGGCAACCTGAGCGATGCGCTCCTCGATCGGCAGCCTGTTGGTCGACTCGTCCTCCCCGGCTGGAGGTGTGCTCATCTCAACTAATCGTTGCGAGCACGGTTTCGTGCCCCTCGGTGGGGGTGACCCTGCCGTACAGGGTGGTGCGCTGGGCCAGCGGACGCCCTAAGGGGGCTACCAAGGCTCCAAAGGACTCGGCATCCATCATCTGGCCGTGGCTGGCCCCGGCAGCACGTGAGATGTTCTCGTCCATCAGCGTCCCACCGAGGTCGTTGACTCCGGCCCGCAGCAGTTGGCGGGCGCCGTCAGCTCCGAGCTTTACCCAACTGAGCTGGATATTGTCGATGGCTCCCCGGTAGGCGATGCGGCCAACGGCATGCATGAGCAGGGTTTCGCGGAAGGTCGGCCCCCGCCTCGAGCGCTTCTTGATGTAGATCGGCGTGGCCATGTGCACGAACGGCAGGGGCACGAACTCGGTGAACCCGCCGGTCTCTTGTTGCAGTGCGCGGGTCCGCATCAGGTGGCGAGCCCACGAGCGGGGCTGTTCGATGGCACCGAACATGATGGTGACATTCGAGTTGAGGCCGACGCGGTGGGCGACCCGGTGGGCCTCGAGCCACTGCTCGGTGTTGATCTTGTCCGGGCACAGGACGGCCCGGACGTCGTCGTCGAGGATCTCGGCCGCCGTGCCGGGGATGGTCCGCAGGCCAGCATCGCGCAGCAGTACTAGGTAGTCGGCCAGCGGCAGTTCGGAGCGGCGGGCTCCTTCGGTCACCTCGAGGGCGGTGAACCCGTGGATGTGGATGGTGGCCGAGGCCTCGCGGACAGCCCGGATCACGTGGAGGTAGTACTCGCCGTCGAAATCGGGATGGATCCCACCTTGAAGGCAGACCTCCGTAGCCCCTAGCGCCTCGGCCTCAGCCACCCGATCGGTGATCTCGCTCAACTCCAGCAGGTAGGGCGCCCCTCGGAGGTTCAACGACAGCGGACCCTTGGAGAAGGCGCAGAACTTGCACTTGAACGTGCACACATTGGTGTAGTTGATGTTGCGGTTGGCGACGTAGGTCACCTCATTACCCACGGTGTCGAAGCGCAGTTGGTCAGCGACCTCGGCCACCGCCCGCACCTCGCGGCCGCGGGCGCCGAACAGGGTCACGATCTCGTCCTCGTCGACTGTCTGGCCGGCCAGCACACCAACGAGTACCTCGGCCACGGCGCTGCCAGTCGAGGCCAGCGTGACCACCGGGGGCCGCCCCGGTGCTGGCACGAAGTCCGATGGGTCAAGTGCCGGGATGAACTCCAGGATGTCGGGCGGCGGGAACTCGCCACCTGATGCCCACGGATGGTCCCGGCCAAGCCCCTCGGCATCGGAGGCATCCAGCACGGGAAAGCGCAGCGCCTCGTCCAGCCACCGATCGGGATCGAGGGCGAACTCGGGGTAGATGGTCAGCCGCGGAGCCAACGTGTGGCCGCTGGCCTCGGTGGCATCTCGCAGGATCCCGAGTGCCGGCCAGGCCCGCTCCGGATTGACGTGGTCAGCCGTGACCGGGGACACGCCGCCCCAGTCGTCGATTCCGGCCGCTACCAGGGGGCCCAGGTCATCGGAGAGGTTCGGGGGAGCCTGCAGGTGGATCTCGGTGGACAGGAGCAGGCGAGCGGCGGCGATGGTCCAGAGGAACTCGTCGGTCGGACAAGGCGGGTAGCGGTGCATCGAGGTCCCGGCCTTGGGGAGGAAGTTCTGGACGATCACCTCCTGGATGTGACCGTGCCGGGCATGGCTGGCGGCAATGGCGGCCAAGGTGTCGAGCCGGTCCTGGCGGGACTCACCGATGCCGACCAGGAGTCCGGTGGTGAAGGGGATGGCTAGCTCGCCGGCGGCCTCCATGGTGGCCAGCCGTCGAGCCGGCACCTTGTCGGGTGCCGAGCGGTGGGCGTCGAGGTCCGGATTGGTGGACTCGATCATCATCCCCTGGCTGGCCGACACCATCCGCAAGGTGGCCAACTCGTCGGCGCTGAGGGCACCAGCGTTGGCGTGGGGGAGCAGGCCAGTTTCGGCCAGTACAAGGGCGCAGGCAGCGGCCAGATAGTCGACAGTGGAGGAGTAGCCGTGGTCGGCCAACCAGTCGGCGGCCGCCGGATATCGGTCTTCGGGTCCTTCGCCCAGGGTGAACAGTGCTTCATGGCACCCGGCGGCACGTCCAGCCTGGGCGATGGCCAGGACCTCGTCGAGGCCCAGGTAGGGGGAGTCCAGGTGGGCTGGGGCCTTGGCGAAGGTGCAGTAGCCACAGCGATCCCTGCACAACATGGTGAGCGGGATGAATACCTTGGGGGAGAATGTGAGCCTGGTGCCGAAGGCGGCATCCCGCACCGCAGCGGCCCGGTCCATCAGGTCGGCCACCGGGGCAGTCAGCAGCTCGCGTTGGAGATCGACGTGCCTGGTCGGGGGGTGGTGGGAGCCGGGGACGGCGGACATCTGGATCACCTTATCGGAGGGGTCGCAGGGGACGACCAGATCGGAGGGGTCGCAGGGGACGAGGCACGTTCAGCCGACCTGGTCGGGGTCGAGGTCGCCGAGTGCCTCGGCATCCACCAGCCAGATCACGTCTGCGCCGGTGACACGGCCGGCCGGAAGGTCCTCTCCGGTCCGGATGCGGGCCAGTGCGTCGCGTTTGGATGCTCCGGCCACGGTGAAGATGGTGCGCTCGGCTTGGGCGATACCGGCCAGGGTGAGCGTGATCCGGTCGTGGGGGTTCACGCCGATGGGGTCGCGGTTGGCCACCACCAGGTGAGCCGGATCCTGGTCATCCAGGGCCGTCGATCCCGGAAAGAGCGAAGCGCAGTGCCCGTCCGGCCCGAGCCCGAGGTGGACCAGATCGAACCGGGGGAGTGCAGCCACTAGATCCTGGTAGGCGGTGGCGGCCTCCTTGGGCGAACCCGACCGGTACATGGGATGGTCGGAGTGGACCGGGCCGACCACGTCCAGCAGGGTCTCCTTGATCATCCGGTGGTTGGAGTCAGGGTCGTCGAGCGGGACGCATCGCTCATCACCCAAGAAGATGTCGGCACCACCCCACAAGGTGTCGCTTCGGGCAGCCAGGGCCTGATAGCACTCGACGGCGGTGCCTCCACCGGAAAGGAACAGTGCGTAGGAGGATCCGACAGCCTCGGCGATGCCAGCAGCCACCAACTCGGCGAACGCATCCGGCACCGACCGCACCAGGCGCAGTGTGCCGTTCACGTCGGGTCTTTCATCCGCGTGGCGTCGATCCGCGTGGCGTCCATCGGTGTGGTGTCCATCCGCGTGGGTGTCTCATCGGAATCGTCCCGTCGCTTCTGGGCCCCTGGCTCACTGGTCGAGATGGGGCTGGCCGCCGTCGCTCATCTCCAGATCGACTTCGGGGTTGCGCCACTCATGGCCGGCTCGCTCGGTCATCAGATTGGCCATGTGAGGACCCCACGACCCGGACTCGTACAGGTGGAGGCCGGCCCCGGGCTCGGACCACGCCTGGAGATAGGGGTCGACGATCCGCCAGGCCTGCTCGACCTCGTCGGATCGGATAAACAAGGTGGCATCGCCGACCATGGCATCGTGGATGAGCCGCTCATAGCCGTCGGCTGCCTTGGTGTCGGCGAACGCCTCGTCGTAGGAGAAGTCCATGGCCACCGAGCGCAGATGGAACTTCTCCCCGGGAACCTTGGCCCCGAACTCCAAGCTGATGCCCTCGTCGGGCTGGATCCGCAATATCAAGGTGTTGGGCCGGAGGTCGCGGCTGGACCGGTGGTCGAACAGGAGGAACGGCACCGGGTGGAAGGTGAGGGCCACCTCGGTGACCCGGTCCGCCAGGCGCTTGCCGGTGCGGACGTAGATCGGTACTCCCGACCACCGCCAGTTCTCTACCCGTAGCTGCAGGGCGAGGTACGTCTCGGTCTGGCTGTCGGGCGCCACGTCTTCCTCGTCGCGGTAGCCGATGACCGGCTGGCCGTCGATAGTGCCAGCGGCGTACTGGCCCCGGATAGATCGGTCGACGGCCTCATCGGGAGTGGGGATGTAGATGGCCCGCAACAACTTGACCTTTTCGTCGCGAATGCGATCGGCATCGGTGCTGGTGGGCGACTCCATGAGCGTGAGGGCCAGGACCTGCATGACGTGGTTCTGGACGATGTCGCGCAGGGCCCCGGCGGTTTCGTAGAAGGCTCCCCGGTGCTCGACGCCCAGGCTTTCCGCCACGGTGATCTGGACTTGCTCGATGTACCGGCGGTTCCAGATGGGCTCGAAAATGGCATTGGCGAAGCGCAAGGCGAGGACGTTCTGGACCGTCTCCTTGCCCATGTAGTGGTCGATCCGGTAGATCTGGCTCTCGTCGAAGGCCGAGTGCATCTGCTCGTTGAGATCGAGGGCGCTCTCGAGATCACGGCCGAACGGCTTCTCCACCACGATCCGGGCGAAGGAGCCACCTTCTCCAGGGGTGGCGCAGCCATGGGAGGCCAGCGACTTGGCCACCAAGCCAAACACAGCGGGCACCGTGGCCAGGTAGTAGATGCGGTTCCCGGCAGTGCCATCGTTGGCGTCTGCATCGGCCAGCAGAACCTTCAGTTGATCGAAGGTGTCCGGGTGGTCGTACTCGCCGGCGATGTAGCGGAACCGTTCCGTCATAGACCGCCACCGAGGACCGGCATCGGGGGTGGAAGCGGTGACCTCTCTTCGGAAGTCGGCATCCGTCCACTCCGTCCGGGCCACGCCGATGATGGTGAACCCGGCATCGAGGACCCCGCCGTCGACTAGGCGGGCTATGGAGGGAAGGATCTTGCGGGTGGTCAGGTCGCCCGAGGCACCAAAGATGACCAGCGCCACCGGAGGGGCGGGCGACAGGGCCGTTGCATCCGTTTCCGTGCTCATTTGGGGGTCGCAGTCTCGCCGCCCTGGGTGCCCTCAGTAGTGGTAAAGGCGTGCCCGCCGAACTGGTTTCGCAGCGCGGACAGCAGGCGCATGCCGAAGGCATCAGGCTTCTGCGAGGCGAAACGGGCGAAGAGCGCCGCCGATATGACAGGCGCCGACACCCCCCGGTCGATGGCCTCTTCAACCGTCCATCGTCCTTCGCCGGAGTCGGCCACGACACCTTCGATCTCTTCGAATCCGGATCCGGGACGCAGGGCGCGCTCGGTCAACTCCAGCAGCCAGGATCGGACCACCGACCCGTACCGCCAGATGGAGGCAACCTCATGGAGGTCCAGGTCGAACTCGGGTGCTTCGGACAGGATCTCGAATCCTTCGGCGTAGGCCTGCATGAGGCCGTACTCGATGCCGTTGTGGACCATCTTGACGAAGTGTCCAGCGCCAGGGGGACCCACGTGGGCGTAGCCGCCCTTGGGGGCGAGGGCCAAGAACACCGGTTCGCAGATGGCTACGGCTTCATCGGTGCCGCCCACCATCAGGCAGTAGCCCTCGGTGAGGCCCCAGATGCCACCCGATGTCCCGGCATCCACCAGGGCGATCCCTTCGGCTGCCAGGTCGACGGCCAGGGGAGCGGTCTCTTTGTAGTTGGAGTTCCCCCCGTCGATGATGACGTCGCCGGGGCTGAACAGACCAGCCAGGGTGGTGATTGTCGAGTCGGTAGGTGCACCGGATGGCACCATTACCCATGCCACACGGGGCGGCTCCAGGCCAGCGGCCAGCTCCTCAAGGGTGGCGACTGGAATCGCACCGAAGGCAGCGGTGGCGTCACGCGCCTCCTGGTTGAGGTCGAATGCCACCACCTGGTGCCCGTGCTCGATCAGCCGCTGGGCCATGTTGGAGCCCATCTTGCCGAGTCCGACCATTGCGATCTTCATACATGCTCCTTCAAGCGAGTGTGTGGCAGCGGTCGTGGGTGGGCGTGCACATGTCCGTACACCGGTCGGATCGGAAGAAACGCAACAGTTGAGCGGCGCTAACTGCTGCGTCCAGGTAGAACGTACCGGTCCTCGTCCTCCGATGTGTGGTTCAGCGAGTACCGAGCGCGGCGGCTTTCGTCTCCAGGGACTCCATCAGGTCGTCGAACGAAGCGGCAAAGGAAGCCACGCCCTCCGACTCGAGCACCTCGGCCACCTCTTCCATGTCGATACCAGCAGCGGCTAGCTGGTCGATGACCCGGCGAGCACCGGCTAGGTCGGTATCGACCGTTCGGGCCACAGTGCCGTGATCGAGGAAGTCGGCCACGGTTCCGTCGGGGAGAGTGTTTACGGTGTCAGGTCCGATGAGCGTGTCCACGTAGGCCAGATCCAGATAGGCCGGGTTCTTGGTCGACGTCGAGGCCCACAGCGGGCGTTGCGCCCGGGCGCCCTTGGCGGCCAACACCTCCCACCGGGGTCCGGAGAATGCCTCGGCGAACAGGGCATAGGCCATCTTGGCTTGGGCTACTGCGGCCTGGCCTCGGAGGGCCAAGAGATCAGCATCGCCATCGGCCGCCGCCTCGATGCGGCGGTCCACCTCGGTGTCGACCCGGCTGATGAAGAACGATGCGACGCTGGCCACGCCGGACAGGTCGGTGACTCCGGACGCGTCCAGCTCCTCGAGGCCGGACAGGTAGGCCTCGATGACCGCCGCATACCGGGTGAGGGAGAAGATGAGGGTGACGTTGATGCTGCGACCCTCGGCGATCATCTGGCGGATGGCGGGGATGCCTTCGACCGTGGCAGGGATCTTGACCAGCACGTTGGGCAGAGCGATGCGCTCATGGAGTCCTCGGGCAGCAACCGTGGTTCCCTCGGTGTCGTGGGCCAGGGCTGGCGCTACCTCGACCGAGACGAAACCATCGCGTCCCCCCGACGAGTCGAACACCGGGCGCAGGACGGCGAGGGCATCGACGATGTCATCGACCACCAGGTCCCAGTAGGCGTCTTCGACGGATCCGGTGGCTATAAGCGAGGTGAACTGCTCGTCATAGGTGTCCTGGCCGCTGATGGCCTTGGCGAAGATGGTGGGATTCGAGGTCACCCCGCGGATGCCCTGGGCGACCAGGCTGGCCAAAGTGCCATCTCGCAGCCAGTCGCGGCGCAGGTTGTCGAGCCAAGGGCTCTGGCCCTGCATGTCGTAGAGGTCGTTTAGGTTGGTCATCGGATGGTCCTCTCGGGAACTTCGGTGGTAAGGCGAGCGGTGGTCAAACGAGCCGTTGTCAAACGAGCGGTGGTCAAACGATCGGTGGTCAAACGATCCCGCCGGGGACAGGTCCGGGTCATGATCGGGTACGGGCCAGCAGGGCGGACGCCCGGGTGGCCACCGCTTCCGGGGTGAAGCCGAATTCTTCCATGACCTTTTCGCCGGGGGCGGATGCGCCGAAATGGTCGATGCCGATCGAGTCGTCGGCGTACCGTTCCCAACCGAAGGTGACGCCCGCTTCTACCGACAGCGTGGGCACCCCTGGGGTGAGGACCTCGTGGCGGTACTCGTCAGACTGTTCGCCAAACAGCTCCCAGGACGGCAGCGATACCACTCGGGCCCGGATGCCCTCGGCGGCCAGGATCAGCGCTGCGTCAACGCACAGCCAGACTTCGCTGCCGGTACCCAGCAGGATCACTTGGGCGGGATGGTCGTCGGGGTCGGCGAGGACGTAGGCGCCCATGGGAACGCCATCGGGGGCCAGATCGGCAGTGGCCTCCAGGATGGGCAGGTCCTGGCGAGTGAGGATGAGGGCGGTGGGGCCTTCTCGGTCCACGGCAACCTGCCAGGCAATGGCTGTCTCGTTGGCGTCGGCCGGCCGGATGACCCGCAGGCCGGGCATGGCTCGGATGGCCGCCAACTGCTCGACGGGCTGGTGGGTGGGCCCGTCCTGACCTACACCGATCGAGTCGTGAGTCCAGGCATAGATGACGTGCGCCTGCGACAGGGCGGCCACCCGGACCGCCCCGCGCATGTAGTCGGAGAAGACGAAGAAGGTGCCACCCACCGGGATGGTCCCGCCGTGGATGGCCATGCCGGTCATCACTGCTCCCATGGCGTGCTCACGGACGCCGTAGTGGATGAGGCTGCCGCCGGGCACATCGGCCGACTGGGCCTCGGCTCCGGCCATGGCCATTCCGGTATTGCCGGTCAGATCAGCACTGCCGGGAATCAGCCCGGGCAGCATCTCCCCGGTAGCATCCAGACACTTCTTGATGGCCTTTCGGGTGGCCATGGGGCCGTCATGGGGGGCGAAGGTGGGGAGCGCTGCCTCCCACCCGGTCATCCCGTGGCCGCCGAGGGCTGCTTCATATCGATTTTGATTGCCACCCCATGCATCAGCGCGGGCTTCCCATTCGTCACGCATGGCGCGGCCACGGGGAATCGTGGAGCGGTACATGGCCAACACGTCGTCGGGCACCCAGAAGGTCTCGTCGGTGGGCAGGCCGAGGATCTCCTTGGTCAGTCGGGTCTCTTCGTCCGTGAACGGGTCCCCATGGGCTTTCGCCGTGTCGGTCAGATTGGGGGCCGGGAAGCCGATGTGGGACTGCAGGATGATCAGCGACGGCCGGTCTTCGTCGGATCGGGCCCGCAAGAGCGCAGCCTCTAGGGCCTCTACATCGTTGGCCACGTCACCGATGGCGTCGACGGACCAGCCATAGGCTTCGAAGCGCTCGGCCGTATTGTCGCTGAAGCTCAGGTCGGTGGGTCCGTCGATGGTGATGTGGTTGCTGTCGTAGACGTAGACCAGTCTGCCCAGACGAAGATGCCCAGCCAGAGATGCAGCCTCGTGGGAGAGGCCCTCTTCGAGGCATCCGTCTCCGGCTACTACGTAGGTGTGGTGGTCGCAGAGATCGGGGGAGAAGTTGGTGCGCAGCCACCGCTCGGCGATCCCCATGCCGACCCCGTTGGCGAAGCCTTGGGCCAGCGGGCCAGTCGTGGCCTCGACACCAGCAGTGTGGTGGAGTTCCGGATGCCCCGGAGTGGCGCTTCCCCATTCACGGAACTGACGGAGGTCGTCGAGGGTGAGCCCGTACCCAGTCAGGTGGAGCATGGCATACAGCAGCATCGAGGCATGGCCGTTGGAGAGCACGAAGCGATCCCGGTCCGGCCAGTGCGGGTCGGATGGGTCGTGGTGGAGGATCCGCGTAAAAAGCACGTGAGCCAGCGGGGCGAGGGCCATGGCTGCTCCCGGATGGCCGGACTTGGCCGCCCTCGGGGCGTCGATGGCCAGGCCTCGGATGACGTTTATGCCGCGCTGCTCGAGATCGGTGCCCGGGGCAGGGGTGAGTGGTTGCGGGGGCAGAGTGCTCATCGGGGCAGACCCTATCGGCCGAACGGTAACGCTGGGGACGACCTCAGAACCGACGAACCGGACTCACCGGGACCGGAACAGAGCCAGCGAGGCGGCAAAGCTGTGCACGAAGTTGGAGCCGCCCACCGGGCCGAACTCACCCGCCGCGAACATCCCGGCCAGCGGTACGGATCCGAGGGACCGGCGGATGGAGATGGCGTCGTGGTGGGGCACGTCGAACATCCGAGTTCCCCGCCCGCTACATGTAAAGAGCAGGGCCGCATCAGCCTGCTCGGTGGACAGGGCAGCGGTCAGGTCGGCTCCGGCCGTCCGGGCATCACGGACGGCGAACCGGATAGTGCTTCCAAGTGGCACCGGACCATCGACGGCCAGTGCTCCGATGGCGCGGTTGGTACCTAACAAGGCTCGAAATACCAGGTCCCCCGGGCCAGGATCGAGGATACGGGTATCGATACAGCGCCCGATGAGCAGTCCATCGCCATCGATAGCGGAGATGTCGGATCGATCCAGATGCTGGGAGATCTCGTTGATCATGCACTCCATGGCGGGCTGACCGGCGATCTCCTGGATGAGGTTCCCCTCCGAGCGTGTGACGGTGAGCAGGCGGCCGAAGGGCCGGCACCCCTGGGAGACGACCGGGATCACCTCGACGGCGGGCCCGATCACGATGGCGGCGGCACCGGTCGGCATGATCCGGTTGCCCAGCACGAGCCTCGTCCCACCCGGCCCCGAGGCTCCCGAGGCGTAGCCGCCGATGACCGGCAGCCCCGGTCGGATCTCTTCGAGGTGCGCACAGAACTCTGGGGCCGGAAACGTAAACGGGTCGGCCAGTACCAAGAGTGCGGTCGGGGTGAACCCGAGCCGCTCGGGCAGACCGTCGAAGTGCCACGAATCGTCGGCCAGCTGCACGGCCGAGAGCTCTAGGGATAACAGCGGGCCCACCCGGCCGGCCCACAGGCTGATGGCGGGGAGCTCTTCGACCTCGGCTCCAGGGCCGACCACACCCTCGGCGGCGCACCCGATGAGGGCGAGCGGGTGCAGCACTGCATCGATGGTGCTGACCACATCTTCTAGGGCTCCCGCATGCGGGCGAGTGACCGTCACCAGCACCAGGTCGGGGCGATCGCCAATCTGCTCTAGGACCGACCCGACCACTTCGCCCAGCGCTTGGCTGGTGACCGGGTGCTGAGACAGGGCGCAGGCGTAGTCCACCGGCTCAGGCGCCGGCCGAGGCGAACCGGATGTCGAGGGATCGCAGGTAGGTATGGAGGCCGGCGTCCTGGATGGGGACCAGGTAGGCCGGGGCACCGGATTCGTTGTGATGGCTGTGCCATAAGCCAGGAGGGGTGACGAAGGCGCCGGTGCTCTCCCAATCGACACGGATCGGATCGATGATTCGACCGTCGTCGTCCAGGCGGGAACCGACCAGTGTGTAGCAGCCAGGGTCGCACGACAGGATCAGGTCGAGGGCCACGCTCTGGTGGCGGTGTGGGTGCTGCACTCGGTCGGCGGGGAGCACACCGAGCATGGCCCACATGGTGTGCGTCACCGTCAGGGTCTGGGGGTGGGCCGAGTTTGCGAGCAGGATGCTCACTCGGTTGCGCTTCGCAGAATCAGGATGGTGCTCGACCTCGGCCAAGCGGGCCAGTGATGTGGCGGCGTCGTACCGGGTGGGAGCGAACTGAGGGGCCCCCGGGGTCGCCCCCAGATAGGAGAGAAGTGGTGCGTCGGTGACCCGGTAGATCAGGGCACCATCCGCGGGTCCGGCGGTGTGCTCCGTGGTGCACCCGGCCGGCAGCGTCCAGAAGTCGCCGACGGCCCAGGCAATGGTGCCGGTGTTTGGCGCCGTCAGGGGCGCATGTTGCGAAGCAGATGCCGGAGCAGAAGCCGGAGCAGATGCCGTGGTGGGCTGGAAGAACGTGCTCGAGCCTGCGCCCTTGATGCAGTAGAAGAGCTCACTGGTGGAATCGGGATAGGTGGTGAGTGTGTCGCCTGGATCGAGGACCATGAAGGCGGCCAGCAGGGCGGGGCTGGTGGCCGGATAGCCAACACCGAGTGCGATGGACAGGTCGAGGGGGATCAGTCGGGTACCCGGGTCCTGGTGGATCGAAGCTGGAAAGCGCTCGATCGGCACCCGGTTGATGGCGCCGCTGCCGATGGGGTCGGCCGCCATCGAGTATTCGAAGAAGCGGGCGTCACCGGTCCAGTCCTCGCTGGCTGCACCCACGAGGACCACCGGGCCCGGGCTCTGCATCTCGTCGATGTCCATAAGGAAAGTATCGCCGGTCCTGCCGGCGGGCGCGCCGGCCCGTCGGTCGGAAGCAGTCCCGGCAGTCCCGGCAGGGCTAGCGTCACGTCGTGGCCGATACCAGGATCCAGGTGCCCCCCAATTGCGAGCTCACACTCGGCATGACGTGCGTGGACAAGTCCGTGCCCGGTCGCACGGTGTGGCGGATGGCGGCTGATGAGCGCTTCGCCAACCCGGCCGGCATCATCCAGGGCGGGTTCATCGGCGCCATGGCTGACTCGGCCATGGGCTCGGCCGCCGTGACGTTCGCCCGTGGAACGGGGCGCAAGGTATTCGCTTCGAACGTAGAGATGAAGACCAGCTTTTTGGCCGCAGCCAAGGTGGGCACCATGCTCGAATGCACGGCCGTGATCGTCTCGGGCGGCGCCCGGGTGGCCTTTGCCGAAGCCGAGGTTGTCGATGACGGTGGGCGGTTGGTGGCCCGAGCCAGTTCCACGTACCTCTTTACTGAGCGGTCGTGAGCCGCATCGTGAGCCAGTAGATGACGTGGGTAACCACGTCGTGAGCCATCAGGAGACGCTGGCTGGCTAGAGTTGTGCCGTCCAGGCCCCGGACACCTCCTCATGGTGGTGCCCGATGGTCAGCCGACAGTGGCACCGGCACCCGGCCGGACACCGATCTGGGACCCCGAGGAGAAACGTGGCGCAAGGCCGGAAGGACGGCAAGCGAGGGTTGAGCGGACTTCGTGCCGAGGGCCAGGAGACTGTCAACCTGATCGTTGACTACATCAAGCAGGAAACGCTCGACCCCGTCAAGGGGCTGGGGCGCTACGTCCTGTTCGGTGTGGCCGGATCCGTGGCTCTCTCCGTCGGCCTCATCGTGCTGGCCGTCGGGTTCTTGCGGCTACTCCAAGACGAGACAGGCAGCACCTTCACCGGAAACCTCTCCTGGATCCCCTATGTGATCTGCACCGTGGTCGTGGTGGGTATCGCCGCCATCGCCGTCAAGGCGGTCAGCCGAGGCGTCATGCCTGATACGACGAAGAACGAGGAGCAGCCGTGAGCCCCCCCGAGGAAAAGATCACCCGTGACCAGATCGAGGCCAAGTTCCGCGAGGTGACCGGTGGTGTCACCGACGAGGTCGAGGGCGTCAAGTCCCAGGCCATGGCCGTCGGGATGGCCGTAGTGTTGCTGACCGTGGCCGTGGTCTACCTGGTGGGCCGTCGACGGGGACGCCGTCGCTCCACCATCGTCGAAGTGCGACGGATCTGATTCCATGCAAGATGTGCTTCGGTACCTGCAGTTCAAGGCGTTCGGCCGCGGCATGCGCGGCCACAACGCCGCCTGGTTCGTGGTCGGGGCCGCGGTATGGATGCTGATCCGGGCCCGCCGGAGCGAAGACGTGGTCTACCGCACCAAATTGCACCCGGGTGAGCGCCTGGTGATCGGATCCGTCTCCTCGGGTTCGACGTCGAGTTCCGAGTCCTGAGCGTCGTCGACCCCGACGGGGGAGTGGAGACGACCGACAAGGGCATCCTGCAGGTGGGGGAGAAGGTGCTGCTCGAGGACCCCAAGAAGCGCCGCTATCTGCTCACCCTGCGCGCCGATGCCGGGTTTCATACCCACGTGGGGATCGTGGCCCACAACGATCTGATCGGCGCCTACGAGGGCTCCACGGTGCTCGGCAGCACCGGCAGGCGGTTCCTGGTGGTCCGACCCACCCTGGCCGAGATGGTGCTGAAGATGCCTCGCGGCGCCCAGGTCATCTACCCCAAGGATCTGGCCGCCATCCTCATGGAAGCGGACATTGCTCCAGGTATGCGTGTCCTAGAGGCCGGCGTGGGTTCAGGGGCGCTGTCGATGGCCATGCTGCGTGCCGGCGCCTCGGTCGTCGGGTATGAGTTGCGCGACGACTTCGCCGAGCGGGCCCAGATCAACGTGGCCGCCATGGTCGGCGACGGGGCCGACTACCGGGTAGAGCTGCGCGACGTCTACGACGGGATTGAGGAGCGAGGCCTGGATCGGATCGTTCTCGACCTCCCCGAGCCGTGGCGGGTGGTTCCCCATGCCGAGGTAGCGCTCCGCTCCGGTGGCATCATCTGCGCCTACCTGCCCACCATCAACCAGACGGCTCACTTTCGCCAGGTGCTCCAGCGCAGTGCGTTCGGCATGGCTTCCACCCTCGAGGTGCTGCATCGGACCTGGCACATCGAGGACAGGTCGGTCCGTCCTGATCACCGCATGGTCGGCCACACCGGGTTCTTGACCACGGCACGGCTGCTGCGTCCCGAGGAGATGGGAAGCCGACCGGGTGGGCCGGGCAGCGCCCTGGTGCGCCCAGACGCAGAGGGTGAAGCGCATGCAGACCGGGACCAGGAAGGTGGAGTCGATCTGTTCGCTGGGGAACCTGCCATCGCTTCGGAGGGGCTGGACCTGATGGAACCGATGGACGCCATGACGGGCGACGACATCTTGGACGACTGACGACTGACGACTGATCTTCACTTGGTGGACGCGCCAGATGTTTGCTGAAGCAGGTGGCCTCATCATCGTGGACGGGGTCATCGTGGACGGGGTCATCGTGGACGGGGTCATCGTGGACGGGGTCATCGTGAACGGGGTCATGGTG
>Ga0194055_10002549_pt1 | contig 14386 bp, 12 predicted proteins | sample SepL449m_MetaG_FD_155482 | JGI IMG/M metagenome (GOLD analysis project Ga0194055, IMG submission 155482) | Anoxic zone freshwater microbial communities from boreal shield lake in IISD Experimental Lakes Area, Ontario, Canada - Sep2016-L442-9m | ecosystem: Environmental > Aquatic > Freshwater >... | reverse complement strand
GCTTTTATTAGAAAAACCTTTATATTGTTTATCTTAGCAGCAATATGGGAAATATATGCGCGTTACTTAGATAATCCACTTCTCTTTCCTACGTTTACTTCAACAGTCATTGCTTTTGGAGATGCAATAGTTTTTGGCGGCCTGCTTGAAAAAGTTTTTTATTCAATCAAAATTCTATTAATTGGGTATTTATCTGGTCTTGTTATAGCTACAATTCTTACTGTTGCGGCGATAACAACGCAAATAGGAAATGATTTCCTTGAGACGCTTACCTCTATGTTTAATCCGTTGCCAGCCATTGCATTGCTCCCTTTGGCATTAATATGGTTTGGGCTTGGAAATGGAAGTATCATTTTTGTCCTCATACATGCGGTACTTTGGCCAGTTGCACTCAATACGCACTCAGGTTTTTTATCTGTCTCCCCAACACTTCGTATGGTTGGAAAGAATTACGGACTTTCAAATTTTGGATTTGTAACTAAAATTCTGATACCTGCTGGCTTCCCAAGTATATTGGCCGGATTAAAAATTGGATGGGCTTTTGCTTGGCGCACGCTTATTGCTGCAGAGCTTGTATTTGGAGTTTCTTCTGGATCAGGTGGACTTGGATGGTTCATTTATGAAAATAAGAATTTACTAGAAATACCTAATGTTTTTGCAGGTCTTTTCACGGTAATCCTCATAGGCTTAGCAGTGGAAAATATTATTTTTAAAAGTATTGAGGCAAAAACAATAAGAAAATGGGGTATGCAAAACTAATTTTATTAGTTGCCTAGAACTACCTTGAGCATAACTCTTAAGGTAAGGGTTTGTCCTAATATAGAAAACAAATTTCGCTATTGACAATCAAAGCGAGTTAAGAGCATAGTTATATTATTATAATAAATATAAATTATGCTACTTTTAGTATGAATATCTTAAGATCGCTAAAATTTTATGTGACCCTAACCTGGTTAGTGGCAGGTATTGCATTCCAATCAAATGCTCTAGCTGAGGCGGATGAAATTAGAATTGCTCAACAATGGGGGATCGGCTACCTACCAATGGCAGTAATTAAATCCCAGGAACTATTAGAAAAAAATATCAAATTAAAAGGACTGGGCCCAACAAAAATTACATGGGCTAAGTTTGCGGGAGGGTCAAATATGAATGACGCACTCCTATCAAATAGCTTAGATTTTGCAACCGGAGGAATACCGCCATTCATAACACTCTGGAGCAAAACAAATGGCGACAATCAAGTAAAAATTGCAGCAGTAATGAGCCAAATGCCACTGTATTTAAATACTAATGACCCAAATATAAAATCAATAAAAGATTTTACAGAAAAAGATAAAATTGCAATGCCTGCAATTAAAACATCTAATCAAGCGGTACTTTTAGCAATTGCTACAAAAAAAACGCTTGGAAGTGAAAATGTTGAAAAAATCAATCGCCTAACAGTTTCTATGGCTCATCCCGATGCTACTCTTGCTTTATTAAATAATAATATTTCAGCCAGTTTTTCAGCACCCCCATTTCAATATCAGCAATTACGTGACCCCAAGGTTCATACGATCTTAACTTCGAAAGAAATTATGGGTGGCCCATTTACTTTTACAGCTAGTTGGACAACAGTTAAATTTAGAAAAAATAATCCAAAATTGTATGAAGCATACGTAATTTCAATGTCTGAAGCCATAAACTTTATTAAAAATAATAAGCGCGCTGCTGCTGAAATCTATATTAAGGAATCAAAAAGCACGGAATCTATTGATGAGCTAATGGAAATATTATCTAGCCCGGATGTAGAGTTTACTAATACGCCTAAAGCTGTGATGGCATATTCAGAATTCGCCTTTCAACTTGGCTTAATTAAACGAAAGCCGGATAAATGGCAAGACATGTTTTTTGACAATGTTCATCAATATTCAGGTAATTAGGTATTCAATTGGAGGTATTCAAAATGAGGCTTATAAAAAATTTATTAATAATTTTAGTATCTGCAACATTTTTTATATCTTCAAATCAATCTATGGCCGCTGAAGCCACTGAGCTTCGACTTGCTCAGCAATTTGGAGTGGGATATCTTCCATTTCTAGTAATGCAAAAACAATCTTTAATTGAAAAATATGCTCAAAAGAATGGCTTAGATAACGTAAGGATAAGTTGGATTCAATTAGGAGGGGGCGCCTCCATGAATGATGCGCTTTTATCAAATAATTTAGATTTTGCCGCAGCAGGAATTCCAGTATTTTTGTCTTTGTGGAGCAAAACTAAAGGTGAATCTAAGGTACGAGTTGCTGCAGGATTAAATAATATCCCTGTTTTTTTAAATACTGCAAACCCTAATATTCGAAGTTTAAAAGACTTTACTAATAAAGATAAGATAGCATTACCGGCTGTAAAAGTTTCATTGCAAGCTATTGTTCTTCAGATGGCAGCAGCAAAAGAATGGGGCAATGAAAATTATTCTAAACTTGATAATCTTACAGTTTCAATGAAACACCCCGATGGGATGATTGCACTGCTATCGGGTAAGAGCGAAATCACTGCTCACTTTACGACACCCCCTTACATGTTCCAAGAGCTTGAAAACCCAAAAATAAAGCTTGTTATCAACTCTGCAGATCTTCTAGGACAGCATAATTTTAATGTTGTATATACGACTAATAAATTTCGTGAAGCAAATCCACGCCTTTATAAATCATTCATTGAGGCATTAGATGAATCAATGAAAATTATCAATTCTGATAAAAAAGCAGCTGGTCGAATTTATATTGATTTAGCTTCATTAAAAGGTGATCAAGTTGATTTAATTGATAAAATTGTAGTCGACCCTCGTATTGAATTTACCTCGACTCCAAATGGGTTGATGAAATTCGCTAATTTCATGCACCAAATTGGCAGGATAGATTCCAAACCAGCAACTTGGCAGGAGTTATGCTTTCCTGAGGCGGCCATGAAATCGGGAAGTTAATTAAATTAATAATTAAGTAGACATTCATTATTTATGGAAATTACTAATTCGTACGGGGAAAAGTCTGTAGGTCCTCTCTCCAATTATCGCGTGCTTGAGTTGGGATCCCTAGTAGCAGGCCCTTTTTGTGGAAGTTTTTTGGGGGATTTCGGTGCTGAAGTTATAAAGGTCGAGCAAATTGAGGGCGATCCAATAAGAGCTATGGGTGATCGAATTAAAGACAAATCACTTTATGCTGCCAGCATGATGCGCAATAAAAAACTTATTTCTCTGGATTTGAAAACTCCTGAAGCACAAAAAATTATTTGTGAATTAGTAAGCCAGTGTGACGTTGTCATTGAAAATTTTCGACCTGGGGTATTGGAGGGGTGGGGCTTGAGTTATCTTGATTTAAAAAAAATCAACCCAAAAATTATTATGGCTAGAGTAAGTGGATTTGGGCAAGTTGGGCCTTATTCATTCAGGCCTGGTTATGGAGTAATAGGTGAAGCGGCCAGTGGATTGCGGCACTTGATAGGAGACCCAGAACTTCCCCCTTCTCGGGTTGCGCTTCCTTTGACTGACTATATTGCGGGAATGTATGCAGCAATGGGGATACTTGTAGCATTAATTCATCGCGAGCATTCTGGCGAGGGGCAGTGCATTGACGCTTCATTATTTGAGTCAGCGTTTAGTTTTTTACGGTCAGAAGTACCAAGCTACGATAAACTTAAGAAGATTGCTAACAGGGCTGGTTCGCGCCTTCCAGGCCATGTCCCAAGTAATTTATATAAAACTAAAGATGACGGCTATATTCATATTTCAGCTGCCAATAGCTCTCTTTTCCGAAGACTAATGAAGGCGATTGATCAGGAAAAATTGGCAGATGATCCGCGCTTTGAAGATCCAATTGAACGAGCAAAAAATGAGGATGTGCTAGATCCAATTATCGCTAAATGGGTAAGAGGCAAAAATCTTGACGAAGCTGAGTCTTTTTTAATTAAATCTGATGTAGTTGTTTCTAAAATTTTTACTGTAGAAGATATTTTTAATGATCCGCATTTTAAAGCAAGGGATATGTTGCCACAGGTACCTGATGATGAACTCGATACTCTAGTTCTCCCAGGTGTTGTGCCAAAGTTATCTTTAACTCCGGGATGCATTGTTAGGTCTGGAGGTAAAAATGGCAGAGATACCAATCAAGTTTTAATGGATTACACCTCATTAACCAAAGAAGAGATATTTGAATTGAGCAAAAGAGGAATAATTAGGCAAGCACCAATTACCAAGACTCGCAATATTTTGCCAGCTTAAATTAATTAAAAAATATTGAACCGGAATAATTAATAATGTTACTTCAAGCATCCGATATTATTGCTAAAGCCCTGAAAAATCAGGGTGTAGATACAATGTTTTATCTCATGGGGGGGCCGATGCTTGCTACTGAAAGTGCATGCATACGAGAAGGAATTATTTCAATTGATGTACGGCATGAGCAAGCTGCCGCTATGATGGCCCACGCTTACGCTAGATTACGTGTTAAGCCAGGAGTCTGTATCACTGCTTCTGGCCCAGGAACCCTCAATCTTGGCACAGGTCTTGCCACCTCTCTTATGGATTGCACTCCTATAGTTGCTTTGGGCGGATCTAGTCCCTTAAAGGAATTGGGCACTGGCTCATTTCAAGAATTCGATCAAGTTGCAGCTATGCGCCCATTAGTAAAGTGGGCAGAAAGAGTTTATGAAGTCCGAAGAATTCCGGAATTAATTAATAAGGCATTTGCCATTGCGATGTCCGGGAAACCAGGACCCGTCTATCTCGATTTTCCCGGCGATCTTTTGTATCAGAAAATCGAAGATTCCACTATTGATTGGCCAGACTATAGTCGAAATATACAAGAGCCTTCGGGAGCGAATTCAAATTCAATAAGCAAAATTCTTAAGATGCTAAATTTAGCTAAAAAACCAATTATCTTAAGTGGAAGTGGCATAATTTGGTCTCAGGCATCTGAAGCTCTAAATAAGTTTGTTGATGACACTGGGATTCCATTTTTTACTACTCCGCAGGGTCGCGGAGTTATTCCCGAGGATCATGAATATTGCTACTTAAACGCTAGATCTACTGCATTTCGTGATGCTGATCTTGTTATTGTTCTCGGAACAAGAATTAATTATGTTGTTGGCAACTTAAAAACGCCCCGGTTTAATTTAAATGCGAAGTTTATTCGCATTGATGTTGACCCAGAAGAAATCGCAACTACATCTAATGTAGATCTTAGCATTGTAGGCGACATAAAATCTATTTTAGAGCAATTATTAGTAGCGAATAATAAAATACTTACGCCAAATAAATATGTAGATTGGCGTAATTTATTACATAAAAAACACCTTGATGGATCTGCAAAACAAGAGGCTCTCTTAAACTCAGATAGTACTCCAATTCACCCACTCCGACTCTGCCGTGAAATTAGGGATTTTATAGATCGAGATGCAATTTTAGTTGTAGATGGTCAGGAAATTCTTAACTTTGGCAGACAATCAATACCTTCATATTTCCCTGGCCATCGGATAAATTCAGGCACGTTTGGCACAATGGGGGTTGGCTTACCATATGCCATTGGCGCTAAAGTTGCAAGCCCAGACCGTCAAGTTATTTGCTTACATGGGGATGGGTCTTTAGGTATGAATGTTATGGAGTTGGATACAGCCGTTCGACATGGGATTGCACTCATCACAATAATAAGCCTAAATGGGGGGTGGACATCTGACCCATCAAAAACCAAACCAGGTAGAGATTTGGGTCTCACTAAGTATCATGAGCTTGCAAAATCACTTGGCTGCCATGCTAGCTATGTTGAGAATCCAAACGAAATACGCGCAGCGTTAGAGGCGGCAAAATTAGCTGTTCAAGCAGGCATTCCAGCAGTGATAAATGTTAAAACTGATCCAAACGCGCAAGCTACTACTGCAAAATTTACAACTTTTTATGATGCTGCTTAGCGCGAATCTTCATTTTATGGGCTAGTTATCTGCGCTTGTAAAACTTGAAGACTGCTTTTTTAAGAGTATCTTTTGTTGTGGTTGTCGGATGCATTGCAATTGTTGATTTATTGAAAGATGAACTAAAGTTACGCAAGTTTGCGCTTGAACAGTAAGTAAGGCGAGCTTCGATCGACATGACTATGAGGGAATCGAAATGAAAGAGCTCGACGAACTGGTAAGTGTGCGGGAGCAGATGATTCCGCGCGCAAATCTGAAGCGGCTGGCGAAGCGTAACAATTACACCGGACTGCTTTTCCTTGCCTTTCAGTTCGGGGTAATTGCATGCACCGGATGGCTCGTTTACATTAGTCTCGGGACGATATGGATTATTCCGGCGATTTTCGTACATGGTGCGATGCTGGCGACATTGTTCGCACCCATGCACGAGACGGCTCACGGTACTGCTTTCAGGACGCTGCGGCTTAACGAGGCAGTCTTGTGGCTTTGCTCGCTGATCTACATTTTTCCGCCTTACTGGTTCAGGTATCACCATGCGTTTCACCATACATATACACAGGTGCGGCGCCTGGATTCTGCAATGGTGCTTCCGAAACCGATCACGCTGAAGGAATACCTGTTCTACGTTTCGGGACTGATGGTGTGGAAACGCAATCTATCTTACCTGTTCGGCCACGCTCTTGGGCGCATAGATCCAGCAGAAAGATTGTATGCGCCCGAGGACCAATTTCCTGTTCTGATACGTCAGGCGCGCATCATGCTCCTCATCTACGCTACGGTTGGAATTGTTGCTGTTGCGTATGGCTCTTGGGCACCGGTTATCTACTGGCTCTTACCACGAGTCGTAGGGGAATCATATGCGCGGTGGATTCGGGTTGCGGAGCATACCGGTTGCGCCGAAGGATCAGATCCTAGGGCTAATACTCGAACCACTCTGACCAATTCCTTTATCCGCATCCTTTGGTGGAACATGCCTTATCACGCAGAGCACCACCTATGCGCGTACATACCATTTCACGCTCTGCCGAAATTTCATCTTCAGGTTAGGGACAAGGTGACCGTATCTTCAGGTGGATATTTCAGCGTGCATGTGGATCTATTTCGTAAGTTTATACGGTTGCGACATGCCCCACGTGCGCAGTAAGTATATGATCGGTGGGTGAGAAAATCACAGCACAGGGGGAATGGAGGAGTTTGAAATGATAGGTACGAAACTGGGTAGATGGCATCGAGCCGCCGCGACATCGAATATTGAGGACGACGACGTATTAGGAGTACTTCTTGGCGATCAAGGGGAGCATGAAGTTGCCCTGTATAAGATCCAAGGGAACTTTTACGCAACGGCAGATCGTTGCACGCATCAGACAGCCCGTCTGTCGGACGGGCTGGTGATCGACGACTGCATCGAATGTCCGTTGCACCAGGGGCGGTTTCATGTCCCTACTGGAAAAGCTAAAAATGCGCCGGTCAGCATCGACCTAAAGACGTATCCGGTTAAAGTGGAGCAAGATGTGATCTATGTCCTGATCGAGGACACCCAGTTCGACTGACTGGACACTCAGCTCATGGTGCTCTGGGGGTATCCTTATATCAATACCCAGCTAGAGGGATTAGAAAATACCTTCACAACAAATTTTCTACCTTAATGACTTCAGGCACATGTTCATATCTAGTAAAAATAATATTTCTATAATTTAAAACAATATCCTAACTAATTAATCCTTTATAAAGGAACGCGAAATATGAATAAGCAGAACCTAATACTAGTAGCTTTTTTCATGTTTACCCTTTAGTTGTGGTGGCAGATATACCTAAAAAGTATTCGAACTCTCAGAAAGTGCAGTTTAATTAGTTAGGGAACATACTAATTGACCTTTCGTCTAGTGGTGACTAGATTTAAGGTTCTCTCTTGTATTTCAATTAATAATAAAAGGCCATCTATATTTTGTCAGATAACCTTGGAAGCTTTGTACGATAAAGTTCTTGATGTCTACGGGTGAACTACCAATATCTGCCGACTCGTTCAAATTGGGAAAGGATTGGATCGAGAATTTATCAATAGGAAATTTTCTACTTGTATAGCTCATGAAATACCATTATTTGATAGGTCATCTGGAGCAATTTGAATACCCTTATGATCGCTTTTTAAAATAGGATTAATGATGAGTGGTATAGCTAATGGTAGATCTGCGATTGAATTAACAAAAGCGATTGCAGAAAAAGAAATTTCTCCAGTTGAGTTAATGAAGGAGACTCTCGATCAAGCAGAGGCTTTGGAGTCTAAACTTAATTGTTTCGCTACTTACACGCCAGAGTTCGCGATGCATCAGGCAAAATTAGCGGAGCAGGCGGTAATGGATGGTGTACCTCTTGGCTTATTGCATGGACTTCCTATCTCAGTAAAAGATCTCATATCAGTAAAAGATATACCTTTTTCCTCAGGCTCAAGAGCCTTGGCTAATAATATTGGCCTATATGACGCTCCATCTGTTGAGCGGCTTTTTAAATCTGGCGGGTGTTTAATAGGTAAAACGACTACCAGTGAGTTTGGATGTAAGGCGGTAGGCGATTCTCCTTTAACTGGGATAACTTGTAACCCATGGGATCTCAGTAAAACCTCGGGTGGATCAAGTGCTGGGGCGGCTGCGAGTATAGCTGCTGGTATTTCTACTATTGCCCTAGGGACTGATGGAGGCGGGTCAATACGTATACCCGCATCTCTATCAGGTATTTTTGGAATCAAAGCTCAGTTTGGACGAGTTCCTATTTTTCCTGTATCCGCTACTCCTACGCTAGCGCATGTTGGTCCATTAGCCCGCACCGTTCGTGATGCTGCACTTTTGCTAAAAGCTATTAGTGGCTTTGATAGGCGTGATCCATTTTCTTTATCTGAGTCTGTACCTGATTTTTTAGCTGCATGTGATCAGCCTATTAAGGGTATGCGGATTGCTTGGAGTAAGACGCTTGGGTATGCTAATGTTGACAAAGAGGTGACCGCGATTCTCGAGAAGGCAGTCAAAATTTTTGAAGATTTAGGCTGTCAAGTTATTGAGATTGATTCATTTTTTGAGTCTGACCCAATTGAATTATGGATGTCTGAATTTTATGCTGGTGTCGGAGTTCGGTTAAAAAATACATTAAGAGACCAGCGTGAATTATTAGATCCAGCCGTAGCTAGTGTTTTAGATAATGCCCTAAGCCAAACTTCGGAAGAGTATTACTCCAATGTTTTTAAAAGATATGAATTTAGAGAAAAGGTAAGGATTTTTTTCGAAGATTTTGATTTATTACTTACTCCAACCTCACCATGCGCAGCATTTGATATAGGCTTAAACACGCCACCAAAATTAATAGATAGAAATATAGTTTCTTGGGTTTATTACACTTATCCATTTAATTTGACTGGACAGCCTGCGGCCTCAATTCCAGCTGGATTTACCCAGGCAGGATTACCCGTTGGGGTACAACTAGTTTCTAAGATTAATTCTGAGGTTGATATCTTTAGGGCTGCCTCTGCTTTTGAGGCAGCGCAACCATGGATTAGCTACTATCCAAAACATTTTGGTCCGCTATAACTATTCGATCTTATTAAGAATTACTAGATATCAGGTCAAATCATCAAAGCTAACCATACATCTTCTAGCGATTGCTAAAACAATTTGGGGTGCTTGCAAAATCGATAGTAAGAGGAGCAGTTATAAATCAAGGGCACTGAACCGCTATCAAGGTAACTACCTACAACAACGAAGTCCTAGTGTGGAAAAAACTAGTGGAAATTTTGGGCCGCTAAAGCAGACTGATCGGTAACTATGAGCTATGTTTTCGGCACCAGCGTTGAGTTGCATGTAAATCCACATAAAGGAATTAAGTCCTGTTGATTACAGAGCTCAACCCCTCGTGCTAAGCCAATGCAATTGGCGAACTTTTGGGGGTCAGTTCACTAGGTAGAATTTTTTTTGAGTAAAAAATAATTTTTCTACAACAGGTTTTTTATAAAATATTTTTAATCAAAATAATATAAGTTGGTGAGTATTTCTCAGCGTAACTTTCTGAAGAACTCTAGAACTTCAGACGCCAATGCAGCCGGTTGTTCCATTGCGGCGAAATGACCTCCCTTGGGCATCACATTCCATCGCCGTATATTGCTGAAGACTGTTTCTGCAATTATGCGTGGAGGATGCAGGATTTCAAATGGGAACTGGGCATAACCAATCGGCACATCGATAGTTTTTCCTTCAGGCACTATCGAGGGACTATGTAGCCGGTCGTAATATGGCCAAAACGACGAGCCAATACAACCGGTGAACCAATAAAAACTGATGTTTGTCAGCATCTTGTCACGGCTAAGGGCAGTCTCTGGGTTTCCACCACAATCTGTCCAGCTGCGGAACTTTTCAACCATCCAAGCGGCAAGTCCAGCTGGGGAATCGGTTAGAGCGAAGGCTAGAGTCTGGGGCTTCGTTCCCTGGATCCACTGGTAACCAGTTTCTTCGGCATTAAAGTGTTTTAGTTGGGTAACAAAGTTCTGAACTTCAGGCGATTGATCCTGATAAAGCGCTGGATCGCGCTTTATCGCGCCTAGAAAGTTAAGATGAATGCCTTTAAGTCGATCAGCGTGATGCAGGCCCAGACTAGTTGAAATCGTAGAGCCCCAATCACCACCTTGAACGCCAAATCGATCATAACCAAAGGCCGACATTAACTCAGCAGTAATATCGGCCATCTGCTTTACTCCAAAGCGTTTTTGTCCCTGCTGAAATGAAAGACCGAAGCCGGGTAAGGAGGGCGCCACTACCGTAAAGGCATCGGCTGGGTCACCCCCAAAAGCAGCCGGATCTGTTAAACGTGGAATGATGTCTAAGAACTCGAATACTGAGCCTGGCCAACCGTGTAGTAAAAGTAGGGGCATGGGATTTGGCCCCTTTCCCTGAACATGAAGCGTATGGATCTTTATTCCAGAGATAGGAACCATATGCTGGACAAAGGCATTGAGTTGAGCTTCTTGGGCATGCCAGTCAAAGTCACTGAGCCAATAACTTACTAGATTGCGTAAATAACCAACATCAGTACCGAAGACCCAGGGAGCATCTGGCGCCTGATCCGGCCAACGTGTTAGTGCAAGCCGCGACCTAAGGTCGGTGATTTCGTTATCGGAAACGTGGTATTTAAAAGAATTCATAGTTATGGTTATACAACTTTTCAATACGTAAATTAAGGTTGAGCTAGATTAAGGCTAGGATTTATATTTTATTGATCATTACTTTCAGTAACGCTTGTAGAGTTAATTAAACTAATTTCCTAGACCCAGACTCAAGTCCTAGAGGGCCAAATTAACTAACTAGTATTTTTATAATTACAACTTACTTCATCTTGCTTTGATAAGAATACTTTTAATGTAGTTGCTCGACTCATTTTCTTCCCATTAAGATCAGGTTTAGCTTCTAGAGGCGCTACTTGCGCACTCTTTTGTGCAATAACTTGAATAGCTTTAGGGGTCGCCTCAGACATCCCAATACCAAAAGCAATTCTTGCGCACTGCTGCATAACTCTATGGCGTAGCATTCGTCTTGGCATTTTTTGCCAGATAGCGTGATCATTTTGTACTTCTAATAAGTATTCACGTACCGTCGTTGGTATTGCCCGGTCAGTGCGGTAAATGGAGCAGCTAATCCAAGTTGGAACGTTATTAATGCTTTCAAGTGATTCGGTAAACTCAATCCCGCAAAAGGCTGGGTGTTGATTCATTAATTTAGACCAACCATCGACAGTAATAAAGACTTGCCAAGATCCATCCTCATATTGGGTAAGATTTACTTCATCTTTGATTGGATCAAGCTGGTGTTCACTTGCAGTACGCAGTAAAGCTAGAATAACTTTCGCTGGGGCCAATGGGTTTAAGTCAAGCCAGGCTTTTAGTTCCTCGTGCTCTAAGCCAAGGATACTCGCAGTTTTAGTAACTTCTTTTGCTATGAGCTGCCCAATTAGGTCTATGGGCTGATTCGAGGCCGCACCCCTTGTTTGAGATGTCTGAGAAGTTTGATGAGGGATTGGGTCAAGCAGATCCTCTTTCAAATCTACAATTGTGGGTAGCACCCTGGGACTAGTTGTAGCTTTTCTTTTCATGGCTTTTCTCCTAATTGGTTTTCAGTTCTTTAATTAATAAGCGCCGAGAATTCTGTACTGGGCTTTTGTACTTAGCGCACAACTCAGGATGATCAAGCTCTAATCGCTTGGTATCCAAGCGAAAGCTAGGCTTTGGGGCTTTCCAAGTTGCTAGTGTTTGATTTTGATAGGTAAGTAACTCAGCACTCTCTAATTGCCCCATCACATGCTGCTTAATTACTGAAATTTCTTCTTCTTTGGTGCTGATTTCTGCATTTAGTACATGTAAGCGGGTAATTTGCGCAACCGTTTCTAAATTGGCTTCTATTGATTGCTCTGCATTACCATGTTTAAATAAGGCCTGATAATCAGCTTCACTTTGTGGGGGTGGGGGAATGTCCTTTAATACATACTCATCCCAAAAGGTAGTGGCCTTATCTAATAGGAGCTCTTCCAGTTCTTTATCACGCCGAATTTGGTAGATCCGAAAGTCACTATTACCAAAGAGCACTGCTAGATCGGCCTCATCAATTCCTGTAATTGCTTGGTACCAAGCGCACTGACACAAATAACTCATGGGTACCTGATCGGATCCCACATCACCCCAATCACTTTGATTAAAGGGACTCGCAGTCTTACATTCCAAAATCTTCGTCGGTGCCATAGCAATACCATCACCATGAACAAAGCGATCAATGTGCGCGCTCATAAAGGGGTGTTGAGGATGCAGGTAAATAGATTCATCGTGAATAAGCTCAAACCCTGTATGACGCGTGTATTCGCTTGCGACAAACTCCTCGGCAAAGGACCCAAAGCGCAGGGGTAGGGAATCCAAGGCTTTTACCTCCTTACCAGTCTTTTCCATCCAAACATCAAGGGCACTGCGAAACTTAGATAAGCCCAAAATGGCGCCAATATCCGAGCCCCCAATTGATAGTTGCCTAATTTTTAAGCAGTTAACTTCAAATGCTATATTCTTCATATTGATCCTCCAATCATAAAACGGTCTAATTAAGACCATTATAGGACTATTTAGGATTGTTTACAAGTTATCAATTACGCGCTGCCAGAGCCATCCTGAGATGGTCTCTAGAGGATCTGTCTGAAAAAACTGATATTGGCACTACCACTCTAAAAAGATTTGAGTCTGGTGATGGGGTTCCAAATGGACATTTGAGAAATTTTCAGACTATTAAAAAGGTGCTTGAAAAAGCCGGCATCGAATTTATCGGCGTGCCAGAAAGCGGGGCCGGAGTCCGCTGGAAAAAATAATTAAAAAAAGCTTATCAAAGCTAAAAAAATTCCCTATACTTATTACTGAGCAGTCGAACCAAATCCCAATTGCTTCATTAGTAATACCAACGGCAATAGAAGTACGAACGGCAGTAGCAGTACCAACGGCAGTAGCAGTACGAACGATAGTAGTACCAACGGTATTAACGGTGACACAAAAATCACCCGCCTGACCCACGCAAGGGTTTACAAACGTGTCCAAAAACACGCAAACGTTTTAGTACCCCGGGCCCTTACTCCCGCCAAACCATGTAAGAAAACGGAAGTAACTCTTTGCCAAACTCAAAGAGCACATCGACTGAACAGCTATGTCGATGGTTGTTGGACCAAATACCAACAATAAAAGTCTGCAGGGTTTATTCGTTCCCATCGAAAACGTCATATGACTCAGTTGTACCCGTGTGCCTCAAACCGCACATAAAAACTATTTGCGTTATGGCCTTGTGCTTTTGCATGCCAAAGCTATAGCGTTTATCTAATTAATTTGGCTATTGCCAGAAAGGATTCGTCATGAATTCGAGTAAATCACAGGGCCCAACTGGCCCACGTAGTATCGCGGGTAAGCGTATCTCTAGTATGAACGCGCTTAAAAATGGGGTGTTTGCCAAAACCCCGGTATTACCCTTTGAAGATGAGCGCGTTTACAAGCGCCATCTCCAAGACATGACTGCTAGCCTTGATCCTCAAGATGCCTTGCAAGAACAGCTAGCTCAGCAAATTGCCGATAGTCTGTGGCGTGGTAATCGCCAGGAGGTAAGGGCTGTAGTGCAACGTGAAGATATTTTTAAGGAAATGACACCCGCCATCATGGCGGGTATGTTGGAGTTAAGCGATGAGCGGATTGAGCATGCACCTGATTTTTTGGTTACCCCTAATTACCGCTTTGGAAAAAAGGACTTACAAGAAGCGCGCAAACTCAAAGGCCAATATGAGCACTTAAGTACTAATGTCAAAGGTATTGCTAACTACAACATGATTTGGCGCACGTACCCTGAATTCTTTATTGAGCTAGGAAAGTGGATGGAGCAGTTCATTACTCCAGAGCTGATGATGA
>Ga0194055_10002548_pt1 | contig 14389 bp, 16 predicted proteins | sample SepL449m_MetaG_FD_155482 | JGI IMG/M metagenome (GOLD analysis project Ga0194055, IMG submission 155482) | Anoxic zone freshwater microbial communities from boreal shield lake in IISD Experimental Lakes Area, Ontario, Canada - Sep2016-L442-9m | ecosystem: Environmental > Aquatic > Freshwater >... | reverse complement strand
ATCACGCCAGTACATTTGTGGCAGGTTTACTGTAGCAGCCCCAGGGCGCAGGAAAGTGCGATAAGGGAACCGAGCATGGTATTTAAGATACGGGAAGGTTGAAAGCCCAATCAACCAACGTGGGCTAGTAAGACTTCTTAGCTTGCTGGTATATGTTTTAGCTGCTGCTGATCGGCCCTCGTATTCAGTCTCCGCATCAATGATCATGCACTCTGCACCCGCCCGGTAAGCTTCAGCTGAAACCTTTGCCTCGGGGATAGGATGAGTGCCATAAACATAATGCCAGGCGCAGACATGTAATCCAGCTGCATGAAGTTTATCTACCAAAGCACGATTAAACTGATGCCAAGTAGTGGAACCGTCTCCGCTTTTCACAAACACACTGTTCATATGCGCTCTCTTAAGCTGAGCAATCATAGCTGGTAGGCGGTCGGGCTTTGGGGTGTACCATACCCACATAGCACTACCCGCTAATGGGCTGCCTGATGGCACCGGTGGGGATGCTGCTTGGGCGTTGCTTGAAAAACCAAACATGATTGCAAGTATAGCAAGGCCGGCCAGCCGGACTGGACGGACCCTTTGTTGGATAGGGGTCATTTATCTCTCCTTTGGTTGAAACCCGCTTTCGGTTTTGGATTAGGGTGAAAGCAGATTGGGTGAGTGTTCTTCAAACCTAACCTTGTTAGGTAGAAACGTTTACAAGTCTGCGGAAACACCGAAACTGAAGCCAAGTTCATCCTTTGTTTTGTGACACGCAACACCATAGCTGGCTTAAGTAACTATAGCTCCTGCTGGAATTGGCTTGACAAGATGCAGTCTATGGGCTCATAATATTAGTATGTCCAAAAAAATTCCCTTGCTAGCCATAATAACCTCCCTGGCTTCATTACTAATTTTAGTTAATTCAAATCCAGCCCAGGCCAAAGCCAGTAAATGCGTTTCCATCTATCAGCTGAAAAACACTAATTTCAAAGTATGCGAAAGTGAATGGCGCTGGACTAGAATCGATAACTGTCCAAAAAAGCAATGGGCTACTATTCAGGCAAGAATCCTTGGTCGCGGTAAAGCATTATGGCAGCAGCACAGAGTAAGCAAACTGCTTTGCTTTACTGCCACCAATAAGCTTACTGTGATGAGCTCGCCGCATCGTTTTCTTGGATACAACCATCGACTATGGGCATCAGCATATTACACCCCTTGCAACCTCACTATAACGCTGCATTGCCGATTCAATAACTGGCATTGGAGCAAATATAAAACCGTAGATCACTGGTAGTCTTGCTTCGCTTGTATGCCGAGCTACGCCGCGCAGCTCATCTTGGTGGCCTTGTATCCTTTAAGCAACTTACTTTTGCCGCGGGTCGCGATGGTCGCCAAATAGCTTACGCAGCAAAATCAATAAAAGGCCATCGCCCATACCTAAGCCAGTAACTGGCGGCTCGCCCGGTGCTGCAATTTCGCCCATGGCTGGTTTTGGTAGCCGGCGTTTGTATACGGGTCCGGGGGCGGAGTCAGGCCTAAAAAGATGCGGCTTGGTGCCCTCTACGATCTGCTTGACGCAGCGATGAGAGGTCCACTCTTTGCCGTCCCACAAACGATTATACTTTGAATTCTCAGGATCTGTAAACCAACCTTCCTGTCCGGGGGTTGGCTGATCTGCTTGGTGTTCACTCATGTTTTCAATGCTATCAGTGCGTTCGATGGAGGGACGCATATTATTGCTCGGCGCAAGCTTTTATTAGTTGCAACTAATTGATGGTAGGTTATGAGTGTGCAGTTAACCAAACTACAATCCGCGGCAAGGCGTAGTTCAGCTACGTGGGGAATCAATGGTCTTCCTGGGCTGATTGTATTTCATCATCGCAAAGGCCAGGATGACAGCTATCGTGCATTCTCTTGGTCTGGATGGGTAGTGGATCTCGATGAAGGAGAAGAGATGCCTTGGGACATTAACACTAATTCCCGAGCCTACCAAATCGCCAAACAGCTCATCGGGCAGAGTTTTGCAAGGCGCTCTGATCTGCTGCAAGCCATCCATCTGGTTGATGAACTATCCCAGGAAAAGAACTAATGGCACCACTTCCCATCAAGCAGCAGATTAGCTTCCAGCAAGTTGCTGCTCCGAAGCTTTCTGCTTCACAGCTAGCAATCGTTGAAAAATGGCAAGAAGAAATTCATCAAGACCCGGAGCTCTATAATGGCAAAAAGATCTTCTGCCGAGAGGTGGTGGGTAACAAGGCCATGGTTTATGTTGGTGATTATGCGACTCGCATGGCATTAGATGAGATACAATCAGCCGAACAAATGAGTATAGGGATAGGTATAGTTTGGTGTGGAGTCTTGCTCATCAACCAAGATAAAGAACTACTACTTTCCAAGCGCTCCCAGCAGGTGAGGATAGAGCCGGGGGCCTGGTTCCTGAGTAGCGCCGGGGGTATTGAACCCGGAGAAGATCCCCAGCAGGCTGCGGCTCGCGAGTTGCAAGAAGAACTAGGGGTCCAAATTAAAGTTACTTATTTAGGCAGCCTGGTAGGTAAGCCCCCCTATGGGCTGGGCATGCTCTATACTGCATCAGTAGCCAAAGACCTTGAAGTCATCTTGGACCCATTAGAATTAACTGAATGGGGATGGTTCAGCAGGCTGCAGCTGCCTCAGCCACAAGCGGTCTTGCTGCAAGATGCTATTGGTTTGCTGGACTCTAAATAATCCAGCTGCAGTAGTTACGCCTCAAGGCCAACCCAACTGCGGACCCTTTTAGTCTGCAGCAGAAATGATAGCGCGCATAGATAACCAAGCTCAGCACCAAGCACTAATACTGTCAGCGCCCCGGAATGATCCACCTTGCCCCACTGCAGCAGTGAAGTCATCCACAGGGTAGCAACTAGAACTACAGCCGGAGCAACCAAGAACATCACAGTCAACGGAAGTTTTCTCATAACATCACTATATCAGCCTCATTTCATTTCGGCTGATGCAGCACCCGCCGAAGGCGGTTACTATATCAGCTTTCAGCTGATCAGCACTCAGCGCAGCTATTGAATTTTGTTGGGATGACGAGATTTATTGAAGGCTGGATTGCACCACCAACGAATCATTAGTAGCCATACAACGAAAGCCCCTGTCCAGGATAGCCAGCCAACAGCCTGTGCTCCCCAGAGTGTAATAAACCATGACTGGACTCCTACTCCTGCACAGGCGCCAAGCCAAGTCACCAGGCGGCTTGCGGTAGCTACACTGGAACGGCTATCTGCGGGAGCCAGGCTTTGGCGCTCCACCATCAAGTTGGTGATGTAGACCTGGTTTAAAAATAAAGTGGAGATAAACAAAGCCGAACAGACCAGCAGTGATGTATGAAATGCTACTGCAGTCATAAAGCAGGCAGCCATTACGATGCTACCCCCAGTTGACAATAGGATAGCACGCCAAGGACCCAATTTAGCAGTTATCCAAGGAGTCATCATACTGGCTAGAAAAGCTGCCCCTGTTGCTAGGCCTAGCAACAGGGCAGTTTGATGACTGCTAACCCCTAGTAATAGCTCAAGCAATGCAGCTGATGCGCCGCCTATCAACATTACTGCCAGCAGGTTCCATAGCACTCCAGAGAGAATCAGCTGCTTGAGGCGTTGGTCGGAAAACAGCTCTCTCCAGCTGCGAGGGCTTTTAGACATGGCCTGGCCGGTCATTAGACCGTGCGGCGTACTGGAACAGAGCAGCAGAGATAAACAAGCCAGCAGTAGCATAAATCCAGCAGCTAGTCGCCCGTCACTCAGCCACAAGCTTAGTGCCACCAGTAACGAACCAAGAACTCGCCCAGCTGGGCCTCCTGCTACTGCCAAAGATAAACGCTGCCGTGATTCGGGCCCGCCACTCAAAGCACCAAATACCGCCGCATCTACGAACGGTTGAGCAGAGCCCAATAAAAAACCACATACTAATATCCATAATACTGGCAGCCCCATGCCAAGAATTATTAAAAGCAAAGCACATGCTAGTCCTGCTAAGCTCAAAGCGAGCGTTAGCAAGAGCCTTCGGTTCATGCGATCTCCAACCCGACCGGCAAACAAACCAAAAAATACATATGGCAATACTGCCGATACATACCCTAGCCCCGCCCAGCCAGCCCCATGTCCACCTAGAATAAGCAAAGGCAGCAATACCACTGACATACCTACCAGCACCGAGTAGCTCCATAGGCTGCCTATTAATCGCTTCATACTTTTATCTTGACACAAGAATGAAAGAAAGGCTGCTTGTTGATCCTATCCACAACAAAACAAAACGAACTCCCAAGTCCGCCCAGCCGGGTTTGCTGCTAGCGCTATGTTTTGGTGCCATCAGAAAAGCAGCTGCTAGCCAAACATAGCAGACAAAAAGTGCTGATCGTATAGCCTAGCTGTAGTTTTGTATGACATCCCGGGCGTTATCAGACGCTGTAGCACTTGAGAAAAGGCTGGTTAAGCGTGGAAAGCATTTCTAGCTGCAAGCCACTGTTATGCTGTAACAGTAATGAGCAAAACTTTAATCACGATCAGCATCAGTCTATTATACTTGGCAGCTGCAATTACCTCAGTAGCTAGGGCCAACGAGGTAACCCCGCAGATGATAAATGGTAGTGATGTACCCATGACAACCTATCCTTTTGCGGTATCAATTACTAAAGGCCACGATCATCAGCCGTTCTGTTCTGGAGCACTGATCGCTGAGCGTTATGTTCTTACAGCAGGTCATTGCGTGGAAATGGACATGCTTTATCCGGCTGGGTCGGTTTTTGCTACGCCCAATCCTGTCAAGAGAATTATTCGCGTTGGTTTTAATAATCTTCCTGGCCGACCAGTGATTGCAGTTAAAAGAGCCGTTACCTGGGGCTGGTTTAGTACATTCTTCTTGGGCATACCCGGGCAGTCCGACCTGGGACTGTTAGAGCTTGTTTCAGATGCCCCTACCTCGCCAGCTGAGCTAGGAACCCTTCCTGTTAAAGATACTGCTCTTACAGAACTAGGTTATGGGCCTAGGATGAATAACGAGCAAGATGGCATGCATGCAAACCTGGGTCAGGGGCATTTAACTGTCTCCGCCCCTGCTGCGTGCAATGGGCAAACAGGCAGCAATTGGGAGGTGTTACAAGTTTATGCGCCACGCGAATTCTGCACTAGTCCAGCATTAATAAGTGGATCCGCTGCCTGCCATGGCGATTCAGGCGGACCTGCTTTAAACCCTGTTGGCCAGATAGTTGGCGTAACAAGCTGGAGTGCAGCAGACAACTGCAATGCCCTGCCCGCCCAGCAGCACACAGTTTTTGCTCGAACCGACGCAGGACTTGCTTGGATGCGCAATCAAACTGGCGCGGCCATGGGTGGACTTGCAGCTATTCCTCAAAACCTTGCTAAGCCAGCATTACAGGTTAAATTAAAAATAAAGCGTAACAGGCTCTACTACCATGCGTCGAGTTCGAAGTCAAACAAATTAATGGGATGGTTTGGCGCATCAATCCAAGACAAAGACCATAGCGAAGTTTATTCTGCGTATCGACAAGTTCATGCATCCTCCCAGCATATGTTAATCCCTGCTCGCTTTTTCAAACTATTAAAAGCACACCCTAGTTATCATGGAATCCTGGTGGCCCTAAGCATTGCTGCCAGCCCCAATGGTAATCACAGCAACTGGCGAATGATTTCAAAGCCCTTCAAACCAGTAAAGCGCAAAACAGCTTTTACGGGTTAATGCTTAAATAGCTGTTCATATTTTCCTGTATATACAAGGATGGCTAGGTCTATCAAAGACTATTCACAGAAATATTTTGTTTGGATTTTGTTTGGGTTAATACTGTTGTTATCAGTGTTAGCTATTTTATGGCCTAACTCCAGCCAAAGCACTCATGACTCATTCAGGCCGGGGGATGCTGGCTTTAGCTATAAAACCCCCCAGGGAGAAGTATGGGTATACGGAGATTCGTGGCACAACAACAAGTTTATTCGCAACGCAATAACTTTAAATGGTCAGTACATTGGCAGTTTTAAAAGCCCGGCTGCTGGTACCTGGATATGGCCGGGGCCTATCTACCGTCGGCCTGATGGTCGACTAGGAATGTATGGCTCACAAACCACTCAAGCCAAACCGGGCATGTGGGGCACCAAAAGGCTGGGTAGTGTCCAGATAGCTTTCAAAACCAATAATATTGCTGGCGCCAATATTAAACTGTCCGGGAAAAACAATGCCTGGACATCAGCTAGTCTTAACACTGGAAACAAAACCTTTGTTTATGGGGTCGATGGTAGTAACAAAGCCCAAGTAGCTTCAATCAACCAGGGCGGTAATGCTGTTTTCCAGCGGATCATGGGCGGCTGGATTTCTGGGCGCTTTAGCGTAATCCAAGACCGTCAGCGTAAATGGTGGATGGTTGGCTTCTTGCCCTGGTTAAGCCGTCGCCTAGTGGCCTATCCTTTGGCTGGCCCGGCTGGCCGAGTAACAGGTCCTTACCGTTTATTAAAAACTATGCCTGACCCGGGAGCCGGTCTTTTTGTTTATGATGGCCTAATCCATCCGGAACTGGGTGGAATGCTGACCTGGGCAATGAACGGTAAAAACGTTGGCAGCAAATACGGCTTATACCGAATCCAAGACTTTTGGATCAATAATCAAGCCCGATAAGCTTGAGCAGCCCGTGCTACCAGATCCGGAAGAACGGATCCTACCTGATAATCTTTTGATTGAATGTGATCCAAGAAAGCTTGCGGAGGCAAAATAGAATAATTTTCTAGGTAGTAGATCATTTCGTCAGTCCAAATCCACTCTCCATCAGTTCTGGCTGCCCCCGACACTAGTGCTTGGGGTGTGCCAGCAAGCCAATCATGCTTCGGCGCTCCTTGATAAACCAACTCGCCGGATTTCATAAAGCGCAAAATATCTTGGACCGGCTGATGATCCTTGGCTACACGCCACGGCTGATCTAGTTCCTTGCCATGCAACCCTTGTCTAGACCAAATAAATTCGATGATTCTAAACTCAGGAACTTGCGGAGCAGGATACACAGCGGACTTGCCGCCAAAACGTCCAGTTCCACGGATATAACCAAGAGGCATAATTGATTCTACTGCATCAAGCAGCTTCAGGGTTTTGATCGCGACTCGGATCATACTTGGCCGGACGCACACCCATAAAAGAAGGATGCATGGTACGAGCTACCGGATAAGGCTGGCCCAGCATATGGTCTTGCTTGTATAACACCACTGGCTGGCCAGTTTGTTGAGCTTGAAGTATTGCCTGATTCCAGGCTTTAGTAAAATTGCTCATAATTTAGTATACCCGACAGCCATCAAACCAATGATAAAGCAAATCAGTACAAGGCCGCTGAGTTTCTAGCGCACTCTGAAATCAATATGTTTGAGACGCTGATGCTTGAGAACATCCACAGCTCGAACCCAAAGTCGATAATTCCCACGAGCCAAAGCATCATACGATCTCCAGATTTTTCGGCATGCCACCCAATGCCCTCGTCGGCGCTGAGTAGCCAGCAAGCAATGTACTTTAGCGGGCTCATCTATCTTGATGCTAAACCTAGGATGATTGTGCTGATTACTGTGGAGTCTGTGGACTGTAATCCTGGGCGCGCTAGTATCATTATAAAAACTTAATGACAACGGGATGGCCTGCTGGTTGCCAAAGGTGTCTATGCCCCAGAGTCGTAGAACATGATGCCCAGCGAGCCGAATGTTGAATTCCAGCGCCTGCGGCCAATTCTCCCATAGATCAAAACACTTTGGCATCGGTTTATTACCACCAAGCGATATCTCTCGACAGCCTTTATTAACGCAAGTGTACTGCTTGCCATTATCCAATTGGCAGCGCACAGCATCTAAATCCTCCTCAGGAATAATGGTTGCTTTTAATACTCCGGCTCTTATTAAATGTGATGATTTTTTCACGAAGCGCATTTGCGGTTTAGTCCAGTCTGTGAAAGAAGTTCCAGTGGCTTGCTGCAAGCTCATATTGCCAGCTGCGTCGCGCGCCCTGATATACAATTTTAATTTGCCTTCTTGGCTAATTACAGTGGTGCTAGGACTGCTACAAGCTTGCCATGGTTCATAGTAAGTGGTGCGACACACAAAAGTACTGGCTGGTTCATTGGACTTGAACGTAACCTTCCAGATGCTGCCGGGGGTTTTGAACTTTTGGTAATCATCGTTACTGACTTCTACTTCGGGGGGAGTTAGATCTTTGGCTTGACTGGCTTGCCAATCGTTGGGCTCCCCGCCGACCGGGCAGTTGTATACACTTATATCATCAACAATCCAACCTCCGTACTCATACCTATTAGTGGCATAGCGCAGCCGGAAGTAAACCTTTTTGCCGCTAAGGTCCGTCAAGCTCCAACGACTATCCTGCATGTTTCCTGCGGGGACAGTAAAAGCAAGTCGGCCTGACAAGGCACCTGATTTCTTGCTTACTCGCCCGGTATACCCGCCCATTGGATGGGAATGCGGCAGAGCCTGCAAGTCATGCCAAGTCTTGCCTACGTTGTCCGACCATTCCACCACAGCTCCGTCAATTGCTGGCTCGAAGCCAGGTCCAGAAGGTTGATGGCGCAATCTAAGATAGGAACGAGAGTTAACTTGCACTGGTGCACCTGTATACATAACTGTTGCATCTACCGTTGACTTGATCAGCGCATCAAACCCAGGGTCTTGCCAGACTTGGATCACATTATCATCCGAGGAGGGACCTCTCGCGTATTTCCAATCATTCCCAGTTTGATGCCAATTATTAACAAGGCTTTGCGGGCGGAAATCATCATGCAGTAAACTGCTTTGAATTTGATGACCAGGCTTACAAACTTGCGCGGAAGGCAGCCCGGAGTTGTGAGGCACAACATCCATTTCAGTGGCTGCAATCGTAAGATCAACTTGTGCGCAATCATTGGAGTTAAATATCTCTGGCAAAGAAGCGCATGCTGTTCTAAGAGCAATACCAAGATCCTGGTAATTGGAACCAGAACGCAAGAATTGGGTGTTGGTAGTATAAAACAAACGGGCGGCCTTGGATATACCCAAGCCTTGAACAGTTACTCCATTAAAAGTGTCCCCATCGGTTAGCAGATAAGCAGCCTTGTTGGCAACTCCAGAATTGATGTGCACTCCACCGTTGTCGTCGGGATCAGCAAACCAAGCTTCTGAACCGGTGCGGGCAGGCTGGCCTAACAGCTCAGGGTTTTTCATGTCCCGAATAACCCCTACTGATAGAGGTAGATCCTCGCCCATTTTCCAGCGAACATCCGGACCATCATTGCCGGAACCATTATCCCAGCTTTGATCGAACAGTTCGCCCATGATGTCACTCATCGCCTCATTAATGGCTCCGGACTGATACATATACACTAGACCGCTAGAAGCTTCAGTGACTCCATGGGTCATTTCATGGCCGACAACATCATCAGCTGTCGCAAAACCAGCCCCATATGTCATTGCGCCAGAAGACCAGTAGGCGTTACTCGCAGGCAAGCCAATATAAGAAACCAAGTCCATTCCTGAGCCATCAACCGAATCACGCCCAAAACGGTTGAAATAAAAATCATATAATGCCCCCGAAGTATCATAAGCCAAATCAACCTCCTGGTTACCAATTGGGCTGCTGCCTTCTAAGCGAGCAGCATTCTGCCTAGTGCATTTTTCATCTTCAGCTAGTTTAGTAAGATCGCATACCAGCCGATGTTTGAACTGCTGCTGCTGGTTTAATTTCAACACCACTTCGCCGCTGTGTGCATCCAGCACAATCAAATAATGCTCCATCCCAGCTCTAACATCAATCTTCCATACCAGCCGGGCCGCATGGCCGCCCGGGGCGCCAAAAATACTGGGATCATATATAGCCAACTGATGGCCTATAACTTTCATTCGAGGCGCTACAGCAACAGCCCGCCGAGCCGCATCCGCTAAACTAATGTCAGCGTGCAAGCCAGGCAGCCGGGAAGACAAAGTTTCGCTGCTAGCCCCCAACACGTTGTTCTGTTCATCCAAAGTCACTACGCTTTCGCCTCCCCATACTGGAATACTGTTATGCTGCTCAATCAAGCGCACTCGATGATGGTCGCCAAAGCGTAATGACTGGTCCACAACCATCTGTCCCGAACCAGCTCCGAGGCCTGGATATTTAGCTACAACCGCCTGGGCAGCCTTAATCGGCGATGCGGCCGGCTTGATACCCGCCACATGTAATGTTCCTCTAGCAGGGACTGGCAAGTTATAAACTTTAGCTTGGGCTATGATTGGAAAGCAGGCAAAGCCAACCCAACAACCAAACAATATTCGTAAGCGCATAAAACCAGTATAACCAGCCCAATATTTAAACTCAGGAAAGCCCCGGCTATTTCAACGTATTTATCGAACAGGTAAGCTCAGGCATAAACCCGCAGGCCGTTCATAGTCGCATGCTAAAATAGGCTGATGAGCCAGCTAATCCCCCTAACACCGCCGGCTCATCAATACGCAGCAGCTGAGCTTCAACAAATACAAGCCGCTTTGCAAGACAACGGGATTGCTTTTCAGATCACTCAACAACAAATATTAGTCATTAAAAACAAACTAGAGCAAGCCCAACAAATTGTTGATGAGATCCGCTCCAACTTTCTGCACCATGAAATCCATATGGTGGCCATGCATAATATGCTGTGGGCTATGCTGCGCGGCTTGTTCCCCGGGTAGCTCAAGCAGGCTGCCAAGCGGTTCATATTCGCCAAGCAAGACGCTTGCAGGATGCATGTGCTAAATGGAAACAGGTTCATTTAATGACCCGCTCCGCTGCCCTGCCTCTGGAATGGCAGCCCCTGCAAGAAGACTTCCCGGGCAGTATTCCTTTTGTGGGTCAAGGCAACCATTTTCTCTCTCGCAGCTATTCTCTGCAGGATTGCCAACTTGCTGCAACCCAACCAGTGCTAGCAACTCCCCTGTCTGAAATGATGCAAGTCGGGGAAGATATTCTGCTTGAAGCTCAGAAAATGCAGATGCAAATTGCCCAGCACAAAACTCAACAGCAAACCCAGCGTTGGAACCAGCAGCGACAACAAGAACACAGGCAGGAAATCGAACAGCTAAACCAACAAGCACACCAGGCTGAACTGGTTCCCCTAGAGCAGCGTCATGGATTTGAATGGCTGGACGCAGGGCTGAAAAAGTATACGCGTGCGCAATACAACCAATGGGTTCAATTCCAACCCAAATTGCAGGCCTACTATGGTGGCAGCATCCCGGGGCCAATTCTATGGGAGAGCGAAGAGGAGGCTGAATACAAGATGTGGCTTTACCATGCTCATTGGAAAGCATTATTGTGGTCAATCCTGGAGGCAGAAAAAGGCAACAAGATTAGTTTCAACCGTTTGGTGCAGCGCCTCAACCAAACCCGCCCTGCGTCCTATGCCAGGGGCAAGCGCTTTACATGGTCCCTGGAAGCTATTACCAGTTACATGATCCTGCTGGAACACATGGGCTACATCAAGCTCGAACAAGAGTTCTTCTGGCCGCGCATGGATTTCAAAAAGCTTTTAATCAGCCCTCTACATAGTCCCAATGAAATACCCGGCCCAGAGGCCCTGGATGATGATACCGTTCAGGAACTAATGGACCAGATGATGGAAGACAGTCTAACTGAACTCTAGCTCCCTGCATCTCCCCAGCCAGCAAACAAAGCTGCCAGCTGGGGAGCTTAGGATCAACGGAATGGGCCGCGCTGAGCGGTGCAGCTGCTGCGACTGCCTTCAAATTTGGTGTAAGTGCGGCAAGCACGAACCCACTTGCCGCGGTCAGCCCGGCCAACTGTGTAGGTGCCCTTGCTTAAACCAGGCAGGGTTACCCATGGCCCCTTGGACCCATTAGCAGAGCGCTGCCAAGACCAAGCTTTGGTTACCCCAGCAGGCTCGTTAAGGGCTGAGGCAGTTAACAGGTTGCCTTTTATAGAGTAGAGCCTCGTGGCATTACAATCAGATAAATATCATTAAAACCCCTGGCCCTCCCTAATTGTTTTCTAGCGGTATCAGCTAGGATTGATAATGCGGCATTATCAATACATGGATTGGTGGCGTTCCGAGGACAATGAGAATCACGCTTAAAATGAATGTTTAGCTCGCTCATCTCCCAGTGGATTTATTACTTTCCAGGATTGGTTATCTAGCCCTTGCACCACAGCAGCTCCGGGCAACTGTTCGACCCACCAATATCCGGCTGAGGATTTCTCCCGGCTGGAGTGAGCGCGTCTTAGGGTTAGTCCTGCATGTCTGGGCATGATAGGGACATACTATCAGCTTAAGTCTAAATCCGGACTTTAGTGTCGTGCAAAAAAAAACTGGGGACGGTCCTCCACCCCGCCCCCAGCTATGAATTATTGATGCTGATGGTTTGTTTAGACTGGGCTATTCATTCCGATTGCTAGAGCAACTGCTGCTAAAAGAGCAACCGGTGAAAATGCCAGCCAGCTTGGCAATGTCCTCATAGATAGCATTGTGTACCTACCTAGCAGGTCAGATCCACTAAGTGCGCTGAATCACTTAATTTAAATCAGCGCCCTTCTAGAGCAAGTGCAGCCTGCGAGAACTGAGGCCTTGATGGCTTATCAACAATACCCTTGGGGCCATACCAGCGCAATCCAGCAAAGTCCCATGGGCTGGGTGGTAGGTCTGGTGATACCCAGCTGTACCAGTAAATCCCAGCAATATTAGAAGCAGCTCGGCCATTCACGACTCCAGTCAAGGTAGCAACTGCGTACTTACCCTGAAGCGCTGCGGTTGTATTGATGGTGTTCATCATCAGAGAGTTAGATGGCCCTAGGGTACCCTTACCAGAAAGAAAACTAAATTCTGTTAGGTAAATTGGTGCTGCTCCAGCGCCTTTGAGTCTAAGAGCAGTTCTAAAATCTTTCATTCGGTTCAGAATGCCGCTGGCGGTGGTAAACATGTTGGTAGCAAGACTATTAAAAGTGTTCTTGCCGCCTGCTGCATAATACTGAGCCAGCGGAGTTTGCGGCACAGAGAGCAGACTAGCTAACATGACACGTGCAGTGGGGTCTGCTGATTTGACTGTCGATTGCGCTCCCGAGAATAATTGCACGTAGCTGGGCGCCCAGCCTAATTTGCTGCCGCGTGGGCCATTTTTCTCGCCTACATGAGCAGGCCAGAAATTGGGATGGTCCGGCTCGTTCCAGATTTGCCACCCAACTACTTTGACTGGTTGGATGTTATGCTCTGACCAGAAATTAGATGAGGCTTTGTAGCGGTTAACTACACTTTGCAAGAAGCGGTTATAATCTTCAAATCGAGCCGGTACCGGCATTGCTAGCTTGGGGTCATCTTCGTATCTTGGGTCATCTGCCCAAAGCGGAGAACCCATTACAGTAGGCACAACACTGATGTTAAGGCTGGCTGACTTGATCATCAGTTTGTCTAGCTTGGTCCAATCGGAAGGTGCACTACCATCTGGCGCCGGGGTGAAATCTGCCATTCTACTACCTGGCACCGAACGCATAGAGCTGTATGGCTGAATACGGAACCAGTACAGCGGGAAGCGGATTGATTCAATACCCGATGCGCCTGCAGTTTGCAGCTCTGAAGCAATATCCCCTCCATGGTCTATGATTTCCCAGGGGTTGAAGTTGGCGCCAATAAATCCTTGCGGAGCCTTTCTAACTTTTTTGACTGCCGTCTTCTTGGCTGAAGTCTGGGAAATAGCAGCTGGACCATGAATCAGATAAATGCCAATTACTGACACTATACAAAAAAGAATGGAGAGTAGGGTTATACGCCGGTGAGAGTGCATTGTGTAATTTTAGTAAGATTTTGACCGAGCTGCCAAAACTCTCTTTAGCTACGGATCTGCTATAGGGCGAACACACTAGAATTGGGCCTTTACCTGCTGGTAAAATAACTGTATGGGCTATAACGAATAAGGCTCCTCGACCTAAGCCGCGCCTCTCCAGAAGACGCGACTTAGAGACCGAGTAGTCTGGATTGATGCAAAGCTGATATAATTAAGACATGCGTTTGATTAACAAAGTTCTTGACAACAGATTTTGGTACATCGGCTCTTCCTGCAGTGAACTGGGAGACAATTCATTGTGCATTCTAGTGCGCAACCCTTGGGATGATCTTTGCGGCACCAATGAACGCGCCAGAGCCAAGCAGTATCAAGAACGCCAAAACTCTACCAAGTAGGAATTACCGTCATGCAACAGCTGAGCCTAAAGAAGTATAGGCGAAAAGATGAGGTCTTGCATGATGCCAGTGCTGTGTGGGAAGTGGAGCAGATCCCTGGGGTACAACTGGCAAGAGAGTTTAGAAGTACATGTGCCCACCAAGGAATTGTTTGGCGTATTTTCCTCGCCCCTAAACTTGCTGTCAAACGTCATCCTGGCC
>Ga0194055_10002546_pt1 | contig 14389 bp, 13 predicted proteins | sample SepL449m_MetaG_FD_155482 | JGI IMG/M metagenome (GOLD analysis project Ga0194055, IMG submission 155482) | Anoxic zone freshwater microbial communities from boreal shield lake in IISD Experimental Lakes Area, Ontario, Canada - Sep2016-L442-9m | ecosystem: Environmental > Aquatic > Freshwater >... | reverse complement strand
AACAGTTTCTTGACACGCTTCAATGTTCCTGATGATGTTCCTATCGAAGCCAAGATGGTGACGAACGCGATTCGGTCCGCACAGACTCAAGTTGAAGCTCAAAACTTTGAAATTCGTAAGAACGTCTTGAAGTACGACGAAGTCATGAATCGGCAGCGCCAAGTTATCTACGCCGAGCGTGTTGAGATTCTTGAAGGTGCCGACATTAAAGATCAGATTGTCACGTTTATTGATGACACAGTGAAGGCCTATGTTGCTGCGGCAACAGCCGAAGGGTATCCAGAAGATTGGGACTTTGCCACACTGTGGACAGCACTTGGCACGCTTTATCCAGTCAAGGTCACACTTGATGAACTTGTGGCCCAGGTCGGCGGCGATGTACAAAATCTCGATGCTGAACTTATTGAAACGGCCGTGCTTTCCGATATTCGAAGTGCCTATGCCGCGCGCGAAGAAGAACTTACTGAGCCGGTCATGCGTGAACTTGAACGTCGCGTCATATTGACAGTGTTGGATCGCAAGTGGCGTGAGCATTTATACGAAATGGATTACTTGCAAGATGGAATTGGCTTGCGCGCGATGGCTCAACGCGATCCACTAGTTGAATACCAACGTGAAGGTTTTGACTTATTCGTTGCAATGATGGATGGCATTAAGGAAGAGTCAGTTGGATTCTTGTTTAATGTTGAAGTTACGGTCAACGAGCAGCAGGACACTGACGGCGATGGTGAAATCGACGAGGTCGCATTGTTTGCTAAGGGTCTGCAACAAACGCAGGCGCAGAATTTGCAATACAGCGCACCAAGTGAATCAGGCGAGCCAACAGGAGTTATCGCAAAGTCAGCGAGCAGCTCACGTTCAACTTCTGGAACTTATGACAATGTGGGTCGCAATGATCCGTGTCCGTGTGGTTCTGGCAAGAAGTTCAAACAGTGTCACGGCAACCCGTCGAATAACTAGACTCACACAGCCCAAATTAATGATGTGGCACGCCAGCGCCCATCTAGCCCTTCAAGGCGAATAGCTAACGCAAAAGATCGATTTGGCGTTCCAAAAACTCCAGAAACTTCTGCAACGCCATCATCGGTTTCGCAGACGTGGACGCTGCGCACCGAAAATCGGGGCATGTTCTTTGCAGAAATGCGGGCTTGTACTAAAGACATCACTTCTGGAGTTAGCCAGCGAGTGAGCTGACTCGATGGCCGGACTCCATTTATCACTTCGACAATTCCGTGAACCAACCTGATGGACCACTGCCTGGCATTCGGTAGGTCATTGCGTGAGGTTGGTTGCGGTTCAAAAGAGTCGTTTGGCTCCACAGTGACTCGAGGTGCTACGTACGATAGGGCATTGGCGCCATCAATCTGTGGCCATTCAAATGGCAGCGTTTGTTGTAACCCGTGCTTTGTGCGCTTTGGCAAACTGATGATGTCCGCTTCGCGTCGCGCTAATGGTGCTGGAAGTGCGTAAATAACTGCGTTCATGATTCCCCCAAATCACTTCACTCGGTTCACGCCGGCACACATCGAAAAGGTGTGTGCAGGTGCGTGCAGGACAACGTCGTACCCTGCGATAAACCTTCATAAACTTTTGTACGTGGGGAATTTCTGATGGTCAATAGGTGTGTGTGAATAACTCAAACTCTGTGGATAACCAATTTCAGAAGGCGGGGATTGGGGAAAACTTTTCACATGACCCGACATTTCGTAACTGATAGATCCGACGATGGCTTACCTGCAGTGCTGCACGACGTTGCTTATGTGTTGTCCGCTGCTCATGAGGCAATTGCAGGAGATGAGCGCGCCGATCTGGCTGCACAAGTAGCAGATACTGTGCGCTTTGATCACGCGCAGGTGTCCTGGCTTGACCGAGTACGAGTGACTGGCACTCCGGTAGACATGACATTTGACCATGCGCTGCTTGCGCTGCGCGAAGTGCGGGTGACTCACTGTTGCCCAGATGCTTTGATCGCCACAAATGACGTGCATGAATTCCTTGTTAATCCAAAACATCTGACTGCTGTGAGCGGGCTTAGCAACTTGTCACGAATGAGCGCTCACCGGGTACATGACTGCCGACGTTCCTGGCTATTCGAGTGCGTTGATGTGGGTTACGAACTGGCTGTGTTTGTTCGTCCCCAACAGGTTGTTCGTGGGACGTGTAGTCGCGTCAACTTCGATTCGATAGATGTGAGTCTGCGTACAGGTGTGCTCACCATTGCACTGCAGGGACTCGTCGCAGTGCAACGATCGATGCTCTCGGGTTGCTGACACTTTTCACCTTGGGTTATTAGCAACGAAGTGGGCAGTCTGCGAGTACATGTCTGTGATGTATTTTTCGAGTTGCGCGGTTTCAACTCGCCACTGCCCTCGAGCGCCAATTTTTATCGCAGGCAGTTCTCCGGCTCGAACAAGCGAGTAAACCTGCGATGGTGCGATGTTCAGGATGCCGGCGACTTCAGCCAAAGTAATGAATCGTGGTGCCACTTCACTATCGTCACAAATTCGGGACCTGACACGACTGGAGTTATCCACAGTTCCAAAAATTGCACGTGTGAATGTCACCCGTTGGTGTGACCATAACTAGAACCTCAGGAGGAGTTATGGCAGTGACGTTACGGACCCGCACAGATCATTCAAAGGTGCGACGGTTGCCGACACCCAAATCAACATTGATCACTCACAATCGCAACGCAGCATCCTGGCGAGATGGCCGCTTTTGGGCGGGCTTGGGTTTACTTGTTGGATCTGTAGTTATTGGAAATAGTTATGTGGCACATGTATCTGCGCGATCGTTTGCTGTAGTTCTCGATCATCCGTTAGCTGCTGGAACCGTCATCTCACGCGATGATCTCCGGTTAGCCAGTGTGGCGCTTCCAGATTCGGTTGAAGTTGTGAAGTCGGTATCGGATGCTGTTGGCCATGCGGTTTCGCACGATGTTCAGGCGAATGAGTTACTGCTAGCCAGCGCGCTTACCGTTCCAACGGTGAGCGACATCCGCATCGTGGCAATCCCAATCCGGGCAGGTCACATGCCATCAGTAACGCATGGCTCTCGAGTTGATGTGTGGGTGACGCCATCGACCCAAGGTCTGGCACTACCAGGACCAGCTGAATTAGTAGTAGCCGGCGCATTAGTGCAAGCCGTCCCAGATCAAATTGATCCCGCCAGCGATACACCTCTTGCACTATCAATTTCGCAGTCTGATGTTGCGGCTTTGATGCAAGGCTTGCGCGATGGATTGATCGACGTTGTTGCAGTACCGAGTGCAGGTGTGTAATGACTGACGCTGTTTTAGCTTTGGGTTCTGTGGATTGGGAAGCCAAACTTGTATCTGCCTTGTCGCATCCAATGATTGGACTGCACGTTCAACGACGGTGTGTTGATGGTGTTGATGTCCGTGCCGCAATTCGCACAGTCAGCGCTGACATCGTGTTGGTGTCCGACCACACGCTACGCATTGATGCAGACTGTGTGAACGATGTGCAGTCGCATGGAATCCGCCTCATCGCCCTATCGCAAACCCCCGAGCAGTGGCTCGACTTGGGTGTCACCGATGTTGTCCGCATCGATGAGACAGAACCGTTGGCATGCTTGCAGACTTTGACTCATGTGATTCGCCATAGTGACGATGAGGCACCAGAGAACACTGATTCCGTCGGCCAGGGCATCGCAGTTGTTGGCTTTGGCGGAGGAGCTGGTCGTTCGGGCACTGCTCGAGAAACAGCATTTGCACTGTCGCAGGAATTCAACGAATCACGAATTTTGTTAGCCGATGCTGACATGTATGGTCCATCGCTTGCACAAGAGCTTGGTGATGACGATTTGAACTACGGAATCTTGTCAGCGTGTCGAGCGCATGAAAATCGCAAACTTGATTCTGCAACATTGGGCGAGCATGTCACACCCGTCTTAGGCAACCTTGATTTAATGGCTGGCTTGAGCCGCAGTTCACGATGGAACGATCTACGCATCCCAGCACTTCGTGGAACCTGGAATACCGCTTTGGATGCCTATGACTTTGTCGTAACTGACGTTGGTCCAGTCATTGAAATGGATGCCAGCATTGCAGTGGAAACCGCGCTTCCACGACGTCATGCTGCCATGTTGACGGCGCTAGACAGCGCGTCGACAATTCTCTTGACTACTCGAGCAGATGCTGTTGGAGTGACGCGCCTGATTCAGGGCGTGATAGATACTGAGGCAGTGTTATCCGACAAAAACATTCATGTTGTAGTGTGCGGAGTTCACAACACTGGCCACGGACGCGAAATCGAAAAGTCCATTGTGCGCTTTGCTGGTCTGGATTGCGTGCATCTAGTTCCATACCGAAGTGACAGTTTTGCCAAAGCGCTGGAACACAACACGTTTGCATCGCTTTTGGATAAGTCGGTTGCGAATACTTTTCACCTGATCGCTCAGGAGATCGGCGCATCACAGTCAGATGTCCGCCAGACTCAACAACTCGTGCAGGCTAATAATGATGCGTTGACGGGTATTACAAAACGGCCGCGACTTCGTCGTGCAGCGTGACACAGCTATGCAAGAAAGCGGATTACTTCAACAAATCCTGAACTCGCGAGATGCCCTCGACTAAGTCATCGTCACCGAGCGCATAGGACAAGCGAATGTAGCCCGGTGTTCCAAATGCCTCACCAGGAACAACAGCCACTTCAACTTCATCCAAAATCAAGGCTGACAACTCAGCGGACGTGTTGGCAACCTTGCCTCGAATTTCGCGACCAAGAACACCCTTCACCGATGGGTACACGTAAAACGCACCTTCGGGTTCTGGACACACAATTCCGTCAATTTCATTAAGCATCTTGGTAATCAGCAAACGACGTCGATCAAAAGCAATTCGCATTTCATGCACTGCCGATAAATCACCGGACACTGCAGCAAGCGCGGCAATCTGCGAAATGTTGGCCACATTCGATGTTGCGTGTGACTGCAAGTTTGTTGCGGCCTTCACGACATCATTTGGACCAATGAGCCATCCCACACGCCAACCGGTCATCGCATAGGTTTTTGCAACACCGTTAGCAACAATGCACTTGTCTGCAAGCTCTGGCACAAGTGTTGGCATCGAAGCGAATTCGGCATCGCCATAAACCAAGTGTTCGTAAATTTCGTCGGTGATAACCCAGATGCCTTTTTCTACGGCCCACTGACCGATTGCTTCAACTTCAGCTGGTGAGTACACCGCACCGGTCGGATTACTAGGTGAAACAAAAACTAAAACTTTCGTTGCGGGGGTCATCGCTTTTTCAAGTTGGGCAACTGATGTGCGAAAACCTGTTGACTCATCAGTCATGATTTCAACTGGAACGCCGCCGGCAAGACGAATCGCTTCTGGGTAAGTGGTCCAGTAGGGCGCAGGTAACAACACTTCATCGCCTGGATCCAAAATTGTGGCGAAGGCGTTGTACAACGCTTGCTTGCCACCATTTGTGACCAGCACCTGGCTAGCGTCAACTGCGTATCCTGAATCACGCAACGTCTTTGCTGCGATAGCCGCTTTCAGTTCAGGAATGCCACCTGCTGGCGTATAGCGATGCCACTTCGGTTCACGGCAGGCTTTTACTGCCGCTTCCACGATGTAGTCGGGCGTGGGGAAGTCGGGTTCACCGGCTCCGAACCCAATAACGGGCCGGCCCGCTGCTTTGAGCGCTTTTGCCTTGGCATCGACAGCAAGAGTCGCTGATTCTGCAATTGAGCCGATTCTCTTTGAAATACGCGGATGTTCTGAAGTCACACCCAAAAGGTTAGTGCCCGCACGCATTTGCGCAGAATGTGCCCATAGGTCCAACCGGTGACGTAAGCAATAATGAGAGATTCAGGACGAAGTGGCTCTGGCACAACGCGCTTTTGAGGTGGCTGGAACCACCAGAATCCCGCGGTTTTTGGTTGGCGCAATTTGACGTACACTTGACACACCGCACAATTCTTAGCCTATTTCAGCACGCCCGAAATCAGCTGTGAAGTGTGAGTAAAGGGTCGTGGCTCAATTGGTAGAGCACCGGTCTCCAAAACCGGTGGTTGGGGGTTCAAGTCCCTCCGGCCCTGCGAGTAAGAACTGTGCGTGAATGCGTTCAGAAGAAAGTGTGCACTTGTGCATACCGATGTGAATGAAAAAGAGGTAAGTCATGAGCGTGACAACAACTGAACGACTTGGTCTGTTCGGACGCATTGCGCTGTTCATTCGCCAAGTACTCGCTGAACTAAAAAAAGTTGTATGGCCAACTCGCGAACAGCTAGTGACCTACACAGCCGTTGTCATCGTGTTTGTCACGGTTCTGGCGCTGGTGGTTTCAGCACTTGATCTTGGCTTCACCAAACTTGTTTTGTTAATTTTCGGATAGTTGCAGGTAGGAACAAAGTGACCGAATCATCATCCATCTTCCGCGAAGCTAGTGCTTTGCAGGATGCAGCCGACCTTGTTAATAGCGATGCCCTCACTGAGAGCGTTATTGAAGAGACGGTCAGTGCACAAGAAGCGACTCACGAAGTAGACACGGACTGGAATGGTCCGGTTGACGTCGACGCATTTGGTGAAATCAGCGAAGACATCAGCGACGCCCCTGCGTCCAACTTTGATTTAACTGAAGTAATTGAACACGAACTTGCAGCTGATGAAGCTGACGCGGTAGTTGAAGACGAAACTCCAACTTCAACGCCAGATGAAATTGAAGTTGTTGACATCGATGACGAAGATCCCATCGCAGCGTTCCGTACCCGTTTGGAATCCAAGCCAGGCGATTGGTTTGTTGTTCACTCGTACGCAGGATTTGAAAACCGGGTCAAGCAGAATCTTGAAACTCGTACCCAGTCCCTCAACATGGAGGACTACATCTACGAAGTTGCAGTTCCTCAAGAAGAAGTGACTGAAATTAAGAACGGTCAACGCAAACTTGTTAAGCGCAATAAGTTCCCAGGATACGTTTTGGTCCGCATGGATCTCACAGACGAATCATGGGGCGTTGTGCGTCACACACCAGGTGTGACTGGATTCGTCGGTCAGGGCCATAACCCTGCGCCGCTCAGTATGGATGAAGCATTCGACATGCTGCGTCCAGCTGCTGAAAAGGTTCTTGCCACGGTTGCTGCCTCAGCATCGTCAGGCAAGTCAGGTGGAAGCGGTTCATCTGCTGCCAAGATTGAAATCGATTTGAACATCGGTGATTCAGTTACGGTTGTTGATGGTCCGTTCGCTACCTTGCACGCCTCGATTGCTGAAATCAATCTGGATGCACAAAAAGTCGTGGGTCTGGTTGAAATCTTCGGCCGAGAGACTCCCGTGGAACTGGGCTTCAACCAGATCCAAAAGAACTAACAAGACAAAGGACGCAATTAGACATGGCACCAAAGAAAAAGGTCACCGGTCTGATCAAGCTACAGATCAAGGCAGGCGAAGCCAATCCGGCTCCACCCGTCGGTCCAGCACTCGGTCAGCATGGTGTAAACATCATGGACTTCTGCAAGGCGTATAACTCCGAAACAGAAAGTCAACGTGGTCAGGTAATCCCTGTTGAAATCACGGTCTACGAAGATCGCAGTTTCACATTTATCCTGAAGACGCCTCCTGCTGCAAAGCTCATCCTTAAGGCTGCAGGCGTTGAAAAGGGTTCGGGTGTTCCTCACACGACCAAGGTCGCAAACATCACTAAAGACCAGGTGCGCGAAATCGCAACAGTCAAGATGGTTGACCTCAATGCAAACGATGTTGAAGCAGCAATGAAGATCATCGAAGGTACTGCTCGTTCAATGGGCATCACCGTTAGCTAACTATCCACACCAGTGGGAGGACCTGCTTCAGGTTCGTACCACGAACTCCAATGAAAGAGGAGAAGCACATGAAGCAAGGCAAGGCTTACAAGAAAGCCGCTGCAACGATCGACAAGGATGCGCTGTACAGCCCACTAGCTGCAGTTCGTTTGGCTAAGGCCGGCGCAACCACAACCAAGTTTGACCAGACTGTTGAAGTCGCTATGGCGCTTGGTGTCGATCCACGTAAAGCGGATCAAATGGTTCGTTCCACCGTCAATCTGCCTCATGGCACTGGCAAGACCGCACGCGTCCTGGTCTTCGCCGCAGGTGAAAAGGCAGATGAAGCTCGCGCCGCTGGCGCTGACTTCGTTGGCGTAGACGAACTCATTGACAAGATCGCGGGCGGATGGACGGACTTTGACGCCGTTGTGTCCACACCAGATCTCATGGGCAAGGTTGGTCGTCTCGGTAAGGTACTCGGTCCTCGTAACTTGATGCCAAACCCTAAGACCGGAACTGTCACATTGGATGTTGCTAAGGCAGTCGATGACATCAAGGGCGGAAAGATCGAATTCCGCGTTGATAAGCACTCGAACCTGCACTTCATCATTGGCAAGGCTTCGTTCTCTGAGACTGCGTTGGTTGAAAACTATGCAGCAGCTCTGGACGAAGTTCTTCGTGTGAAGCCATCATCATCCAAAGGCCGTTACATCAAGAAGGCTGTTATTTCGACAACGATGGGTCCTGGTGTTCAGATTGATCCCAACAAGACCCGCAACCTGTTGAGCGACGACGAAGACAACTAGTCACTTTTTAGCGCTTAGCGTTTGTGAAGGCTCGGTCATTGGACCGGGCCTTCACTTATTTCTGGCGTACGTTTTGACTATTGACAAGTTCAGACCAGAATTCTAGTCTGAACTATATGGCATTAATTCAAGACGATAGCGTCGGTATTTACGACGCAAAGACACACCTCGCGAGTCTTATTGAACGTGTACTCGCAGGTGAAACAATCACCATCACAAAGCATGGCCGTCCAGTGGCCAAACTCTGCCCGACAGAGGATCGACGACTGTCTGTCGTGGACATGATTGCTGAATGTGACGCTGTCGCACACGCGTGGGGAAGCTCCCAACCAGACATGCGTGCCCTAATTGGTCGTGACAATCATTGAGCCCATTCGTTCTAGATGCTTCAATAGCCGGTCGATGGTTAGTTGATAGCGATTTGTCTTCCGCGCTCAAATTGCTACGAGTTCGGGCGTTTGAACATGGGGTAGTAGTCCCTCTGCTTTTTCGCTATGAAGTCGCGAACCTTTTAACTACTTACTCACGAAATGTTGACACGGAAATAGTTGGCCGAGCAATGGCAGCAATTCGGTCGTGGCCAATCACCATTGACATACGGGGACCGCTCTATGACGAACACATCAATATCGCTCTAGACAACGGCCTGACCGCATATGACGCGACGTATCTTGAACTTGCGATTCGGTTAGAACTGCCTCTAGCGACTCTGGATGCCAAACTAGGTGCGGCCGCAAAGAGGGCTGGAGTTAAACTCCTTGGTCTTCCGAAGTAGCCTCGTTTTGACTATTTGCCCGCAAACCTCGTAACCTAAGACAACTAACCGAAGACCGCCGGTCCTGTTGGGAAACCAACAAGGCTAAGGCTCCGAATGGAGCGCCAGCGCAGGTGATGCTAAGTACCCGGGCTTTTTGCCTGACGTGCCCCGCGCCATCTGCGTGGGGCTTTTTTCATGGGCCATAAAACGTTAAGGAGCACCATGGCACGCGCTGACAAGGCCGCCTCAGTTGCCGAGATTACGGAAGAATTCCGTTCCTCGAGCGCTGCAGTGTTGACCGAGTACCGCGGTTTGACTGTGGGTCAACTCAAGAAGCTTCGTCGCTCCTTGGGTGAGGACACCACATACGCCGTTGTTAAGAACACGTTGACGAAGATCGCCGCAAAAGATGCAGGCGTTGAAGGCTTTGATTCACTGTTGGCTGGCCCAACCGCGATCGCTTTCATTAAGGGTGATGCAGTTGCCGCTGCAAAAGCACTTGATACCTTCGCCAAGGAAAGCCCACTGCTTGTCATCAAGGGCGGCATCATGGATGGAAAAATCCTGAGTCCTGATGACATTAAGAAGCTTGCAAAGCTCGAGTCCCGCGAAGTTCTGTTGTCCAAGGTTGCAGGTGCTGCCAACGCAGCATTGGCGATGGCTGCAGCACTTTTCCAGGCTCCGCTTTCTCAGGCCGCTCGCACTTTCGACGCATTCCGTGCTGAAGGTGGCGCTGCCAAAGAGACTCCTGCAACCGCACCGGTTGCAGTTGTCGAAGAAGTTGTCGCTGACGTGACCGAAGAAGTCACCGAAGTTGCAGAAGCTACTGAAGAAGCATCCGCTGAATCAGTTGAAGAAACCACCGAAGTTGCTGACGCAGCCGAGGAATCATCCGAGGGCTAGGCCCCTCACTCATCACGAAGAACGGGCCTACTAGCCCCTAACCGGAAGGACGCCATCATGGCAAAGCTCAGCACCGATCAGTTGATCGACGCTTTCAAGGAACTGACTCTCATTGAGTTGTCAGAATTCGTTTCACAGTTCGAAGAAGTATTCAACGTAACCGCTGCTGCACCAGTTGCAGTAGCTGCTGCTCCAGCAGCAGGTGGCGGCGACGGTGGCAGTGGCGCATCAGAGCAGGATGAATTTGATGTCATCCTCGAAGATGGCGGCGCACAGAAGATTGCCGTTATCAAGGAAGTTCGCGCCCTGACCAACCTTGGTCTTAAGGAAGCTAAGGACCTCGTTGAGGCAGCACCAAAGGCTGTTCTTGAGAAAGTTAAGAAGGACGTTGCTGAATCTGCAAAGGCTCAGCTTGAAGGCGCTGGCGCAAAGGTCACCGTTAAGTAAGTTCTCTTACTTCACAAGTAGGTGGTTCCCGAAAGGGAGCCACCTACTTTTTTTGTGGTGTGAATGCGCAATCCACGACAAGATCATGGGTGTACTGCCTGAATGGCATGAACACCCCAACGCTTGTTCGTTTGTGCTTTATAACAATCAGCAACAACTACGTAAACACTTCACAATCGTGCTTGACATGGCTTGCGCAATGAGCGACTATAGGCGGGCAAGAGAGTGCACGTCCTTCCCCGGATACCGATGTTTTGAGTTGGTCGCCCTCTGGAACTAGCTGTCCAGCAGAGTGTGGGAACCCACCAAAATCGAGGGTTTTCGGAATTTTCGGACCTGCATTGGACAGCGGGAGCCTTTTCTAGGTATTCTGCTATTTCACCGTGCCCTAAAACAGACCTCAATACTGCTGTCTCTTTTGACTGCATTTGACGGGGTTCCTTTAGTGCGCAGTAAATACAGCTAGCTCGGAAGGACCACTGTTGGCCGCCTCACGCACCACTTCCCGCAGTTCTACTGGACCCAAGCGGGTTTCCTTTGCAAAGATTCGCGAACCACTTGAGGTTCCCGATCTTCTTGCATTACAGACTGAATCATTTGACTGGTTGCTTGGCAACGATGCGTGGCAAGCACGTGTCGCAGCTGCGCTTGAATCTGGTAACAATGAGATTCCGCAAACTCACGGTTTAGCCGATGTGTTTTCTGAAATCAGCCCAATTGAGGATTACAACGGCACTATGTCGTTGACCTTCACTGAGCCATCGTTTGATGATCCCAAGCACACTGAAGATGAGTGCCGCGATAAGGACCTCACGTTCTCTCAGCCGTTGTATGTCAACGCTGAATTCATGAACAACGAAACTGGTGAAATCAAGAGCCAGACCGTATTCATGGGCGACTTCCCACTGATGACCCGCAAGGGAACATTCATCATCAATGGAACCGAGCGCGTTGTTGTCTCGCAGTTGGTTCGTTCACCAGGTGTCTACTTCGAAAAGCAAATCGATAAGGCAACTGACAAAGATATTTTCACCAGCAAAATCATCCCAAGTCGTGGTGCGTGGCTGGAATTTGAAATTGATAAGAAAGACATGGTCGGTGTTCGTATCGACCGTAAGCGCAAGCAACCTGTCACTGTGTTTCTCAAAGCTCTTGGTCTGACTAACGACCAGATCCGCGAACAGTTCGGTGCTTACGAGTCGATGATGGCAACTTTGGAAAAAGATTCCACCGTTACTCAGGACGAAGCGCTGCTAGATATTTACCGCAAACTACGTCCAGGTGAACCACCAACTGTTGAAGCATCTCGCAGTTTGTTGATGAACTTCTTCTTCAACGAGAAGCGTTACGACCTTGCAAAGGTTGGCCGTTACAAGGTCAACAAGAAGCTTGGCCTTGACACTGATCCAACCAAGACTGTTCTGGACATCAACGACGTACTTGCCACAATCGAGTACATCGTTCGCCTTCACGCTTCAGAAACTGAATTCCATTCGGCACGCGGTGTTACACGCGTTGAAGTTGACGACATTGACCACTTTGGTAACCGTCGCCTTCGTACCGTTGGTGAATTGATTCAGAACCAGATTCGTACCGGATTGTCCCGTATGGAGCGCGTTGTTCGTGAACGTATGACAACTCAGGATCCAGAAGCCATCACGCCTCTGACCCTGATCAACACCCGTCCAGTGATTGCCTCAATCAAGGAGTTCTTCGGAACTTCGCAGTTGTCGCAGTTCATGGACCAAACCAACCCACTTTCAGGTCTGACGCACAAGCGTCGTCTGTCAGCGCTTGGTCCCGGTGGTCTTTCACGTGAGCGCGCAGGCTTCGAAGTCCGCGACGTTCACCCATCGCACTACGGCCGTATGTGTCCAATCGAAACTCCAGAAGGCCCGAACATCGGTCTGATTGGTTCATTGGCATCGTTCGCTCGCATCAACGCTTTCGGATTCGTCGAGACTCCTTACCGCAAGGTAAACAAGGGCAAGGTCACCGACAAAATCGAATACTTGACCGCTGGCGACGAAGACCGTTGGGTTATCGCTCAGGCTAACTCGCTACTTAATGACGACAACACCTTCCAAGACCAGCGCGTTCTGGTTCGTAAAAAGGGTGGCGAAGTTGATTATGTAACTGGCGAAGAAGTTGACTTCATGGACGTCTCACCACGTCAGATGGTTTCTGTTGCTACTGCAATGATTCCGTTCCTTGAGCACGACGATGCTAACCGCGCACTCATGGGTGCAAACATGCAACGTCAGGCTGTTCCACTGCTTCGCAGCGAATCACCATTCGTTGGTACAGGTATGGAATACCGCGCAGCTAAGGATGCAGGCGACGTTGTCGTTGCAACCGGATCTGGCGTCGTCAGCATTGTCTCTTCGGAATCCATCACAATCGAAGAAGACGGCGGCAAGCACTACACCTACCAACTTCGTAAGTTCGCTCGTTCCAACCAGGGAACATGCATCAACCAGAAGGCCATCGTGTCTGAAGGCGATCGCATCGAAGCTGGTCAGGTCATCGCTGATGGTCCTGCAACTGAACTTGGCGAAATGGCTCTTGGTCGTAACCTGCTTGTGGCATTCATGCCATGGGAAGGCTTGAACTTCGAAGACGCCATCATCTTGAACCAGCGTCTCGTGCAAGACGACGTGCTTTCCTCAATTCACATTGAAGAACACGAAATTGATGCTCGCGATACCAAGCTTGGTCCAGAGGAAATCACTCGTGATCTTCCAAACCTGTCCGACGAAGTACTTGCCGATCTAGACGAGCGCGGCATCATTCGTATTGGTGCTGACGTAGTACCTGGCGACATCTTGGTTGGAAAGGTCACACCTAAGGGTGAAACCGAACTCACACCAGAAGAGCGTTTGCTTCGTGCCATCTTCGGCGAAAAGGCTCGCGAAGTGCGCGATACCTCGCTCAAGGTTCCACACGGAGAATCCGGCAAGGTCATTGGTGTTCGCGTCTTCAGTTCAGAAGAAGGCGACGACCTACCTCCTGGCGTTAACGAAATCGTTCGTGTGTACATCGCGCAGAAGCGCAAGATCACAGAAGGTGACAAACTTGCTGGCCGTCACGGCAACAAGGGTGTTATCTCCAAGATTCTGCCGCCTGAAGATATGCCATTCCTTGCAGACGGAACTCCAGTCGATGTCATCTTGAACCCTCACGGTGTTCCAGGACGTATGAACATCGGTCAGATTCTTGAACTGCATCTTGGTTGGATTGCATCACAAGGTTGGGAAGTTGTGGGTAACCCTGATTGGGCAACACACATCAACAAGGTTGCGCCATCAGCTCCTGCTGGCACCAAGTTGGCCACACCTGTGTTCGACGGTGCTCGTGAAGACGAAATCACCGGCCTACTGAGTTCAGTTAACAAGCCAAAGGATCCAGTAACAGGCGAAGGCATCACACTTGTTGGCGACAACGGAAAAGCTAAGTTGTTCGATGGCCGTTCCGGTGAACCATTCCCAGGTGAAATTGCTGTCGGTTACATGTACATCCTTAAGCTCCACCACTTGGTTGACGACAAGATTCACGCACGTTCAACGGGTCCTTACTCGATGATCACGCAGCAACCTCTTGGTGGTAAAGCTCAGTTCGGTGGCCAGCGCTTCGGTGAAATGGAAGTGTGGGCGCTTGAAGCGTATGGCGCTTCTTACGCACTGCAAGAACTGCTGACCATTAAGTC
>Ga0194055_10002545_pt1 | contig 14390 bp, 10 predicted proteins | sample SepL449m_MetaG_FD_155482 | JGI IMG/M metagenome (GOLD analysis project Ga0194055, IMG submission 155482) | Anoxic zone freshwater microbial communities from boreal shield lake in IISD Experimental Lakes Area, Ontario, Canada - Sep2016-L442-9m | ecosystem: Environmental > Aquatic > Freshwater >... | reverse complement strand
CGAGCAGGTAGCGTCCGACCCTCAATCGCCATCCTGCTGGCGTCCCACTAGACAAGCCGAAGTGCATCGCTCGAATTCGACTCCGCACACCGCCTTCCCGGGGGAACGAACCCATCTTGCGAATGCAGTCAATACCTCAGCCGCAAAACCAATGATGGCAAAGACTTAGATCGATTTGATAGCGTCGCTCGATTTTTAAGCATCCCCTCCCTGGAGGGGTGTTCTGTGCGATGCCTTGTTTTTGTGCATACGCTGCACTCTCAAATACTAACTGTCCAACTTGCGTGATTTTTGAAAAACCACCCGATTTCTTAGTCAAAGTTGCAGGACTGAGGGATGGGAATCAAAAAGAAAATGGGGCCTCGAAGCTTTCCCCCTGCTTCCGAGTCCCGCTGGTTAGATACAACCCCAAGCCTAGATCGCTAGCATACTTGGTCCGTTTCGCTCGGCTGTAGCAGAGAGGACCGTTAGCGATGAATAGAGTTTCGAACGATCCCATCACGGCTTGTTCTTTTAGCCGCGCATCATGAATAGGATCTTGCATCGCGACCGGAGTCGAACGCGTTCCGGGCGATGGCCACGAAGTACCCGATACTTGGCGATGCGACCATCACAGTCGGATGCGTGGACTACGCCAATCGATCAATCATCTTTTCGATGGCTTTTTCGAAAAGCTCGTCGGTGTCGTAATTTCCGTCCGCAATCGCGGCGCGAAGCTCTGCCACACGCCCTGCACGGAACGTCTCTCCCGTTGACTCTCCCCCGATGGCCAAAGCCTCCGGAGACAACTCCAATTGGTCAGGAACGCTAGCAAACTCCGTCATTTCTGGAGACTGAACCTGTGAAGGAGCCGCCGCTTTGGAAGCTCCTCGCACTGCATCCGCCCCAGAAATCGACATGTTATTCGAAATATGCATTACCTAGATCTCCCGTGATTCGAACCAGAATCGGTGCCGAGGATGTCGGAAAACGGAACACACCCCGCTTTCCTTATCCGTTATCGATTGGACTGCCACCGTGCGAATGTCGACGCGTGGTCGACCTTGCTCGATCCTAATTCCTCGCAGTCCATGTCGCAGAGAGACCATCCGTAAAACGGGTCGAGGCGACTTTGCAAAGACGCTGCCTTCGAGCGAAGGCGACCGTTCTATCGTCCATCTCTCCCCAACAAAATACCGATTCTTGTCTCCTACTGTTTATTCCAATCAACGCACGCTTGCCCATTGCTCGCGTCCTATCGATCGGTTGGATTTTTCGGGCCGGCTACACGATCCTGCAGCATGAGTCCCTCCAAAGTCCCAACCCCTTCTCGATGGATCTAGCATTCGCAAGTGGTGTGCCAAAACTCGATCGCTCGAGTCATTCGCTTCCACACGCTCTGACGTTATACGCGTTTCTCAAGTTCCGATACAAGCTCTGTTCCGCCTAACCCTCCCATTCTATGCAACACCCAGTCGGGATGAACGGCTTCCCACAGCCTCGGAACCTTCAGTATCCATTGGATTTCCCACACTTAGGCGATCGTTCGAGATCGATACCGCAGCGTTGATTTCGGAATGGAAGAGGCAAAACTGGGCTCTCGACGAAATCAACGCTATCAATCCTCCCTTAGGTTGGATTCGAAATCGCTCGACCATGTGGGATTGAAGAAGTTACAACCCGTCTGGAAGTCTTTTCAAACGCTTCCATCGCCTTCGAAAACTTTTATTCCAAATCGAGATTGACCCGGCGATAGGTCCATTCCTATCTTACCGCTCGTTGTTGCAACCCGGTGGCTGGTTCCGCCAGCACACGACCGAGCAACAATCCGTTCTTTGATAACCCAATCCGCCATTCAAATTTCAACGTTGCGACCAGTTCGCTCTTCGGAGCCGGCCCTTAGGAGTTGGCAAAGGATATGCCATCTCCTAAGGATCGACTCTAGCAACGCCCTGGCAGATTGAGCTCACGGATGAATGCTCAATCTGCCTTTTGAACCTGGCTCCCGGAAAAGTAGCTCGTAGTCCTCCGTCCCCCCCTGGGACTCGTTCACTTCCGGGAGCCTTTTTTTATTTTCAGCCTTTCCGCACGCGTCGGCAGATCGCGGAATGACGTCCAAATCGGGGCAAGCAAAGCGACAGGAGTCGATGTCCCCATCAGCCGCAGTGCGTTAGCACCCGGTTCTGGGTTGAACGGGGCGGCAACCGGACACCAACGTGTTCCGGCTGATTGTTTTGCGTCCGGATCGCTGTGCGAAAAGAGTCGAATTGCCCCGGCCTATCACGGCGATCAATCCCCAACAACTCACTCCGCCGCCGGGCCATTTCCTGGGATCAATCGAACGACTCGCTCAAGATGTTCTTTGAGGATTTCTTCCCCCGTGCGAATCTTTAGATCGATTCGCAACGCCCACAAATCGACTCCACCGATCTGTTTCGTGCCCAGTTTTACCAAGTCTTTCCCGGTGCATACGATGGCGTCTACCGAAGGCTGTGCCTCTCGAATGCGATACTCGATCAACGCGATATCGGCTGCTGAAAACGGGTGGTGATCAGGAAAAACAAGAGGAACTGCAACCTCGACCCCCAAACTATCGAGCGTCTTGTGAAAGGCGCGAGGGTTACCAATCGCGCTGATGGCGATCACTCGCCTCCCCCGAAAAGCATCGACAGGAAGTGTTGCACCTGAGGATTGATACCATTCCACACCGGCATGCTCCGTCTCGATCCATGCCGCTCTCGGATTGATGCGCTGAACCAGCGTCCGGATCTCCGCCAGCTTTTGACTCTCCACTTGATCGCATCGCGTTGCCAGGATCATATCTGCCCGGCGCAAAGCGCTCCGAGGCTCGCGCAACAGCCCCAACGGCAAAAGATGCCCGTATCCAAACGGCCTACTCGCATCCAACAAGACAATATCAAGATCTCTTCCCAAGCGACGATGTTGAAATCCATCATCCAAAAGGAGCATTTCCATCTCCAATTCCTCGACCGCTACCGAAGCAGATGCCGTTCGATCGGGAGATTGCAAGTGGGGAACATCCGGCAGCCTCGACTCCACTTCTTTGGCTTCGTCATTCATTCCGTCCTGCAATGCTTTGTACCCGCGAGACAAGATCGCAACCCGGATCCCCTGTTCGCGAAGTCGCTTGGCCAAAAAGATCGCGGTCGGAGTTTTGCCCGTCCCACCCGCCGTCAAATTGCCAATCGAAATCACAGGTACCCCCGCCTTCTTGGTCTCGATCCAACCTCGATCGAACATCCAATTGCGGGCAGAGACGATCGCTCCGTAGGGTTGAGTGGCTAGCCACAACCCTACGCGAGCCGCACCTGCCAGCAGCGACCTGTTGGTTCCATCTTGAATGCTCTCAAATCGTTGCATGCGCTCGTCGAATTGGTTGAATGATTCTGACTACCTCGGGAATGAATGCATTCTAAAGCAGCCATGCCCATTGCTCTAGCGGCATACGGATTCGCGACCTATTCTCGACCCGTCCTACGGAAGCAAACGGAATCGACTCGAAGGCCCCAACAGCGCTTGCCAGTCCGGTGCATTCCATCTTCTATCATATTCGCTCCTTCCCTTGAGAGTTGGACTCCAGCCATGATTCCATCGCGATCCTCGAACCTTTATGTCCTGTTCGCGGCAATCATTCTTTCGCTCTTCAGCCAACATCTGTCGACATGGAGTCAAACGGGTGGCGACCCGACAGGATCCAGCCTACCCCCGCTCCCCCAAAACAATCCCTCCCCACGAGACATGGGCGACGTGCCGATCTACGGCTCACCAGCTCCTTCGCCTTCCCACGGAGGATACCTCCCGAACAACACGCGCTTGGGTTCTGTCATGGTCGTCGGTCAATCCAACGCCGCCGCCACGGCCACTCATCTCATGAGCTCTGCAACCCTCAGCAATGGCTCGCAACAAATCGTGCTCGTCGACCCCGCCAAGCAGACTCTGGTGGTTTATCACGTCGACCCGAACAAAGGGGATATCCAGCTCAAAAGTGTCCGACGCATCGACGCGGACTTTTCTCTCGAAGAATTCAACCTGAGCGAACCTACCCCTGCGACCGTTCGCAAAAACCTCCGAAACAATCTGGATCGCTAGTCACATTTGCGATGGACGCTGTAACGCAGCGGCACTACGGCAATCCCCATCGCTTGCGCAATATCCATTGCGTGACAAGCAATCCCGCAACCACCAAAAACGTTCCCCACGAATCCCAGTCCGTATCCCCAAGCTTGAAATTCTCAATAGCGGTCTCGGTGGCTTGCTTCCTTCGCTCCAATATCTTGCGAACGACTTCTGCCGTTTGATCCGGCGTCATCAATTCACCACCAGCGGGCTCGTTGAGCTTTGCCAGCTGCCCCAACAACTGCCAATCGGGCATCGGTTGCATGCTCTCGACCGATTGATCCATGACGATGAATGGCAATTTTGCTTCGATCTGTTTTCCCTTGGCGCCGCTGGTCTTAGCACGCCATTCATACCTGCCCGCTGCTTCGATCCCTTCCATGCGGAGTTTCATACTCATCGCATCTCGACGTTGCAAAGGAAACTCTCCGAGATCCTCTTCACTGGAGATCCCGTTCTCCTTGGGCAATCCAAGCTTCCATAGATGCATAAAAATCGTTTTTGGCATGGGTGTGTCGTTGGTTCCGGGATTCCACTGAACAATCACATCCGCGTTTTGTTGCAGATACAACCGGCGCTGCGACATCGACAATTGCAACCCTTCCTCGACCAACTCTCGTCGCAGTCCCCACAAAGCCAACTGGCGCCAAAACTGTTTGAATTCCTTGACCTTGCCTTGCCTCATCCACTGATAGGTCGAGTCGAAGGCGATACTGAGTACACGGCCTTGCTGCGACGTCCCCAACACGATCAATGGCTGCCCACCATCCCCTTGAGCCAACAATTTCACCCCCGGGGCATTCTTGATTCCATCCCATCGCGTGGCACCGGTAAGTGGTTTCATCTCGGACCACAACTTGGCAACGTCGGACCCCGGTTCACCGATTTGTAATAGCTTGTCAGAAGCTACCGGAATCAGCTTGATCGATCCTGGATATTGACCTCGTAAATCGAGCGGACCTTCTCTCTTCTGGCGTGCACTCACACCCATTTGAATCGGTAGAACATCGGCCAATGCCGTCCGATCCCATCCACCCGCTGCGTAAGTGTAATATCCTCCGAGAGTGATCAACCCCGCACCGCGATTGACCTGATCCGCAATGAGCTTGGCTCCTGCCACGCCAATCGCATCCGAGTCCAGATCCCCAAGAATGAAAAGGTCATACACACCGCTGGCCAGCTGTTGGGTTAAGTCCACCGGCCATTTTTGAATCGGTTCCCGCGCGATCCATCGCCGATCGACTTGAATGTCTGGAGATTCCAAGAGCGCAGAAGCAATGAATTTCGCCTCCGTTCTCGGTTCACCCTCTAAATACAACACCCTAGCTCCGCCACCTCGCACGTTGAGGTATGCAGTCGCCTCATTGTTCTCGGTGACCGCTTCCCCCTCGACAGGCTCCGCTTTAACGATCAATTCATAAGAACCTGCCTCGGGTGCTATGAGCGGAATTTGAAATGCCAAGGACTGTTCGGATTTCGTGGGTCGCACCAGCGTACGGTCCACCAATCGCGATGCACCATCCCGTCCGACCATCCACAAGGCGATGTTGATATCGCGATTCGCGACTCCTCGGGATTTAAGCATCCCTCGAACAAAGATTTGATTCTTCGTATAAACATCGAGTTGCTCGGGGATCCCCTCAACGGCGATATCGCGCGCATTTTCGCTATCGCTCCGGGGCCCCAAACCGATCAAGTACATGGGGATATCCAACCGGGCGAATTGCCGAACCACTTGCTGCGGGTCCGTCCCGGCCGGCGAAAGTGTCTGCGCACCATCTCCCATCCAAATCACCGCCGACAAGGGAGAATTCAATGAGGTAGACGCGAGCTGCGAGAGTGGACCTCCAATGTCAGTCGTTCCCCCCTCAGGTTTCTTCGGTAATTCCGGTCTCGCTGCCTCATTCGTATTCTGAATCTCACCCAAGCCCTTCAGTTTCGAATCATAGAGAAACGGTGCTAACACGACCTCCTTTCCAAATTCACCACGCGCTTCCCATAACGCATCCCATATCGCGAGCTGACTTTCCCATCGCGTTCGTTTCCCTTCGCCCGAACTGAGCTGCATGCTCGCGGTCGAATCCATCAAGATGGCAACCGTGCCACGAGGTTCTCGTTCCCGAGTGAACGTCAGCCCCGGACGGAGCAAGGTCAGGAGCAGAAACAAACACAGCAGCAACCGAAGGATCCAAAGCACTGCCCGCTGCCATCCCTCCAACTTTTTTTCATCCTGCACAAACATCAGGATAAAAAACATCCCCAGGGCGACCATTCCAAGCAGTGCATAACTTCCAAAGACGGGCGACAGCGACCAATCGATCATGGATTGCCTCGCTTTGTCGATGCGTAGAATCGGCTAGACATGGTCTGCTCCGCCATGAAGAGCATGGCCAAGATAACCAGCAAGAATGGGGCCATATCGCGCCCATAGCGCCCCTCGCCAATCGATGACTGCACATCCTCTTTGTCTTTGGCGATCGAATAGTTGGACTTACCCAACGCGCTGTCCATCGCGGTTTCCGGTACGCGCTGCAACGACATCTCGTCTCGGTCAATATTGACACTGAATCCACGCAAGACAGGACCCCGCGCCCGCAACCCTTTCAATCGATACTGTCCAGGTTGCCTGGTGAATGCATATGAGACCAACTCGTCCGACGCTTCGAGCCGAACCGTATCTCCTAAAGGAAGAAACAATTCATAAATCTTCGGATATTGCGAAGAACTGTTCTCCAAAATCGCAGCCGAATCGATGCTGTAGTTGAATGGATGTTTGTTATGAGACGCAAGATACCGGGAGGTCCCGACAAACAACGCAAACCCGGGCCACGCATCCGCGCTGGTAGTGAACAATTCACTCCACGGTTGTGTCGCAGCCGTCGCCGAAGGTTCGGGATAGGGCAATGTCATCAAGACCACGCGCCCTTGTCCACGTGACCACTCGACCATCGCGGGTAAATTGCTGCCGGTAAATCGCATCAGTTCGGTCGTACCCGCTTGCAAAGACTCCAAATCCCAATGCCGGAACACGGGATAGTTCACCCAAGGAATCTCCTGGATGGGTCTTTCGAAAATCGTCCAAATCGGATGGTTGTCGATGACCGGGCTCATCACGACCGACACATCATCCGATGCACGGCGGGACTGCCTTTTGATCGTGCCCGGAATCAAATTCACCAACCCGCTAGCCCCTATTTCTTCTGGGGAATTCGGGCCAGGACCTAATATCAAGAAGAGCCCACCTCCCCCATCCACCCACGATAACAGCCGATCCGCGTCGTTCGCCGTGAGGGTCTTTGGGTTGTAAAGAACGATGTGTGTTACTTTCGCAAGGTCCACCTGCCCGATCCGACTGGTAGGTTCCACCATCGGTGGCTGGGATACGACAATCGGCTCACTCGCAGAAGAGTCGTTGGAACCTTCCGTTTTGGCTGGCTGCGCCGCTGTCAGCGCATTGGGATCCAGCATCAACGCGACCAATTGCCCATCCCTCTGGCTATCAGCGAATACCAACGTCTGTCCCAGCGTTCTGGCTTCGATCGTGACATAGTAGATGTTGTCCAACTCCAAGGGATCAGGGCGAGACAATCGCAAGACAGCATGATTCGTCCCCTCCGCCAATGGTTTCACGGTCATCTGAATCGGAGCCGAACCTTCGGCCGAAACTTGAACCAATTGACGGTCGATCAATTTCGCCTCGGGCACAGCTAACTTGCCATCGCGCATGGCTGGCAATCGTCGATCCTGTGTCTCCATTGCCAGTTCGCACAAGATCTGTTCATTGCCAGTTCCCTTGCTCGCATGAACCTCCGCGTTCAAGGTCACCTGCCCACCGGGCGACGCCGAATCCGCACTCAATCGCAACTGGCTCAAGGACCAATTCTTGATATCCCGATCAGGTACCGAGACATCGATGACTTGCAACAAGATCTTCGGCAATTGCTCTCCCGATTCATTTCGCAACCCAAGTTTCGCTGGGATGTCCGAACCTTCCACGCTCTTCCATGCGTTCTCTCGCATATCCGTGATGACGTAGATCTCGCGCCGCTCCAGTTCACTCTTTCGAAGTGTATCGATGGCAGCACTGATGCGATCGGGCAAATGGGTCGCTCTACCTTCGACGATCACGCGTTCCAATTGCCTCTCTGCCGACAAGCGATCTTGGTTGACGCGAACACCCCCATCCCCTCCGACGATGGCGATCTGGCTTGGCACCGGAAGTCGGTCCATCAACCATCGAGCCATCTCCTTGGCTTCTTCCATCCGGGTGACGTTGTGATATTTGTACGCCATGGTCGGCGAAGTATCGATAATGATCGCAGCGATGACAGGACCGTCGGCACTTCCCAACGCCACGGTCTCCTGACTCCGCCATGTTGCCGACAAAAAATAGGCCGCAGCAGAACCTAGAGCGAGAGCCAGCAAGGCAACGGAAACAACCGCTGGCGTCGACCTTCGACCACCCCATAAGACCGACGCGACCGCTGCCGTCAGCAACGCCAAAATACCAAAGACTCCTCCGGTCAGTGTGTTGGCAAAAAGTCCTGATACGACACGCGGAGAGGCTAGCGCCAAGGCCAATGCCAGCACCATCAAGATGCGCAAGGCTAAAAGAAGCCATCGCTTGACGCTCCACCCCCGCTGAGCGGTGATCGCGGTTTCACGCACGAACCGAATCGCAGGAAAGAGGACGGGCTTCGGCTGGCGCCTCCCCAGCAAATGCAGGAGAATCGGAGCCGACACCACGATCGATCCGAGCAGGAGTGAAATATGCAGGAATGTCATGCGCCGCAATCGCCTTGCTTAGAATCGGTTCCGGCGACTGAGCAAATACTCCGTCAGGGCCTTGTCATAGGGAACGCTCGTGTCCAACGGAACATAATCGATTCGCGCCTGGCTGCACCCTCGCTTCAAATCGTCCCGAAATTTACGTATGTTTTCTCGGTATTCATTGCCGATATCATCCGCGTTGACACTCACCGATTGCCCGGATTCGGGATCATTGAGCTGCACCAACCCCTTAAATGGAAAGGTGACTTCCGCTTCATCCAATACGTGAAACACGATCACATCATGACCCGCATGCTTGAGCATGCGGATCGAATCCACGGTGGACTCAACATCCGACAACAAGTCGCTCATGAGCATAATTAACGATCGATGCCTCAACATGGCCAAAAGCTGCTTCAATGGACCCGCCAAATGGGTCTTGCCAGACGTCTTCAGCTTGGACAATTGACTGAGGATAGCAGCGAATTGACTTCGCCGTGAACGAGGATAAAGACTCGCTCGAATCTTCTCATCGAACGTCACCAAGCCGATCGGATCCTGTTGCATGAGCATCAGATAAGTCAACGCGGCCGACAAGCAAACACAGTAATCAAACTTGGTCAATTGTTGCCGAAACGTATACGCCATGGACTCGCTCGTATCCATCACGATATAACCCGTGATGTTCGTCTCGGCTTCAAACTTTTTGACGTAATAGCGATCGGTCTTCGCGTACGCTAACCAGTCGATATCCTTGGGGTCGTCCCCATGTGAATACCGCCGATGTTCGCTGAACTCCACGGAAAATCCATGGAATGGACTGGCGTGGATCCCTTGCAGAAATCCTTTCACGACCAACTGAGCTCGCAAATCCAATCGTTTGATTTGCGAAGCCAACTCGGGCTTGAGATACTGCTCAACAGCAACCATCCTAGATTCCTAACCGGGTTCTCCCAGGGACACCTGCATCGCAAACGCTTGACGCAGGGTTCCTATACCAGCGGCAAACATAGGTCGCCCCGCATTCTTCCAACGGTACGCTCCTATTCTACAGCATGCACTCCCTTCCTGGCATGCTGTCAGGCAAATCCGGGGTAGCGATCACGATCGCGTCGGCCGGAATCAAGCATTCGTCCACGGAAGTCGGCAAATACCCCATTGGCCATTGTTTTCATCCACTCCGACTTCCAGGGTGTCCAATCGGTCTCCGATGGTTGGGTACAGTTTGGCTCGCAACTCGGTCGCGATCCACCATGCGATTTCCTCGGCCGTGGTGTTCGTGATGGGCAACAGCATGCAGTCTTCTCGAGGAAAGATCCATCGCTTGTCCCGGAATCGGACGGACACTTCCGCATCCTGCACTTCGACTTTGATCATGGGATGATGCAATGCCAACAACATGTGGTGGTCTAGTTGTTTCACCAATCCTGCCAACGTTTCTCGAAATGCAATGAAGTCGATCACGTATCGGTTGTCATCCAATCGCCCCTCGACCTCGGCCCGCAACCCATAATTATGGCCATGCAAACACTCGCAGATATCCCCCGCAAAGGTGATGAAGTGAGCGGAAGAGAAAACCAATTGCTCTTTCTGTAGAAGCACTCGAAAGGTCGCATGGCCCGAATGCTCATCGCCTCGAACTCCCGGAGCGCTGCCGGGCAACGCTGCTGAACGGGATTGGGATGAAAACGACGCAGTTTTGGAATTTGCATTGGTCACTGAAGAGGCCCTCAATCGATCGAACGGAGACTATCGGAAATCCCTCACTACGAAACAGTATAGACGACCACCAAGCCCTGTCTGTGCAAACCCAATCGCCTCGTCGTTTGAAGTTGCGCCATTTCGGCCTCTCTCGTACTCGTACTCAATGAAATGGTACTCGTACTCGTACTCGATGCAGTATCGTCGAGTACGAGTACTGCGAACGCGGACTACGAGTACGAAAAAACCACGGAAATCGCGGATTGAAACTCCGAGACATCCGAATAGCGCAACTTGAAAACCCTCGCCTGCGATCCGTACTACTTACGGAGCCCGAAACATGCGGTGATTGGAATCCCCTCGCGACAACATATACGCGAGCAGATCCAATACTTCGTCCTCATTGAGTTTGTTGAGTAGCTCTGCCGGCATGAGCGAAGTCGTTGATATCTTCTCTCCTTCGATGTCACTTCGATCGAGCGTCACGGTCTTCGTCGCATCCTCGGGATCGACGACCAACGTCACTTTGTTCCCAACGTCGCTCACGATTCGCCCTGTATACACCGTACCGTCGGTCGTACTGATCAGCATCGTCTTGTATTGATCCGAGATCACCTGACTAGGACGAACGATCGCATCGATCAAATCGGGAAGTGCGAAACGACCTGCGACCTGCGTCAGATCTGGTCCAGTCGCCCCTCCCTCTCCTCCGAATCGATGGCAAACCACACAACGAGCCGCCGCATACATACTCTTGCCATTCTCGAAGTTGCGCCCATTCAGTCGACTGAGAGCAACCTTCGTCACTTCACCGGTCTCGTACGCTTTTCCAGGACCCTTCGCGGCGGGTAATTGCTTGGGCAACGCTGCAGGTTGGCGAACCCCCAAGGCTTCCAATACGAATCGCTCTTGATCGGTGCACTGCGCATAGGCATCGTTGGCGGCATTGACCAGGAATTTTTGGTAGCTGTTACCACCCTTCCACTCCTGTGCCTTTTGGAACCATGCGAAATAGGCTTTGCGATTCTCTAGCGTCCAGCCCTCCTTCACGTTGCGAATCGCAAACGCATAATGGAATTGCTGCAGATCAGGCTGATTCTCGAGCATGGCTGAAATCGATGCTCCGTACCCACGGTTGCGTTGCAGGATCTCCGTAAAGTCAGCCTGCGTGAACTCGCGGTCTTTCTGCAGCAACGGCAACACCCTTTCGACCAACGTTGGCGATTGCAGGTACGCCAGCAGGATCACCAGTTCGCGATTGAGCTTTGGATCGTCGCTTGGGAACGCCGGATCCAAACGCTCCAAGATCGAGCGTCGCAAATCGTCATCCAATGCACCCAATCGAATGAAAATCAATTGCATCAACCTGGCCAACTCCAAACGTTTGGGGGCTGTCAACGAGGAAGGTGGAATCGCTGCCAAACGAGCAAGCAATGGCTGGCGCAACGATGGTTCCCCGACACGAGCAATCGCCACCCCCCCTTGAATCACCGTATCCAGCTTCGAACTCTCTAAAACCTTAGAAGCCCATCGCGATGTCGGCACGCGCTCCAGCGCCACCCTCGCGGCATACCGAATGGAGCGATCCGAATTCCCCAACTGCTCGACAATGCGATCGACCGAATCATCCGTGAGGGTCGGGTTGTCGATATGGTAGGACTCCAACCAACGCCGTGCCGCCAAGTCCTGGCTGACGGGCAACGGAGAGACCGGCTCGACACTTTCTTTGCCAACGTATCGGACTCGGAAGAGTTCGGATTGTGTACCACGTCCCCCGGTCGTGAAATAGAGATGACCGTCCTTGCCCACCGTTGCATCGGTCAGTGGCAAAGGAGTACGAGACAGGAACTCTTCTTTGGTGGCTTGGTAGGATCCCCCCGAAGGCTCAGGATGAATCGCATACATCGTTCCAAAGGTCCAGTCGAGGATATACAACGCGCGTTGGTACTTGGCAGGAAACTTTGTCCCCGTCCCAAATTCGACTCCGACCGGCGATCCCGGACCGATGTCTACCAATGCGGGCAAACTATCGACGTAGTATTCCGGCCATACACCCGTTCCACTGCGCCATCCAAACTCACTGCCACTCGTTGCATGCACCACACGCGTCGGCCGATACCATGGTGTGCCCATGTCCCATTCCATATCGGAGTCGTAGACAAACATCTCACCAACGGAATCAAATGCAAAATCGTATTGATTCCTGTAGCCAATCGAAAACATTTCCCAGGTCTTGCCCTCTGGATCGGTCTTTGCAATCCATCCTCCCGGGGCGACAATCCCGGCGGCATGCCCATTGGAGTCCCACTGGCGAGGCAAAAGCAAATCTTCATCCCATACGGGTGCGATTCGACTTGTATTGCCCTCGGGTAGGGTCGCTCGCAATTGCTGCTCACGCGGTCCGCCCATCGTCTGAGGCTCTGCATTCGTGGCTCGATCCGACGGAGGTAATGTATGATTCCCTGCGGTTAGATAGATGGATTGACCGTCCGGTGACAGTCGCAACGCGTGCGGTCCATGCTCTCCGCCCCCGCGAAATTCCTTGAGCTTAACGACTTCATCAAACTGGTCGTCGCCATCGGTATCTCGCAATCGAAACAGCCCGCTGCCACTCCCTCCGTTCACACAAACGTACAAACTGTCGAAAGCAAATAGCAAACCTTGTGCTGCCGAAATTTTTACATCCAGGCGCTCGACACGCGTGAGTTCATCGGTGCCAGGGGTAGGTATTGTAATACGCACCAACCCCTTGCCTTCTTGATCGCTAGCGATCAATCGCCCTTTCGGATCCGTCGTGACACACACCCAGGAACCTAATTCATCTTTAGGAACGCGGAATAATCGCTCGACGACGAATCCTGGCACGATGGAAAAGGAAGAACCCTCCTTGCTGCGTGCCCCATCGAGAACGTTACCCCAAGGTTGATCGCCATACGTTGCGATGACCTTTACCGGCTTGGATGCGTTCGGTGAATCCTTGCGAACCGCCAACCAACTGGCGTCGGTCCCGAACGTCTTAATGCCTCCCTGCGCGTCAATAATCGCGATCTTTGCCACCAACGCAGCAATGCCACCTTCATTGCGGACTTCAAACTTCAATTCGTTCTCGCCAGCAACCAGTGCCGAACTGGCATCGACCGTCAGTCCTTCTTCCCATGAATCGCTGGAACCAAGTTTCTTTCCATTCAATTCAATCGTCATCGCATTGTCTGCGGACGCCGCGATCCAAGCCGATGCCTTGGCGGGTGCGTTGAATTTTTTCGAAATTGTATAATTCGAATTCGAATCGTCCCCCCAAACCCAATACGGCTTGTCACCTTCCTGGAGCGCCTTGTCCCGCAGCGACGTCGATGACGCGGGAAGGGTCCCCTGCGAGGAAGCGATTTCGACGGCTTGTGTGTACACCTTTTGTCGAACAGCTTCCTGTGACCACCCGGTCAAGGCCCAAGATGTCACGGTAGAGGCAAACAACGGCGCCAGCAACCAGCCGCGCGCTCGCAATGGAATCGGATTGTGCATAATCACGGGAGGGAATCCAACAGATGGTCGATGGGGAAGGGAAAGGTCCACGGCGATCAAAACAACAGGCTCGCGATGAACGGTTTGAATCGAAGATACTGGCTGGCAAAAGAAGTGCAAGCACCCGCAGTTTAAACCCTTGAAGCGGAACCCGGCAATCATTCACGCTTCCAATCAGAGCCGCGAGCGTAACGGCTTGTTGATTTAAAGGTATTTGATCGGGAGATTGGTGGTTTTCCCCCAACCCCCGTTTGCGCTGCTCGCGCAGGGGTAGCACAGAGGGG
>Ga0194055_10002544_pt1 | contig 14391 bp, 9 predicted proteins | sample SepL449m_MetaG_FD_155482 | JGI IMG/M metagenome (GOLD analysis project Ga0194055, IMG submission 155482) | Anoxic zone freshwater microbial communities from boreal shield lake in IISD Experimental Lakes Area, Ontario, Canada - Sep2016-L442-9m | ecosystem: Environmental > Aquatic > Freshwater >... | reverse complement strand
TAGCCAATTCGGAAAAGAAACTGCTCTCCTGCTCATCGATGTGCAAAAAGGTGTTGACGTATTGCAACATTGGGGTGGGCCAACTGGTCGTCGTAATAACCCCGATGCAGAGTCACACATGCTTCGCCTGCTTGCAGGATTTCGCGAAAAAGATCTAACGATTGCCTACACGCGTCACGATTCTCGAGAAGCCAACTCACCATTGAAATTCTCACTTCCTACTGGCGACCAGAAACCAGGATTCGAAATTCAACCTGGCGACATCATGGTGGAAAAAGATGTGAACAGCGGATTCATTGGCACCGACCTTGAAGTTGAACTGCGTCGTAAAGGTGTTCAGCGTTTGGTCATCGTTGGATTCTTTACCAACATGTGCATTGAAACCACTACGCGCATGGCCGGCAACCTTGGCTTTGATACGTATCTCGTTCCCGATTGTTGCGCTACGTCAAATCGAATCGGTTGGGACGGTGCCGACTACGACCCAGAGCTCGTGCACGACATGACCGTTGCCAACCTGCATGGCGAGTTCTGCACCGCCATTACTCCAGGTGATGCACTTGGCCTTCTTACTGCCGACAACACGCAACTTGAGCGTGTGCAGGGAAATGAATAATTCGTTAGTCCAGGTACTTCTTTAACAGCGTTGACGCCTGGGCATGCGCAGATTGCGCATCGTCCAAAATGGCAGCCATATTAAAGAAGCTGTGAAATGCACCGTTGTACCGAGTGATTGTTGCCGAGACACCGTTTTCAACTAGTCGTTTTCCATAAGCCTCGCCTTCATCGCGAAGCGGGTCGTACTCGGCAGTAATCACGATTGCGGGTGGCATCCGCTTCAGCAAATCATCAGAGGCACGAATTGGCGATGCACTGATGGGGCTACGGTCACCGTTTTTGCCCATGTAGTTATCACCGAACCACAGCATGACTGACTTCGTTAACACCGGTGCATGCGCATTTTCTTCTATTGATGGTGACTTCATACTCATATCCACAGACGGATAGATCAGCATTTGAAATTTCAGTGGAACTACTTCGGCCAGTGCAACCGCTGCAGCCAGGTTGCCACCTGCAGAATCGCCACCAACTGCCAAACGAGTGCCGTCAATGCCTAAGGCTGCTGCATTGTTATGTGCCCATTTCACCGCGGTAACGCAGTCATCGAAAGCCGCTGGATAAACGTGTTCTGGAGCCAGTCGGTAGTCCACGGCAAGAATTGCATGACCTGATTTGTTTGCTAACGATCTGCATACTGAGTCATGGCTTTCTAGACCACCAATAGTCCAGCCACCGCCATGAAAAAACACCAGCAGTCCAAGATCATTTCGTGAAGATGGTTTATACAAGCGACATGGAATAGTCCCCGCGAGTACATCTCGAATTTCGTACACCTCTTCGGTGCCAACGGGATTCCCTGCTGAATACGTTGCTCGCGCTTCATCAATTCCAAGAGACTCAAAAGGTGCGGTACGCACCGCTGCGTAAAAGTCGGCTACTGCTTGTGCTTGCGGGTGAAGTGGCATACCTTCACTCTAAAGCTTGCGCAATATTGGAGTGGCAGCGAAGGTAAACCCCACCAGCCCGAATACCGCCATCACCACAACAAATGTTGGCTGCAGACCGAAATGGTCAACAGATGCTCCAACAATGAGTTGCCCAAGTGGCGGTGCGGCATACAACAGCGACATTTGAAGCCCGTATACACGACCCTGTAGTTCTGGTTGCACGCGCTTTTGCACGATGGAGTTCCACAGCGGGTTGAACGGCCCCCACGAAAGACCAGCGAAGAATCCGAGTACAACAAACAACCACGTTGGCGGCAATATCACCATTGGAAGGAGCGCTACCGTCGACACGATCATCACGATGCGCAGCAATGCAGCGGCCGAAAACCTTGCTGCAAGTCGCCCATACGCGAATGAACCGATCACCATTCCTGCAGCGAGAGATGCAAATAATGCACCGAGCCCGGTTGCATTGTTTATGGATTCAAAATACGTTGGAAAAATCACCGTGTCGATAGGCATATACAAACCCGACAAAAACATGAAGCCAATTGCTAGAGCAAACAGTGGCTTGTCTCGCGTGAGTGCATGGAAACCCTCGCGCAACGAAGAGAAGAACGGCTCGTGTCCGTCTTCTTTGTGCGCCACTCTTTTGCCATGTTCATCGTCCACACGCATTAACGACACTGATAGCGCAGCTAGTGCAAACATCACAGCGGTAACCGCAAAAGCAAGCATTGGTCCGCTCCACTTGATACATGCAGAGCCAATTGCCGGACCAACCATCCAGCCAATTGCAAAAATTCCTTCGTGTCGGCCGTTTGCTGAATCTATTTCCACGCCAGACGCAGTTGCAGCGTTGGGAATGAGCGCCTTGCGCGCGGTGTAACCAGCGGGGTCAAAACACGCGCCAAGTACCGCAATTACCAGAATCCATGTGAACGTTAAATCGCCAACAGCATTAATCACCAAAAACATCAATACCGAAATCATCGACATGACATCGGAAAACATGGAAATGGCTCGGCGACCGAATCTGTCAATAAGCCCACCAACAACTGGTGAAACCACAATGCCCGGAAGGCTTGATAGCGCGGCTAATAACCCAGCCTTGGCCGCCGATCCCGTGAGTTCAAGCACAATCCATGGCACGGTGATCATGACCACGCCGTTCGATATTCCCGACACCGCATTGGTCACCTGCAAAAGACCAAATGCACGTTTATTATTCACATTTCACAGCGTAACTGAGCCATTTCTCCGACAGACTCTTTCGGATGAGCAGCATCGTGGTGAGCGAACTTGAATATGGCCCACCAGGTGCTGACCAATTATTTTTTGATGTGAGCTTCAAAGTTTCACCTGGTGAACACGCCGCAATCGTTGGCGCAAATGGTGTAGGCAAGAGCACCATCTTGCGAATTCTTACTCAGGAAATTGAAGCCGATGGCGGTGAGTTTGCCATTGGTGGAACCATGTTGAACATGACACAAGACGTAGGTATGTCTCGACCGAACGACACCTTGCGCGAAATGTTGATTGAAGTAGCACCAAAAAACTTGCGCAATGCTGGACGCGCGTTAGTTGCCGCAGAAAAGGCTCTCGGAAGTGGCGACGACGATGGAATGGGTTACGCCAATGCACTCGCCGACTGGGGCGACCTTGGCGGTTATGACCTCGAGGCAAAATGGCAAGCTTCTGCTCAACGCAGTGTGAAGACTGCGGTCGATGATTTCTCAGTGCGACTCGTTTCCGAACTTTCTGGTGGCGAGCGCAAACGTTTGGTGCTCGACTTGTTGCTCACCAGTGGCGCAGATGTGTTGTTACTCGACGAACCAGACAACTACCTCGACATCCCTACCCGTAAATGGCTTGAAGAGCAGATCAAGTCGTGCAAGTCCACCATCTTGATGGTCAGTCACGACCGCACATTGCTTGAACAGTGCTCCACCAAAGTGGTGGTTATCGAAGGTTCAGGTTGTTGGGTGCATGGCGGCTCGTACAAGACTTTCCCCGAAGCACGCGCAAAACGCCAAGAGCTTCTGGGCGATGATTTGAAGCGCTGGAACGAAGAAGAACGTCGTTTGTTTCATCACATGAAAATCATGAAACAACGCGCAGCACAAAACTTCAAGAACGCAACTAAAGCAAATGGTGCAGAAACACGTTGGGAAAAGTTTGTTGCTGCTGGGCCTCCGCCGCCGCCGGTTGCCGATCAGCAAATTTATGTACGCCTCCGTGGAGCAGATGCCGCACGACGCGTTGCCAAACTCGAAAAGATTGCCATCGACAATTTGTTCATGCCATTTAGCGAAGAGATCCATCACGGCGAACGAGTCGGCCTCATTGGTCCAAACGGCACAGGCAAAACTCACCTGCTCAAAGTTCTCAGTGGCGAAAATGAACCGACCGAAGGGAAAATCACCTTCGGACCACGCACGTCAGTTGGCGTATTCACCCAAGTGAACAATCGCCCAGACTTCCTTGGCCGCGAGTGCGTCGACATTGTGCTCGACCGTATTTCCGAAGAAGAAAAGGCCATGAAAACGCTGGCTCGTTACGGTCTGCGAAATAACGCTCGCCAAAAGTTTGAAACGCTTTCCGGTGGGCAAAAGGCTCGGCTCGAAATCTTGCGCCTTGAAATTGAAGGCCACAACGTGTTGTTGCTAGACGAGCCAACCGACAACTTAGATATCGAATCATCAGAAGCGTTGGAAAAGGCGCTTGATGGTTTCGAGGGAACCGTGGTTGCAGTGAGCCACGACCGCACATTCCTTGCCCAATTCGATCGTTACATCATGATCACCGACGACGGCGAGGTGTACGCACTTCCCGACTTCGACATTGCAATGGCTGGTTTAAGTGAGCCCGACAAACTTGCCGGACTGCGCTTAGCTAAACCGCTTACTCGCGACTAAAGCACACCTTCAGGCACGAAGCCATCGCCGAATGCTGTGCGCATTTCGGCAACGAGTGCATCGTTTGTCCAGAGGTCGATAGCGGTCATCGCCATAATTTTTGCGCCGTCCAAAATTGCACGTGTTGCATCATCGTTTGTTGCATAGTCAGCAAACTCTGGCGTGTGCAATGACACTCCGTGAGGCGCAACAGCAATCATCGGGTGAATAGAAGGCGTGAGGTAGCTGATATTGCCCATGTCGGTTGAACCGCCGCCAGTGCCAGCCATGTAGTCGGTGGTGAGCATTCGCCCAAACTGTGCAGAGTTTTCTACGTATGCCGCGAGCAATGGAATGTTGTCAATGATGTCGGCATACGGGTTTGACTGCCACTCAAGTTCAACTGTGCATCCTGCAGCCTGGGCTCCACCGTGCAAACAACCAGCAACGCGCTGCTTCAGCGGCTGCATAGTTTCAATGGTGTTCGAGCGAACATACCAGTCCATTTCTGCTTCACGCGGAACGATGTTTGGCTTCTCTCCACCCTTCAAGAAAATTCCGTGAATGCGCTCGGTTGGCATGATGTGCTGACGAAGTGCAGCAACATTCATATACCCAAGCACTGCGGCATCGAGCGCGTTTTTACCAAGGTGCGGCGACACAGCAGCGTGTGCTGCTTCTCCCGTGTATTTAGCCAAGCAGTGCTGAATAGCAATGGCATTCATGCGTGCAAGTTCGCGGTCGGCTGGGTGAATCATCATTGCTGCATCAATGCCAGTGAAAGCACCTTTGCGAGCCATTTCAATCTTTCCGCCGCCACCTTCTTCGGCAGGAGTGCCCATTAGCCGCAAACGACCACCTGCTTCTTCTGCCAAATTGGCAAGTGCAAGACCAGCACCAAGCCCTGCTGCAGCGATGATGTTGTGTCCACACGCGTGACCAATTCCTGGTAGCGCGTCATATTCACACAGCACAGCAACCGTGGTTCCCTTCGACCCAACTGCAACATCGAATGCGGTGTCTAGATCGTACGCCTTACGCGTGACGTCCAACTTGTAGTCGCCAATGGCGTCGGTCAAACGCTTGTGCGCGAAATGCTCTTCATAGTTTTCTTCTGGGTGAGCGTGAATGTCGTGACTAATACCGACAAGATCATTTTTTAGTTTGTCGATTGACTCACATGCTCGTTGCTTCAAAGACTCACGAAGTTGGGTTGTAGACATGGCTAAATGGTAGCCAACTGGCCTAATTAATGGTCAAGGTGCCCATCATGTTTGGGTGAATGTGGCAATGGAACGGGTACGAGCCCTTTGCCAGAAGCGGAAGATCAACGGTTTGGCCTGGAGCCACATCAAGGCTGAATGAATCGTCGAGTGGCATGAAGTTATGCGCCACTGTGTCGTTGTTTTTTAGTTGAACAAGATCGCCTTGCGATACATCCGCAGGAACCGTGAATGTGAAATTTGTGATCGAAATCTCAACTGTTTTACCCGATGGTGTGACTTCGGCAGATGAAGACGAACCACACCCAGCTAAAACAGGAACCACAATTAAGGCAAGAAGAAATGCGCGCATTGAGTGACCATACATTGCTCGCCGTAGAATTTCATGTCGTGATCGTGATTGATGCCCAGAAACTTTCGGCATCCCGACCAAACCGTCCGCTGTTCACCGATATATCCCTCACACTTTCCGAAGGCGACCGCGTGGGCATTGTCGGCTTAAACGGTTGTGGCAAAAGCACGCTGCTACGCATTTTGAGTGGCGAGTATTCACCCGATAATGGTGTGGTGCATCGCGGGCGTGGTGCACGTATCGGCATTCTTGCTCAGCAGCCCGTGCTTCCTGCTGGAACCGTGCGCGATGCGGTTGGTGAAGACTGGCGCGGCGAAGCCATGCTCGACAAGTTGGGAATGTCGGGTTTGCTCGATGCACAGACCGATGAACTTTCTGGTGGCCAACAGAAACGCGTTGCACTTGCACAGTTACTGGTGAACGAATGGGACGCACTCATTTTGGATGAGCCAACCAACCACCTCGACTTGGATGCCATTTCCTACCTAGAGGAATGGCTGGCTCAATACCGCGGAGGTCTGTTGCTTGTTACACACGACCGACATGTTCTTGACCGTGTCACCAACAAAGTATTGGAAATAGATCGTGGTTCTGCATACATGCATGTGCCAACCAGCAAAACAGCAGGATCTGGATACGCCGCTTACTTGGCTGGTCGTATTGAACGCGAAGAACGTGCAGCAACTGCCGAACAGGTTCGCAAGAACTTGGCCCGCACCGAACTTGCATGGTTGCGCCGTGGCGCACCTGCACGCACCACAAAACCAAAAGCGCGTATGGACGCAGCAAAAGAATTGGTTTCGCGCAAAGCAGAAGGCCCTGCCCGACAAGGTGAGCTTGGTTTGTCACTAGGCAGTCAGCGACTCGGTTCAAAAGGCATCGAACTGCAAGGCATTGCATTTTCATGGCCAGCATCTGAAAAATCTGCCGAGCACGAAGTACTCCATGCTTTTGATTACACACTTGAACCCGGCGATCGCCTAGGCATAGTTGGTCCGAACGGCGCAGGAAAGAGCACATTGCTTGATCTGATTGCAGGTCGTTTGAAGCCAACTGGTGGCCATGTTGATGTTGGTGGCACGGTGAAAATTGGCTATTACGACCAACTTGGCCGTGAACTCAACCTTTCGCAAACTGTGCGCGAAGCCGTTATGGGTGACAAAGGAAACCCTTCGGTTGAAGACATCAACTTGATGAAACGATTTTGGTTCGATGGCGACTCGCAATTCGCGCCGTTGTCAACGCTTTCTGGTGGCGAGCGACGCCGACTACAACTGCTGCTTACGCTCATCGAACAACCAAACGTATTGATGTTGGACGAGCCAACCAACGACCTGGACCTTGACACATTGCGCGCACTCGAGGAGTACCTCGACGACTGGCCAGGAATTGTGGTGGTAGTCAGTCACGACCGTGTGTTCCTGGACCGCACTGTTATTGACGTATTGGCACTGGACGGCGAAGGTGGCACGCGCCAAGTGGTTGGTGGCATCGCTGGCTGGCTGCAGCAACGTGGCAAGCAGACCACTAACCAAACTGCGCCGAAATTGAAATCTGCACCAGCCCTCGATTCGGTACAACCGACAAAGGTGAAGCCTGCAAAAAGCCCAAGCACACTGCGGCGCTTGTTGGGGCAAACCGAGAAGACGCTTGCACAAGCAACCGAAAAGCTGCAGAAACTTGAGCGCGAGATGTCTGCAGTTGGAAACGACCATGTTGAGCTCGCGCGAGTGAGCGCCGAACTTGCACTTGCCCAACAAAGCGTTGATGCAGCAGAGGAACACTGGTTAACCATTGCTGCAGAAGCAGAATCCCAAGGAATAACCTCTTCGCAATAATGTCAGCGTTTCAATTTCAACTTCGTCAGGCACAGCTTTCTGACCTTGCAGAGATTGCCGCATTGCTTTCTGAAGGTTTGTCCTTTGACGGTCTTGTTTTTGTCCAGACTGCTGAAGAACTTGCAGAAGAGTTTGATGGAACATACTGCGATCTTGAGCAAGATGTCATTGTCGCTGTTCATGAAACAAACATCATTGGTGTGGGCTACACCATCTTCTTGCCGTCCGACACCAAAGAAGAGCGCTGCTACATCTTTGGCACAACCAAACCGCAGTTTCGAGGTAACGGTGTTGGAACTGCGGTTATGCAGTGGGCAACTGAGCATGGTGAATCGTTACTGCGCTCGACGAATCGAACTCTCCCCAAATACTTGCGCAGCGATATGAGTGCAACTAACTCAACTGCTGGAGACCTTTTCAATAGTTTCAATATGAATCCAGTGCGTTGGAATGACGACCTGATCATTGACTTAAACAAGTCGCCAGATGTTTTTACCGCAAGCGGTTATTCGATTGTGCCGTGGGATACTTCACGTGACGAGGAAGCACGAATCGTAAAGAACCTGGCATTCACCGACCACTGGGGTTCTACCCCAACGAGCGAAGAGGGTTGGGACCAACTCGTTCATGGTTCAACAGCGCGACTTGATCAATCCTTTTTTGCGCTTGATCAGAACAAGAAGATCATCGGAGTTCTGCTCTCCCATCGTTACGAATCTGACGATGAGGCATTAGGAAAGCGCATAGGGTGGATTGACAAGCTGGCAACACTTTCTGAACATCGCAAGAAATCGGTGGGCAAATCGCTCATTACCCATGCGCTTGCTGCTTATAAGCACGATGACTTGACCCATGGCGCACTAGACGTAGATACAGAAAATCCCACTGGTGCATACGGTTTGTACACATCAGTGGGATTTTCAACTTTTCGAGGAAAAGTTACTTACGAACGCAAGGTTCAGTAATTACTTAGTTTTTGGAACGCACACCAAGCCGGTGATTTTCTTATCCAACTTTTCGTAGTTGATGTTGTACACCTCAGTATTCACTACAGCCTTTGTTGTGCCGCGTGAAGCCCAATTCATCGCAACGCCATTCGGGTAATCCTTACGGAGTGCTGAACAAGTTGAATATGTCTTTGGTGGAATCTGCTTTGCAGATGCTGCAGTAATTGGTGCAACTGACAGCACCAAGCCGGATAGGAACAGGGAGGCAATGAGTTTTTTCATGTAATTAACCTAATGATCAATTACAGATTGACACGAGCGCAGATGCCACATGTGACTAACGACATCACATACACAATCACAAGCGCACGTTGTTAAACGTCAACGAAATTTATTGCGTGCTGATACTTGCTTTAAATTCACCTTCACGCATTTTTTGTTTCGTTGCTGCACTCGGCTCATCAAGTCGTTCAATCGTTACGCCAATGATGTCAGCAGTGCATGTGAACAAGTGCGGATAGTTACCCACAGGTGAACCCGTATCCACACCGATGTCAAATGTTTCTCCACTCATTGAATACACCAGTGGCACAGTTTTCTCAATCCGTACACTTCCTGCTTCACGCTCATCTACAAACAACGTTGCAACGCCACCGGCACCGAACCCGCCGTCGTAAGCAAAGTCCACAACGATCTCGTGATGCCCCGCCTTCAATGATTGGGTGTCCCCCACGACCGAATGCACATGACCAAACCAGTTGTAGTGATACGTCGGCATTCCCGATTTATCTATATACAGCGACCAACCTGCCATGTTTCCGCCCTGGCATGCAATCACGCCATGTGCGCCGCCTTCTGGAACCACAATTTCCGCGGTCATCCTCCACGAGCAGTTCTTCACATTCAGAACCGAACTCTCGGGCATACGCACATGAGCTCGCGTGTAGGTCACTTTGGTGATGCCATCCAACGAATGTGGCACGGCAAAATCTCCATTGCGAGGCGAACCCGCATCGCGCAACGGGTAAATGTTGTACTGAATTGCATTCTGGTGAAATAGCTCTTGTAGTTCAGCAAGTTTTTCAGGGAACTGTTCAGCGAGGTTCACTGCCTGGGAGAAGTCTTCGCTGATGTTGTACAACTCCCACACTTCTTGTGGTCCATCGAAATCAAGTCCTTGCAAACGAATCCAAGGCAAACGACCGTGGAAGCACGACGCCATCCAACCCTCGTGATAGATGGCGCGATTACCCAGAATTTCAAAGTATTGAGTGGTGTGCGTACTTGGAGCATTGGCATTGTCGAATGAATACGCCATCGACGTTCCATGAATTGGCATCTGTTTAATGCCATTCACGTGCGTTGGTGCATTAATCCCGACTAATTCATAAATTGTTGGCACAAGGTCAATCACGTGATGGAACTGTTCGCGCAACCCACCTGCATCACGAATCTTCTTTGGCCAACTGAGTGCCATTGCATTACGAGTTCCGCCAAAGTGTGAAGCAACTTGTTTCATCCATTGAAATGGCGAATCAAGCGCCCATGCCCAACCAACATTGAAATGGTTTTCGCACTTTGCTGTACCAAAGTCGTCAATATGTTCAAGCAACCACTCAGGGTCTTCTGGAACTCCGTTTTGAAACGATGGCGCGCTCCATGCTCCGTGAATGGTTCCTTCAGCAGAAGCACCATTGTCGCCTGTGATGTACACCACCAAGGTGTTGTCCATAATGTTTAAGCGTTCAAGCGCGTCGATAACACGCCCCACTTGTGCATCGGTGTGCGCAAGAAACCCGGCAAAGGTTTCCATGAGTCGCGAGGCAACTGGCTGGTAACGCTCTGGGTAATCGTTCCATGCAGGAACTTGTTCTGGGCGTTTCGTCAAGCCTGTATTCGGCGGAATGACCCCAAGTTTCAGCTGACGCTCGTAAATTTCTTCACGCAATACATCCCAGCCGCCATCGAAATGACCCTTGAACTTGTCGATCCATTCACGCGCAACATGATGCGGCGCATGCAATGCAGGAGTTGAGAAATACGTGAAGAACGGTTGATTTGGACGCGATACTTGCTGTCGTTCAATCCATGCAATCGTTTGATCTGCCAAATCTTCAGTGAGGTGATAGCCGGGGTTGCCAACATGCGGAGAAATTGGCGTGGTCTGGTCGTAAACCGGTGGTTCCCATTGCGAAGACTCAGCACCAATAATTCCGTAGAACTTGTCAAAGCCCAAGCCAGTTGGCCAACGATCAAACGGGCCAGCCGGGCTTTGTTCCCATGACGGCGCAAGATGCCATTTGCCAAACACCGAAGTTGCGTATCCAGACATGCGCAACACCTGAGCCATGGTTGCTGCTTCTGGCGGTATCGCACTGTCATAACCAGGAAACGAGTTTGCAATTTCAGTAATGCCGCCCATGTGCACGGCGTGGTGATTGCGACCCGTGAGCATTGCTGCGCGTGTTGGAGAGCACAGCGCAGTGGTGTGGAACTGGTTGTAACGAAGGCCAATGTTGGCAATGCGATCAAGCGTTGGTGTCGGAACTGGGCCACCAAAAGTTCCAAACGATCCGAAACCCACATCGTCCAGCAAAATGAGCACAATGTTTGGCGCGCCGACTGGCGCACTATTACGGCCAAGCTTGCTCGGTGTGGACTGTGCAATTAATCGTTCTGCCTTACCTGCAAACTCTGGGGTTCCGAGTGGCAATTTCTGCGCCATTAGGCAACAAGGCCTTTCACATCGAAGCAACGAAGCGCATGAACTGCAGCATCTGCGTTTCCCGCAATGGCTATTGAGCCATCGGCAAGTGCTGCACTCAACGTGGTCGCGCCCGAGAGCACGTTTGTCCAGGTGTCTAGAGAAGTCGTAATTGTTGCGTCGGCATCGTTGCCCGAATACGGAACCGCCACATAGTTGCGAATATGCAAGCCAGTGACGTTTCCATCGAGTTCAAACTTCAAGCGAATGTTGGTTTCGCCCACTCGTTCAGGAACAAGCAGCACGCGAAGAATGTGAACTGCTTTTTCATAACCCGCACTGAGCAGAGTCGGCTTACGCAAGTGCACATTCTTCAAGCGCGCAACGTTTGCCGTTCCATCCAACACACGCGCACGTGTAATGCACCAGTTGCGAATATTTGCGGCGCTCGTTCGCTGTGCCACCATGCGCAATGCCTTGGCAAGCAACGCGCGATCTGCATCTTCAGCACCTTCACTGCGCACCAACCACGAACCAAGCTCTAAAGCCCAACGCACATCGTCTTGTGTAAGGGCGTCCGAGACCTGTTTACGCACTGCTTCCCTACCGCCAAACCCAACAATCAGTTTTGACATGCGCTCACTCGGTGGTGTTGGAAACAGATTCGCCTCATCGCCATCAAAGAATCCAAACAAGCCAGTTCGAATTTGGCGAACATGGTGTTCAACTACTCCGTACAACTCGGAAGTTAAATAATCGTTGTCATACATTTCTGGCAGATCTACCGCTTCTGCAATTTCGGTACTCGTCATGCCTGCATTCGTGGCGCGAACGGTTTGGTCCCACATGAATTGAATAGAGTCGCGATACTTCGTCACTCGGGTAGCAATTTCCTGCGCGCCAGAAATGTGTGGCCCATGTGCGCCAACTAAATGTTGCGCATTCAGTGAAAGTAAGTGATCGATTCCGCGCAACAGCACGCGTGGGTCTCGGTATTCTTCGCCGCGAATGGCGAAGATGTTAAACAACACTGGCCACACCAAGTTGTTCACTGCCACACCAAGCGATGGAATCCAATAGGTCACCGAATCATCGGCGTCCGACGGTGCGTGTGTCACTTCAATATCCAAACCAGCAACATTGATGGATGTCGCTGACCCAAACGTGTGGGTTGGCTCGATAAACCCTGGGGTAAAAGGAGCATGTTTTGGGTTGCGATAAAAGTGACCTAAGCCAACATTTACTCGACCATCTTCACCGTCTTCTGGAAGCTGCATGGCAAACTGTTCAACCAAACCACGGCCATAAGCAGGCGCGATTTCACTGGCAGTACGACGACGATTCTCAGCAATCTTTTCGTGCCCCCAAATAGGAACTGCCTTGCCACCATTTTCTGCAATAACAGCCTTTGTGCCATCAACGTAGTGAAAGTGCGTGTACATCACCGCCACAATCGGGCGCGTAGACACGTTGCGCAGTTCAGCAATTGCCTCGTTCATTTCCTCAATAGATTCACCCGTATCGATTGCAATAATTCCTTCGGGGGCTTCAATAAACGACTGATTCGACAATCCGTTCCCAACGAAGCACCACACGCCTGGGCGCACTTCGCTAAACGTTCGGGCTAAACGGTGCGACTGCTCAACGTGTAGTTCATGAGCAACTTGGCCGCCAGCAAGTGTTACCGACTTCGACGCATTTGGCTCGAAACTCCGTGTTCGACGCGCCATGAGCAACTCGTATTCTGCGCTTACGCGCCTAGTTTGCGAAAGAAATCTGGAGGCGCAACGACATCGTCGCGCGTGAGTTCATTGACATGTGACTTGCCCAGGCCAAGCAACGCGGAGTCAATACCGCCACGAATGACGTCGAGCACATTTTCTACTCCAGCCTGACCATTTGCAGCGAGCCCCCACAAGTATGCGCGGCCAATCATGACCGCACGAGCACCAAGTGCCATGGCCTTCACCACATCGCTACCGCGACGCACACCACCGTCGAGCAACACATCAATTTGTGAACCAACTGCATCTGCAATTGCAAGAAGCGAACGAATTGGTGCAGGTGTTCCGTCCAAATTGTTTCCGCCATGGTTTGAAACCGACAGTGCCGTTGCACCAAGGTCGACTACACGTTTTGCATCATCAATACGACTAACACCCTTCACCATGAACGGCCCACCCCACTGCTGGCGCAACCACGCAATGTCCTCCCATGTTGGAAGCGTTGTCTGCATCCACTCGTAGTATGCGCCAAAAAAAGTTGGAGCATCTTCGCCAGGCTTTTGCATGTTCGGTGCAGTGAGGTCTGGAATACGACCAGTCTTTGCAAACGACCACAACCACTCAGGCTTCACCAATACTTCAGGTGCAAGCTTGAGCATCGCTTTCAGGTTGACCTTCTCTGGAATCCACGGACTTCCCCAGTCGCGACCACTCGAGAACGACCAGTCAAGCGTGACAATGAGCCCAGTTGCACCAGCAGCACGAGCGCGCTCCATGCGTTGCACCAGTGTGTCTTTGTCACCACACCAATACATCTGAAACAACGTCTGGGTGTTCACTGCAGCAACTTCTTCAACCGACTTACTAGCGAACGAACTGAGCCCCATGGGAATGCCGCGGTTTTGCGCAGCACGCGCAATAGCTACTTCGCCTTCAGGGTGCACTGCTTGAACTCCTGTTGGCGAAATGATGACGGGCATCGACAGCTGTTGACCCATCACGCTCACTGCCATGTCGCGCTGACCAGAGAGGCCGGCGATATGTGGAGCAAAGCCAAGTTGGTCAAATGAATCGAGATTGTCGCGACTAGAAAGCCCCTTTTCCGAGCCAGCAACTAATGCGCCATACACCGACTTCGGCAAGCGCTTTTGTGCTCTGCGCTGAGCCTCGGCGACCGTTTCGAACCATGCATTTGCCA
>Ga0194055_10002543_pt1 | contig 14392 bp, 8 predicted proteins | sample SepL449m_MetaG_FD_155482 | JGI IMG/M metagenome (GOLD analysis project Ga0194055, IMG submission 155482) | Anoxic zone freshwater microbial communities from boreal shield lake in IISD Experimental Lakes Area, Ontario, Canada - Sep2016-L442-9m | ecosystem: Environmental > Aquatic > Freshwater >... | reverse complement strand
TATATCGAGATTTATATTATCTGCAAGAGGCTTGTTACGTGTGTGAACCTTAAGAATTGCGAGCCTGCCCTGCCAAGTTGGCCTATCAATGGTGATATGCCTATCGAAGCGACCTGGCCGTAAAAGCGCGGAATCGAGCACATCAGGACGGTTGGTTGCTGCAAGCACAATAACGGTTTCTGTAGGTTGGAAGCCATCCATTTCGCTTAGAATTTGGTTAAGGGTTTGCTCGCGTTCATCAGAGCCACCCCCCACACCTGCGCCACGCATTCTGCCTACTGCATCAATTTCGTCGATAAAAAGAATACAAGGGGAATTATCTTTAGCAGTTTTGAACATATCGCGAACCCTGCTTGCGCCTACCCCGACAAACATTTGGATAAATTCTGACCCACTAATGGAGTAGTATGGCACCCCTGCTTCGCCAGCTACAGCTCGGGCGAGTAGGGTTTTTCCAGTTCCTGGAGGCCCAACAAGTAACACACCTTTGGGGATGCTTGCGCCTAACCTAGTGAATTTATCTGGGGATTTTAAGAACTCAACGATTTCCTGCAATTCGCCCTTGGCATGCTGCAAGCCTGCAACATCTTCAAATGTGACCTTCATTTTGGTCTTTTCATACTTTTTAGCAGGGCTTTTGATGTAATTGCTCAGGAATCCACCACCCATTGGGTCACGAAACTTTGGCAATATGAATAAAAAGAAAACAATCAAAATGACTGCTGGCAAAATCATCATGATAAACCAACTAAGCCCCGCAAAATTATCTTCCTGCTGGTCGACAAGTAATCCATTACGGATGAGCTTATCCATTTGTGCAACAAGGCCTGGATCATCTAATTTAGCGCGGTTTACTGTGAATTTCCCACGAGTTCCAGCTTTTTCTTTGAGTCTTTCGTCTTTGATACTTTCGTGATCATTAACATCAACCGAAATCCGATCGACCCCAATGAAAGTTATCTTTCTGATTTTTTTTGAATCTTCATCGTCAAGCATAAGCTTAACGAAATCCGAATATAGAACCGTGTTGTTGTTACCAACAGAGGAGCTAAAAAGGAGAACAAGTAATAAAAAGAGAATAACTAGCCAACCTAAATTTCCACTAATATTAGAAAAAGATCGCTTTTTAGGGGGTTTTCCAGAACCTTGTGGCTGAGACCCATCTTGGGTGGGGTTGGTCATTAACTACTCCAATAGAACAAACAAAGAATGCCTTAAATTATGTTAGCTTCTTTCAAGGAAGAGAAACTATTTTAGGAATTATTTTATTTCAGGAAACTTACATAATGCAGCTACGGGGAAAAACATTATTCGGGACTACCATTCCCCTCTTGGTCTTTTTGTGGCGCAGACTGGTTTGCTTGGTTTTGGGTTTCGGGACCCTTCTTGGTTTGGCCAGCATCAGTGGGAGTTGATTTCTCCCAAAAAACTGCAAGTTCTGCAAATGTTCCCAAGGGGGAGTCTCCGGATAACGCAGACTGCGATAAATTAGGCTTCTCGATAGGCTTTTGGCTCGAGAATGTACGAATTTGAGGTGGCCTGTTTGGATCCAATCTAGGAGGCCGAGCACCCCGGGGTTTATCATCTCTTGGCCTAAATGAACTGCTACTGCGGCTGCTACCTGCACTTCCACCCCCACTACTGCTACCGCCACTATTAGACCTTGCAGCGGGGAATCTGCCTGCAGGCCTTTCTGGTGAACGAGGGCGGGAAGAGGCGCCTTGAGAGTCACCTCCCTGATTAGCATCCGAATTTTGGGTAGCAGAATCTGGCCTACGATCAGGCCTTCTAGGGTAATCACGGGCAGGAGATCGGGAAGATCGACCAGAACCTTGATGATCCGATTCACGATTTGGATTGATCATGGTTAAGGATAATCGGGATTTTTCTTTATCCAAGGCGATGACCCAAACGGTAACAATATCTCCTACGCTGACGGATTCGTATGGGCTGCGCACATAACGAGCTGAAATCTGGCTGATATGAACCAAACCACTCTCTTTGATGCCAACATCGACAAAACAGCCGAATTCAACAACATTTTGCACCACGCCTGGAAGCTCTTGGCCCAGTTGCAATTCTTCAAAATCCAACTGCCTAATACGATAAACTGGCCCAAACCGTTTGATCTGTTCCTGCGAAAGAGGGTTGATCAATTCATCAAGGAAATCTTTTAGCGATGTAACAGAATCGATGCCTGTAGTTGCGATGATATCCTTAAGATTTGCATCAATCGCTTTTTGCAGAAGCTCCTGTTTTTTCTCAGGGGTTTTCCATTCATCCTTGGCAATGCCAAAGGCATCCAGAATTTTCTTTGCCATCTCGTAATCTTCGGGATGAAAATTAGTGGCATCGAAAGGCTCATCACCATCATGAACTTGCAAAAACCCTGCACACATCTCAAACTTTTCAGGAGTCAAACCCGGAACTTCAAGAAGTTGGGCGCGACTTTTATAGGGCCCGTTCTTTTTACGATGCTCAACGATTTCTTGCGCAAGCAACTGATTTAATCCTGATAAATGGCGCAAATAACTTGCCTCACATTTATTAAGATCTGCACCGCCAAGATTCACACAAGATTCAAGCACATTATCAAGAGCTGGGCGAAGATACCTGTGCTGAACTTCAAATTCCACAAGACCCGAAACAATATGAACAGGGTCAATCTTAATTAATTCGTTAAGCGGATTTTGCAATCTTCTACCGATGGAAACAGCCGCTCTTACTCCGACATCAGAATCGGTAAGTTCTTCTTTACCTAAAATGGAGGATGCGTATTCCGAAGAACCAGCTTCGATCACCGTTGCGAATTTAACTTCCGCTGGTGCTTCAGGAAGGATTTTGATTGTAGCTTTAGTATCATTGACCAACTTCTGGTACTCGGCTTGCCTTCGTTCTTTTTCAAGCTTCTTTTGAGCCTCAATCTCTTCCTTCTTCTTTGCAGCCTGAGCTTCCAATTCAGCCCTTTTAATCACAGCAAGAGCTGCCAACTCTGCCTTCTTAGCCGCTGCCAAAGCTTCTGCGGTTGGTTCTGCGCCATCGGTTGCCGTAACAGTTGGGACTTCAGCAGGTGGAACTTCAGCAGCAGGTGTTTCAACAGCTACCACAAGTTCTGGAACTACAGGGGTGCTAATCTGAGCAGGCGCTTCAGCAGCAGGTGCTTCAGCAGATTCTGCAACCGTTTCATCCGTACCGCCTTTTTCACTCGCTTCTTCGGTGGGCAGAATTTCTTTATTATCTTCTTCAAGATGCTTTGGATTTTTAAGCCTGATGATCAATTCATAAAGCAGAGCTTCGGTCGCTTTTGAAGCGTTGCCGTTATCCAGCGCAATAGTGGTGATCTGATGTTTACGAATCAATTCTTCGAGAACCAAAAGACTAAGCTCTTTCTTTCCCTGAGGTTGATGGGGGAAGATTATTGCATGATCGATAAGCTTGCCATCTTCGTTAATAACTGCAATTTTGCAGCCATTTCTAAAGCCTGGGTCGATTGCAAGAATTTTAATTGCACCTGCAGGATTAGCTACGAGGCGGTTATGATAAAATCGCGCAAGCAGGCTGGCAGCATGTTCGGAGGCCCTTTCACCCAAGTCGCGTACGCATTCTCTTTCAAGAACGGGCTTGAGTATTTGATCTACAGCCACGCTCATCGCTTTTTTGATCAATTCAACATATTTATGGGTATATGCAGGGGCAGGAGCTGCTTTTACTTCGGGTGTAGCTGCCACTTCTGGGGTCGCCACGACTTCGGAGGATTGATCTGCTTCTGAAGATCTATCTTCAGAAGCAGATTGTTCGACAAACGAAGACTGGGAAACAGATTTTTCAACAAGGGCTTCGAGTGCATTTTTCTTGGCTTGTTCGAGATTCCAATCGAATAGCACATTAAGGAACCCGTTTTTCTCACCTTTGCCAATTTGCAGGTATTTTCTTGCTTGAACATTTCGCAGTGGCTCGACATAGGAAAAGAATTCTTTTAATTCTAAGCCATGCTTATCGCGAACCTTGTTGGTTTTAGAAACACGCAGGCTGCCAAAATCCCACAAATCATTGCGTACAGAGGCACGAACAGCGGGGATTTCACTTAATTTTTCAGCCAGGATTTGGACCACACCCTCAGTGATTTTTTCGATGGTTTCCAGACCTTTTTCTGGATTAATCATGGTTGGAAGTATTTCGTCAAGGTTGGCAATCGAAGGATCTTCGATCCAAAGAGCCTCTGCAAAAGGCTCGAGGCCTTTTTCCCGGGCGCCAGCTGCGAGAATGGATTTCCTTGGTTTTAAAGGAAGATACACATCTTCGAGGCGTTTAGGAGATTCAATAGCAAGGATTTGCTGGCGCAGCTCTTCGGTTAATTTGCCCTGCGTTTCCAAAGCTTTGAGAATCATCTCTCTGCGATCATGAAAAGTTTTTATTTTAAACAGGCGATCGCGAATCGCACGGATAACAGATTCATTCATACCAGCAGTTTTGGCACGCCTGTATCTTGCGATAAACGAAGGGGATTTCCCTTCAAGGAGAAGATTAATTGCGCTCTCAACATTATTTTTTCTAAGTTGAAAGTTTTGAGCAATTCTTGAAATTTCGTTAGCCCCGATTGCGCCGAGAGCTATTTGTACCGTCTGCATAGTTTCATTTCATTAAGTAGTTATGGGCAGATAGTGAAAATCCTGCCCTGCAATAGAGAATGTATCTGTAAATGAAGGATTTTTCCACAAGATTTAAGCATTCGACAGAATATTTATTCCAAGCTTGACAAGTTGCAAATCGCAGGCAATATACATTTGTACATTTACCCTCATTTTACTGCAGAGAAGCAAACATGCCTCCGGGCTTGCATCATTCGGAATTTTCACCCATCGTTCATCTTGATGTTGATGCGTTCTTCGCTTCCATTGAGCAGCGCGATGACCCGAAATTAAAGGGTATTCCTGTTGCCGTGGGCACTGGCGTGGTTGCCAGTTGCAGCTACGAAGCAAAGCGCGATGGCATTAAAACAGGTATGCGACTTTCCGAAGCTAGGCAACTTTGTAAATCTTTACGGGTTGTTCCCGGGGATCATAGGCGTTACGAAATAGCAGGCAGACAAATTCTGGGAATTTGCAAAGAACATTCCAGCGCAGTTGAAATGGCCTCCTTAGATGATCTTTACATGCAGCTTGCACAAACAGGCCCCGCTGAACGCCAACAAATTGCAACCGCATTACGCGAACAAATCTTCCAAGAAGTCGGCCTGAAAGTTTCCATGGGCATGGGAAACAACAAAATGATTGCCAATGTTGCAACCCACCACGCCAAAGAACTTCGCATTTCATCGCAACGAAAAACATCGTCTCGATGGATCCCTGGCACCTCTATTCTTGCTGAAACAAAGCACTTTTCGCCCGTGGTTGCAGTGTTGCCTGGCAATGAAAAAAGGTATATCAGCCCTTGGCCCGTTGCAATTCTTCCCACCGTTGGATCTGTAGGCAAAGAAAAATTCATGCGCCTGAATGTTACTCGAGTTGCAGAAGTTGCTGCGCTTCCCCTTGAAGTTCTTTGTGCCATGTTTCAAAAGCGCGGCCCCATTCTTCGCAATTATTCTCTGGGAAACGACTCAAGGCCGCTACTGACTTCACGCAACCCAGATTCCATTTCCAGATGCACCAGCTTTAATCCGCCCACCGCAGATCAGGCTTTTCTTGATGCCATGCTTGCACACCTTCTTGAACGGGCCATCTCTTGGATGCGTTTCAACAAACTCGCCACGCGTTGCCTGAAAATTCATCTCCGCTATGGCGATCTTAAAGATGCCCATAACCACCTAAATTTTAAAACGACTTGCGATTCTGATACGCTTTTGCATCAGGCTGCAAAAGAAAAACTAATCTCATTATTTACACGCAGGCTTCCCCTACGGCTTTTAGGAGTGGAACTTGCCCAACTCGAACCCGCATCTGCATCCAATCTACTTTTCATCGATCCAGAGAAAGAACGCGCAGATAGGCTTGCTAAATGCAAAGAAGACATTCGATCGAGATTCGGTTTCATGGCGGTAACCCTTGGCAGTTCTCTAGTCTTGGCCAAAGACTTAGGCCATGACAGAGATAATTTCAAATTAAGAACTCCATGCCTGACAAGGTGACCAAATCAGTTTGATTCATTACAATCAGCAAGAGGAGAAAACATCTTGCTGAAAGAATGGGCTGGAAATTCTGGAATAATCGTAGTGAACAAACCCAAGGGCATGTCTTCACGCACAGCGGTAGATCATGTACAGACATGGTTTGCTGAAAAAATACCCACTGGGCACGCAGGCACCTTGGATCCGCTGGCAACCGGAGTGCTGGTTATTTGTTTAGGCTGGACCACGCGCTTAGTTGAATACATTCAATCGATGAAAAAGGTTTATAAAACGGTGATCATGCTGGGTGCCAATAGTGCAACCGATGATTCCGAAGGGCCGATCGATGAAATTATGGTAGAAAGTCCGCCCACCTTAACAGAAATACAAATTGCCTTAAAGCATTTTGAAGGCGAAATACTGCAAACGCCCCCATCAGTTTCTGCCGCAAGAGTCAACGGAAAAAGATCTTATAAACTTGCAAGAAAAGGAAAGCCTGAACTACCCCCTCCCAAAATCGTGGAAGTTTCTTCGATCCAACTTATTAAATATGAATACCCCTTACTTGAATTAGAAATCACCTGTGGAAAGGGCACCTATATTCGCTCGATTGCGCGTGATTTGGGGGCTCTTATAAAAACTGGCGGATATGTTTTAGAACTCGAACGAACCTCGATTGGCACATTTTCCATTGCAGAATCTCACTCCATCAGTCAACCACCAACTACTTCAGAAAAAACTATTCTCCCGCAGGAACTTGCTGTTCATAGTATGCAGAAACTTTCGCTCGAAGGCTTAGTTTTAAGGTATGTACTCAATGGCACTAAAACACCATTCACTTTCCCAGATTCACATATTTCGACAGACAACATTTATGCAATCATAGATCCCCAAAACAAGTTTCGAGCGATCGCAGAATACAGACCCAATGACGAGGTTCTAAAACCTCTGAAGGTTTTCCCCTTTCTTGATCCAAACAATTAATCCGTTTAGCCCGATATTATGTATCGCCACAAAGCGTAGGTAAGATTAAGATGACGAAACCTTAATTTTTGGAGAGTGATCATGACAAATAAAATTCGCTTAAAAATTTATGCACTCGCATCTCTAAGCATGCTTGCTACTGCAATGTTTTTTAACATTCAACTCAGCGCCCAAACCAACCCAGAAGACAAGAACATGAAAGAACAGCCTTTGCCTTTCGATCCTGAACAATCAATGAAATATTTGAAAGAAATATGCGATATCGGCACAAGAATCAGCGGTTCCGAAGGGATAGTAAAACAAAGAGTCCTGATCAAAAAGCATTTCGAAGCCCTAGGAGCTAAGGTTTTGGAACAGGAATTCAAAGCTATCCAGAAAAGTACTGGAAGGCCCACCCCCATGGTAAACATGGTGATCACTTGGCACCCCACAATTAGGGAACGCGTGATCCTCTGCTCACATTTTGATACCAGACCATTTGCCGATCAGGAAACCGACCCTAAGAAACGCAAAGGAACATTCATCAGTGCAAATGATGGGGCATCGGGAGTCGCCCTTTTAATGGAAATGGGCAGACACATGAAAAAGTTAAACTGCAATATAGGAGTGGACTTCGTATTTTTTGATGGTGAAGAATTTGTATTCGATCCAGATGATGAATACTTTTTCGGTTCGAAACATTTTGCCCGAGAAGCCCGCAAAAACACTCAGACGATTAAATATCGTTCCGCAGTTCTCCTCGATATGGTCGCAGGAAAAGATGCTAAATTCCCAATCGAACAAAACTCTTGGTGGAAAGCAGGCCCAATTGTTCGCGAAGTTTGGTCCACCGCCAACGAACTTAAAATAGAATCTTTCAAGCTCAACGAATTCAGTCGGGTTGCAGTTGATGATGATCACACAGCTTTAAACAATGGGGGCATTCCAGCAATCGACATCATAGATTTTGATTACAAGCATTGGCACAAGCTTTCAGATACTCCGGAACAATGTTCGGGAGAAACAATGGCAGGAGTTGCAAAAGTTTTAGGTAGCTGGATACAGCGGCAGCGTTAAATTTATTCTTTTATATTCCAGCCATCTACACAAGGTGCATCATGGAAAACAGTCAGATTCTTGCAGGCGCTGCCATTTGCACGGTTCTTATATGGCTCGGATTTGCCAGTTTCAAATCTCATTTCAATACTGTTTTATTTTTAAAAACCCCAGACCCCACACAAAACTTCATACCTTACCAAATCCGCCTATGCAGGCTGATTGGCGGATTCTTCATGATTCTTTTAGCCCTCATGCTGATCTTTGCAATGATCTATCTTGAAGAACCCGCACAGCATTTAGCAGACCTCCGGGATAACTCGGAAGAATCTAAAACAAAACTTGTCTACACAACAGAACAACTAAATTTTGCAACCCGTTATGCTTTGTTTTGGATAAGCTTTTTAATAGTGCTTTTACTTTTAATATCAACCAGCAGCATTGATGCGATATTTTCTTGGCGGTACCAGAAACAATTACGCGAATCAATTGCAGCACTTAAAACTTTTGGATTAAATAGCAAAAGCCCATCCGATACTGACAACAAAGAAAATCATCCACCTTTTATGGGTAAGCAATTCCCCAACGAAAACTGATTGGTAAATAAGAAAACATGGTAGCAACAATTCTTGCTTTTTTACTGCGTTTGCTTTTAAGAATGCGCTATAGCATTACCATTAATGGAATTGCGCATTTAAACGAACAAAAAAAAGGGACATTGATTCTGCCAAATCACCCAGCATATGTCGAACCAATCATTTTGTTTTCCTTACTATCAAAAAATCTAACGCCAAGGCCCTTGGTATATGAAACCTATTATCGAAACCGTTTCATCAAACCTTTCATGCTTTTGTTCAATGCATTGGAAGTACCCGACATGGAAAAAATCAGCCTATCGGCAAAACAAAAAGCTCAGGAGGCTATTCAAAGTCTCGTAGTGGGACTTCAAAAGGGCGATAACTTTATCATCTGGCCATCAGGCAAACTAGAAAGAAAAGGATTGGAATCCCTTGGTGGAAATTCAGGCGTCAGCGATATCTTGAAAATATCTCCCAACGCGAATGTTTTATTGATTCGAACAACGGGTTTATGGGGTAGCAGATTTAGCCATGCATTTTCAGGCAATCGACCAAACCTTACTTTGGAATTACTGTACTGCGCCCTGCTGCTTATTTTGAACCTTTTATTTTTCATGCCCAAAAGAAAAATCACAATTACCATTGAACCACTGGATGCTACGAAATTGGCACCCTTCGAAAAGTCTAAAGTAAACCTTCATCTTGAAAATTGGTATAACCTTGGTGCCAACACCACGCCTGTTTATCGACCCTATCACTTCTTATTATTTAACCAAACAAAAAACTTTCCGTCACTTGATCTCAATGAAAACAAGACTGCACCTAATATTTATCCAGAACTTTTAAAAAGAGAAGTAATCCAAATCATCAAGGAAAAATTCCCCGAAGTTATCGTAGACGAAACCACCGATCCAAATTCCGAATTAGATTCTCTCGGCCTTGATAGTATTCAAAGATTGGAACTACTGATTCATCTAGAGCAACATTTCAAGTTTAATGGTACCACCGTACCTAACACTGTAGATGACTTATACCTTTTATGTTCAGGAAAATCAAAAACATCCACGCCAATCAAAGTCCCAAAAGAATGGAATGAAAGCTTCAGAATAAAACCTGAAAGTGAGATCTTAGGCACAACGGTACTTGATTCATTTATTTTGCGTGTGATGAAATCATCAAACCAAATAGCTCTCATTGACGATACATCAGGCATGCTAACTTACCGAAAATTATTTTTAGCATCTCTGGTGATTTCAAAAATCATTGAAAAGGATACTGCGAAGCATGTGGGAATTTTACTACCTGCAAGTGCGGGTGGATTCATAGCATATTTTGCCAGCTTAATTGCAAATAAAACCCCTGTTCTACTTAACTGGACTACGGGGCCTGCCAATCTGCAACATGCAATAAACTTCCTTGGGATAAAAACAATATTAACCTCACAACGCTTTATTGACCGGGTTGGAATCTCGATTGAGGATGCGCAATTTGTTTATTTAGAACAAGCCAAAGGTAAAACTGGTTATCTAACGCTTTTAAATTGTATGATCCAATCTTATTTCCCAAATGGTGTTCTTAAAAAATGCAAACGTACAACTAAAACAGATTCAATTGCTGCAATTCTATTCACAAGCGGCTCAGAAAAACGCCCGAAGGCAGTCCCTTTAACTCATAACAACCTAATTTCAAATCACAAAAGTGGTACACCTTTTCTTGAACTTACTTCTCAAGATACCGTTCTATCTTTTTTACCCCCCTTTCACAGTTTCGGCCTTTCTGTAACAGGGATACTACCGATATTGCTGGGAATGAGAATTGTATTCCACCCAGACCCTACCGATGCGTCCACCTTAGCTGCAAAGCTAAAAGCCTACGGAGTAACCCTCCTCATTGGGACACCGACTTTCTTATCACACATTCTCGATAAAGCATCAAATGAAACATTAGATAAGTTAAGGCTGATCATATCAGGGGCGGAAAAATGCCCTGCCACCGTTTTTGAACTAGCACGAAAAGTTGCACCGAATGCCAAATTGCTTGAAGGATATGGCATCACCGAATGCTCGCCTGTAGTCGCAGTTAACCCTCCCAATTTCCAAAAAAGAGATTCCGTCGGTAAACCGCTACCTGGAGTCGAGGTATTAATTCTTGAATTGGAAACCGACAAGATTTTGAAAAAAAATGAAACAGGCATGCTTCATGTTTCAGGACCTACTATTTTTTGCGGGTATCTTGGCGAAGAAGGAACTCCTCCCTTTAAGTTTATCAACAATCAAAACTGGTACATCACAGGCGACCTCGTAATGCAGGATGATGATGGTTATTTGTTTTTCAAGGGAAGATTAAAACGCTTTATTAAAGTAGGTGGGGAAATGATTTCATTACCAGCTCTGGAAGAAGTATTTTCAGCACTATTTCCACCCGACGAAAACGGCCCCATGGTTGCAATTGAAGGCATTGAAAAAGATAATCGTAAATATGTTTATTTATTCAATCGTAATGACATGGAAGTTTCAGAAGCCAATCGCTTGCTACAAGAAGCTGGATTCAGAGGGATCATGCGAATTGACAAAGTAGTAAAAACAAATGAAATCCCTGTATTAGGAACAGGAAAAACCAATTACCGAAATCTTAGAGAACAAATTGAAAAAGAAATTAAAGGAAGCTAAAACCTAACTTCCAGCAGCTTCAAGTGCCTCGGCTAATGTCATTTTACCATCATACAGGGCCTTTCCAACGATGCAGGCCTTTACCCCAGCGACTTTCAGGTTTTTAATATCAGCAGAGGTTGAAACGCCCCCAGATGCAATCACAAGGGAATTAGCTTTCGATGCTAGGCGCGAGGTAGTTTCAACATTCGGGCCGGAAAGCATGCCGTCTTTTGAAATATCTGTGTAAATAATAGCAGCGAGTGGCCAATCATTTACTTTATCTAAAAATTGTTCAACGGTAATTTGAGAAACCTCTAACCAACCAGCCACAGCTATTTTCCCATCCTTGGCATCAATACCAAGAGCAATTTTACCAGGAAAAGCTATAGCCATATTGTAAAGCCATTGTGGATCATGAATAGCTTTTGTGCCGATGATGACGCGATCAATCCCCCAGCTTAAAGCTTCAGAAACCGTTTTTTCATCACGAATACCACCACCTAATTCACAAGGGACTTTCACCTTATCAAGGATGCCTTTGATAGCCGTGGAATTTTCAATCCGCCCAGTTTTGGCACCATCCAAATCAACCAGATGAAGATATTGAGCACCCTGATTAGCCCAATCTAATGCCATCTTCCAAGGAAAATCAGAGTAAATAGTTTCCTGAGAGTAATCGCCTTGTTTCAAGCGAACACATTTACCATCACGAAGATCAATTGCAGGTATTACCAGCATAAAAGCCTCATTAAAAAAAAGATGTATTCTAAGAGAGTTCTGCAAAATGCTTCAGCATTTGCAATCCAACACCCTGACTTTTTTCAGGATGAAACTGAGTTGCAATCCGGCGATCATCACCGACTGCAGCCGCAAAAGGCAGGGGATAATTTGCATAAGCAGCAATGACATTGGGATTTTCAGGGACTGCAAAATACGAATGCACAAAATAAACACCTGCGCCTTTGGGATAACTTTTGAACACCTTTAAATCTTTTTTGAGATCAAGGTGATTCCAGCCCATATGCGGGATTTTTAGCCCTTCCACAGGTGAAAACTTTACCACATCGCCTTTATAGAAACCTAAGCCACGATGTTTCCCATCTTCATAACAATTCTCAAAAAGCATTTGGAGCCCAAGACAAATACCAAAAAAAGGTTTATCTGAATGCAGGTGATCAAGAATGGGTTTTTCTAGCCCTGTATCTCTGATTCTACCCACAGCATCGCGAATAGCACCCACACCTGGGAGTACAAGTTTATCTGCATTTTTAATAAGAGCGGGGTCCTCAGAAATAATTGCAGCATACCCTACTTTTTCAAAAGCCTTCTGCACGCTGCGAAGATTACCCATGCCATAATCGACAATAACTATTTTGTTACTTTCCATTTTCTAACTGCACACTTTCATCATGATTACCCTTTTCAAAACCAGTTTTTCTCCGAATCCAAGCGCCTAGATCATCTAAATAAGAATAGGTGACAGGGGTTATCAACAAGGTTAGAAGAAGCGATAACGCCTGACCACCCATAATCACCTTTGCAAGGCCAGCTCTTGAAGCCGCGCCATGGCCAACGCCAAATGCCATCGGTACCATTGCAGCAATCAACATAAGAGTGGTCATAAGGATGGGCCTTAGCCGGGTACGATTTGCCTCAAGAATTGCATCCAGACGATTCATACCAGTTTTCCGAAGCTGATTAGTATAATCAACTTGCAAAATCCCATTCTTTTTGACGATCCCAAAAAGCATGAACAAACCAAACATTGCATAAATATCAAGATTAGTTTGCATCAATATGAGCGCCACAATTGCAAAAGGAACTGTAAGAGGAAGAGCGATCATAATGCTAATTGGGTGCACAAAACTTTCAAATTGAGCAGCAAGAATCATATACATGAAAAGAAAACTAAGGTTAAAAGCAATAATGAAACTGGAAACCTGTTCTGCAAGCATCTTAGCCTGCCCCAAGAATTCGAATTGATAAGTGGGTGGAAGATCAAGGGTTTTCAATTTAGCCTTGATAAGATCAACCGCCTGCCCCGTGGCAATTCCTTCGAGATTTGCAGAGATAACCACCTGCCTCTGCCTGTAAAAGCGCTCAATGCTTGCAGGGCCAAAAGCATTTTTAATGGTTGCAACATTTCCTAATTCAACCACACCAATCCCGGGTTTGACAGAAGGTACGGTTAGGCGGGAAATAGTTTCTTTATCGTTACGGTACTGCTTATCTGCACGAAGCCAAATATCGTACTGTTCATCCTCTTCCTTAAATTTCCCAATGGGTTCACCACCCACTAAAACAGTCACAGTGGAATTAAGAGAATCAAGAGAAACTCCTAACTCAGAAAGGCGGTCTCGGTCAGGAACTATAACCAATTCAGGTTTTCGAAAAGAAAGACTGGAATCGACATCTACAAAGTAAGGTTGGGTTTTCATCCATGCAATCATCTCATTAGAGATAGATTTTAGTTTTTCAATATCAGGGCCACGAACATTTAGATCAATCATCACCTGCTTAAAGCCAGTCTCTTGAAAAGCAGAAACATCTTGAACTGCAGCACGCAAATCAGGATAGTCAGCAACGATATCTCGTGCAAGCTTCATGACATCAAATTGAGAGAATCGCCTTTTGGAAAGGTCCTCAATCCTTACATAAATATTCGCAGTAGAGATATCGCCCTGCCCTTTACCCAGCCTGCTGGTAGTATCACCTATCACGGTAAAAGTATGAGTGACCCCAGGCAAAGATCGAAATCTCTGCTCAAGTTGGCCAACTTCCAGATCGGACCTTTCAAGGGAGTAACCCTCTGGTAGAAGTATGGCAACTTGAAATTCGCCCTGATCATCACGGGGTACAAACTCAAGACCTACAACCGTAAAAAGCCAAGGCGTAATGCATATCAACCCGATGGAAATAAAAACGATGAAGATTCGATGCGTCATCGAAAATCGAAGAATGACCATGTAAGAAGATTCAATCAATCGCCATACGATTCCAGATTTGGTGCCATGAATAATATCTTCAAGCCGAAGAAATCT
>Ga0194055_10002542_pt1 | contig 14393 bp, 10 predicted proteins | sample SepL449m_MetaG_FD_155482 | JGI IMG/M metagenome (GOLD analysis project Ga0194055, IMG submission 155482) | Anoxic zone freshwater microbial communities from boreal shield lake in IISD Experimental Lakes Area, Ontario, Canada - Sep2016-L442-9m | ecosystem: Environmental > Aquatic > Freshwater >... | reverse complement strand
GGGCGAAACCCTAGGGTTTTACATGCCACTAAGATCGTTCTAACACCCTGATTTCCTGTTGTTTAAGTTGCGAAGTATGGTATGCTTAGTCTTATAACTGCTGTTTTTTTCCCGCCAAAGTAGTTGCTGCCCGAGGTTTCAATGAACCGATTTTTGTTGCGATCCTCTCCCATTTGGCTTTTTCTAATACTGATGTTGCGTCAAAGTATTGCAGCAGAACCATCTCTTCATGAACAGATCGATGCGTTGATTGATGCCAAACTTACAGCAAAGGTGGTTAGCAAGCAATCTGATGATTACGAGTTTGTGCGCAGAGTTTATCTTGATTTTGTAGGCCGTATCCCCACCATTGCTGAGATTGATTCGTTCGTTGCCAATAAGGCTTTGGATAAGCGAAAGCTTTTGATTGTTCAATTAGTTAACTCTCCTTCTTATTCAAAACAAATGGCTAATACCTTTCACATTCATTTCATGGAACGATTGGGCGATAATGCTGAGTGGATGAAATACCTTGAAGAATCCTTCAAGAAAAACAAAGGTTGGAATGTGATGGCGAAGGAAATACTGAGGGGAATAAATAGCAAAGAAGAGTTGAAAGGCGCCAACTTCTTTTTCTCCAAAAGGCTGGAAAACTACGGCCAAAACCCTGTTGATTATTCCGCCCTTACCCGGGATGTGGGCAGATTGTTTTTAGGCAAAGACTTTAGATGTGCAGAGTGTCATGACCATCTTTTTATTGATGAATATAAACAGGCAGACTTCAAAGGGTTGTTTGCTTTTTTTCAAAACGCTTATCTTGCTGATGCCAAGGCTGGGATTGTAGGCGAAAAGTTGACTGCGAAAAAAATGGAGTTTATGTCTGTCTTTAAGAAAGAGAAAAAAGAGATAGCGCCAAAGATTCCAGGAATGGCTGAAATTGCAATCCCTGAGTTTAAGAAGGGCGAGGAGTTTTTAGTTCCTGCAGATCCCAAGAAGAAGATATTGGGCGTACCCAAGTTCAGCCCTCTCGAAAGACTATCTGAACAATTGCCTTCCCCGGAGAACGCTGACTTTTCAAAAAATATTGTGAATCGTATTTGGTTGATGATGATGGGTAGGGGATTGGTTCACCCTTTGGATTTGCATCATGCTGGAAATCCACCTTCGCATCCAGAATTGCTCTCTCTTCTTGCAAAAGAATTCAGTTCACATCAGTTTGATATTAAATGGTTATTTATTGAACTCGCAAACACTAAAGTTTATCAGCGCTCCAGTAAAGTCGATATTGGTAAAATTCCTGAAGCACCAGCACTTTTTGCAACTGCGATTGAAAAACGATTGTCCGCTGAACAGTTACTGGCATCGATTCTGGTTGCTACAGGTCGTTATGAAAAACTTGAGAGAAAAGGTGGCAATGAACCTGATATGCCCGATGTTTTGAAAGTGAAGTTTGCCAAGGCTTTTGCCAACGCTGCACGTGACCCCGAAGATGAGATTGCGTTTTCATTAAAAGCTGCACTGTTTCTACTGAATGATGAAGCAGTGCTTGGGTTGTTAAAACCCGAGGCAGAAAACATCACTGCGATTTTAGTTAAAATGAATCCTGATAATGTGATGATTGAGAAAGCTTACCTTGCAATACTTTCACGCAAACCCGAACCGCAGGAAACTAAGGATGCGCTCGAGTTTCTTTCGAAGCCTGTAAGTGCAGGTGAGGTCGGTATTAAAAATCTAGTATGGGCTTTGCTTGCTTCTTCAGAGTTTAATTTGAATCATTGATTTGTATTTAGAGAATTAAAATGAAAAACTTATGCACTCCGCACGATCATTTGCTCTCGCGAAGAGAATGGCTGGGCACTTCTACTTTAGGCGCTGCTTCTATGGGCGCATCAGGAATGCTAGCTCAACACGCTATTGCTGAGGAACTTCGCAAAAACGACAAGCAGGTTTTGTTTATCTGGCTCGATGGTGGTATTAGTCAGCTTGAAAGCTGGGACCCGAAGCCAAACACCACTTTTGGTGGACCGTTCAGGGCAATCCCCACCAAGGTTCCGGGTATTCATATTTCCGAGCTTTTGCCTAAAACCGCAACCCACATGGATAAACTTGTTTTGGTTCGAAGCCTGAGTACTAAGGATAATTCGCATTCTGCAGGTGTCGATCGAATTCAGCGGGGCGATCCAAAAAACCGCGGCGTTACCTATCCCTATCTTGGTTCTGCTGTTTCCAAATTGATGGGTCCTTGCTCTTCTGGAATGCCACCTTATGTCTGGATTAAACCGATGAGTGGCGGGTTTATTACCAAAGATGCCGGATTTTTAGGCCCTAAATATGGTGCAATTGCTTTTGGTGATGGCAAAGCACCCGAAAACCTTCTTAGGCCAGACTCTGTTTCTCTTGATGTGGATTTAGCTCGCAATGAGCTACGCGAAAAGCTTGATAAAACTTACAGGCTCGCTCGAAGAAAAGAAAGTAGCGAGGCTTCCAGCACTGTTTTTGATATGGCCTCAAAATTGCAAAAACGTATCGATCTTTTTGACCAATCTAAAATCCCTTCCAAAGACCTTGAACGCTATGGCAGCACCGAATTCGGCAGGCATATGCTTCAAGCTAGGCGTATGCTCGAAGCGGGTGTGCGTTTTGTTAAAGTCACTTCTTACGGGTGGGATACTCATGGCGATAATTTCAATGGCCATCTTAGTTTGGTTCCTAAGGTAGACATGGCGTTTTCAGCTATGCTTGAAGATTTGCAGCAGCGCGGTATGCTCGATAATGTTCTTGTAATTCTTATGTCTGAATTTGGTAGAACCCCACGCATCAATGGTCATCTTGGACGCGATCACTGGCCCGAAGCCTGGTCTTTGGCCATGGCCGGATGCGGCCTTAAAAAAGGCTTGGCCTCAGGGAAAACCAATAAGCTTGGCACCTCGGTCGAAGGCGACGCGCACGATATCGGTTCCATGTTTCATGTTTGGTTCAAAGCCTTAGGTATAGATTCTTCTAAAATCGAATATGACAATCAAGGGCAGCCTTTGCCTATTGCCAATGAAGAGTGCAAGATTATTTCAGAGGTTCTTGCTTAATTAAGAACCTGACAAGAAGGAGATATCTCGATGAAGGAAGATTCTAAAGAACTAGCTATTAAATATAAAACCAAGAAAATCATCGATCTTGCTTGTCCGGTTCAAATTTGCGCTGCTCGATTCAGCCCCTGTGGCAATGTACTTGCTGCAGCTTGCTTTGATGGTTTGGTCCGCAGATGGGATTCTTCCACGAATAAATTTACAGAGCTAACACCTATCAACGGACATAATGGTTGGGTGCAAGCCATCGCTTTTCATCCTACCAATAAAGTTTTGTATTCTGCAGATTCCTGGGGCAAATTGGCCGCTTCCAATTACCTTGAAAAAGATGTGATGCCAATCTGGAAGAATGATAAAGCTCACGATGGCTGGATCCGAAAAATTTGCACTAGCTCCGATGGTAAACTGCTTGCATCTTGTGGCACCGATAAACTTATTAAAGTTTGGTCTGCTACTGATGGTGCCTTGGTAAAGGAATTCAAAGATTTCTCATGGGATCCTCTGTCGGTGGCGTTCACCCCGGATTCCAGAGCTATTTTGGTTGGCGACTTGCAGGGAAAAATTTCTCAAGTTGATGCTTCTACCGGAAAAAAACTTCGTGAACTTGATGCTTCTGCGATGTATAAACTTGATCGCTTGCAAGATGTAGGTGGCGTGCGCTGCTTTGCGTTTGATTCGAAGGGTGAGAAACTCGCTTGCGGTGGCATTAACCCTAATCGGGGTGGATTTGTACAAGGCCCGTCGCTTGTAATTGTTTTTGATTGGAAATCTGGTAAAGAAATCTCCCGAATCCAATCGGGAAGCGAAAACGATGGTTTTGTCTATGATTTACTTTTCATAACTGATTCCATTCTTGCTGGAGTTAGCAGTGGGCAGCCCGGTAATGGAAAAGTGTTTTTCAATCTCATGGGTGAAACCCAGCCTTTTGTCAGCCTTACCAATATGCCTAATTGTCATTCTTTTGCCCTTCACCCCGCAGGTAAAAAAATTGCTGTCGTTTCCACTAATGCTAATAATTCAGGTAATGGCAAAGTCCTTGATAAAAACAAGGATTATGCTGCTAATTACTCCCCTATAAATATTTTGGAAATACCCTCATGATTCTTTTCGAATCAGCTTGCCTGTGATACCTTTTTACCTGTAAGGTAGTACTACAGTTCCTGCTTTTATTGGGGAGTAGTATGCAATCTAAACAGCAGTTGTTTATGGATTTTCTTCATGAAGAAGGTTATAGGCCATCGCAGGACGATGATGGCGATATTGTTTTTAAACATGAAGCGGTGACTTATCTCCTTTTTGTAGAAGAAGAGGACAATAGCTATTTCAGGCTTGTTTACCCTGCCTTCTGGGAAATTAGCACCCCTGATGAAGAAGAAAAAGCGGCTAGCTTCATCATGGATATTAATGCTGAAATGAAGGTTGTAAAACTTTATCAGTTGGGTGACAAAGTCTGGGCCGGGGTCGAAATGTTTTGCGAACCCATTGATAATTGCAAATCCGTTTTCCAACGATGCCTAAGGGTTCTTCAACTTTCTTCAAACCGATTCTGTGAGATGATGCGAGATTCTCAAGGCGTTGAAGCTAGGCCCACCGAACTAGGGTTTAACACCCCAACCGATGGCGCTAATCCCGATGATGATACTGAAGACGAAAAATAGAACTTTCTATTCTTACTACGCTTTTTTTCTAGCTTCCAATAATTGGTTGATGGTGTTCATCAATTTTCCTGCAGCTTTTTTCCATGTATATTGCGAAGCATGAAGTTTTGCAGCTTTCAATCTTTGCTCTCTTTCTTCTTTAGGCATTTCCAAACACCTTAGCATTTGCATAGCAATACTGGTGTGATCGTAAGGATCGCAATACAGTGCATGCTCGCCACATACTTCAGGCATCGGGCCAAGGTCGGATGTGATAACCAAAGTTTCTGCAGTCATAGCTTCTAAATTCGGAATTCCAAACCCTTCCCACTTGGATGGAAATACAAATCCCATGGCACGATTCATGAAGGTGCTAATTTGATTGTCGGGCAGATATTCGAGCGCATGCACGGGAAGTAATACGTTCGTTTGTTTGATAGCCCTTCGGATTTCATTTTGTCCTGGGATTTGGCCGATGAGAACAATTTGAAACGAAACGTTTGGTTGTATTTGCTTAAGTTTTTGAGCAGCAAGTAATATTCCAGTGATGTTTTTTCTGGGTTCCACTGTACCTACAAATAGAAAGTAAGGAATTACTGGGTCAACCCCCGCATCACGCAAAGTTTTAGTTGCATCGGAAGCCGAAAGCTTTTTTTCAAAGCGTTCGATATCATGGCCAAGGTGAATGACCGAGGTTTTTCCAAGCGATGCAGGAAAGAAATAATGTAGGTCACTTTCCGCACTTTTTGAATCACAGAAAATATGGTTTGCTCGAAGTGCCATTAAACTAACGAAGGTATCAAAAAGATCAGGACGCCAATGTTCGCCTTCATTTAATCTTTTGGGTACTGCATCATAAAACCAGCCTATTGCCAGAGTTTTACTGTTTTCAACTGGTAACATCCATATTTCATTGAACGGTTCAAATGCAACGAACGCATCAAGTTCGCTTAACGCGATGATTTTTTGCGAGTTTTCATTGTTATGCGCAAGATTAGAGTTCACCTGCTTTGTGATTTTACTGATTAATTTTCTAAGATTTATTACGAATGCTTTTATGGAATAAATTGTTCCTTTGATAAGGGGATAAAAAAGTGGAGGTATAAACAGCCTAGCTAGTTTTTTGATTGCGCTAAGGGGTAAAGAATATTTCGATACCCCTTTTTTGGAAAGAGGGTTGTTTTTTAACCATTCATTCAAAGGCTCATAATCAAAACTCAAAGGTCGTGAATTCGGTATTTTCTTTTCTTCTAGGCAGATGAAGGTTTGATTGTTTACTGAGGATCCATCAATGATTTCAACAATCGCCCGAGCTGCCCTGCGTGCACCGCGGGGATAAGTATCATGTAAATTTGATTTAAATAAACCGATCTTCGATGTCATGAATTTTACTTACCTTAAATTTTAAAAAGAATATCCGCAAGCAATTCGACTAAGTAGCTCTCGCAGTTGTGGAATTCACACCACTTTTTTCGAGCCAACTCTGCTTCCGCACTCAACTGCGGATATGCTTTAATACATTCAATGATTGCATCCGCCAAACTTTTACTGTCTTCAGGAGTGGATAATATTCCCCCACCATGATTTTTGATTTCTCGTGCCATCCATGTTCCCTTCGTTACCACCGATACTTTCCCAAGTCCTCTTGTTTCCGAGAACACGCCAGAAGTTTGACTATGATAATTTTCTAGAGTGTAAGGTAGCATAAAAATATCAATCTTTGCCATCAGTTTATGGTAGTCATCGGTGTCCATGGCTTCTTCATGAAGTTTTATGGTTGGCATTCTTTTGAGCAAGTTCACTGCTTGTATTGTTTGCCATTCTTGGTGATTCCTGATGTTTGCTTGAATTTCCCAATGTATTGCGTCGTTCCCTAAAACAGTGGTTACATGGTTGATTGCTTCTGGAATCAGGTGGAATCCTTTGTTCGTTCTAGCATCGCCCAGGTATCCAATCACTAATTTCTTTGAAGGTTTTTTAATTGAAGGTTGTTCAGAGGGATATTGTGTGTGTGGGATGGGAAGTACTTTAAATGGTTTATCAATATAGAATTTATATTCATCAGTCAGATCCTGGCTATCAGCAAAGAGATTGATCTTATTTTTAGCTGGGCTTTGAGATAAATAATTTAATGAATGGCTGTAAAGCTTGTGGGGGAAGTTGTCTTTATCCAAATTTGGTTTGGAGGTGAAATGTTGGACCATTGCGATTTGTGTATTAGAGGATGGGGCTAGTTTTTCTGCAATTCGGGTGATACCAATAATGTCATTAAAGCTGAAGGTGGGGAAAAGGATAAGTACGGGTTCAGAGTTGTTACAATCTGGAAGGATCTTGCAAAGGTCGGTGAATAGTGAATTACTATGTTGCCGGTAATTCCAGCGAGACTGAAGAGCGTTTGCAACTTTTTTTGGAAATAGATGCGCCAGTGGATTGATCGGATAATGGTGAAAAAAATCATGTTTAAAAAAGGCTTTTGCATTTAATTCTATTTGTATTTGTGCAGAGATTTGGCTGGTTCCCAATGTGGTTACTTTCCATCCTTTAGCAATTGCGATTTCGCGAACGGATTTACAGTATTCGAAGGAATGCCCTTGGTAGTTTTTCAACGTGTGATCCGCAATTATAAGGTGCATTTAAAACTCTTGTCTTGTTTGAAAGGGGTACCAAGATTCCTTTTGGATGATTGGTTTTATTAAAGTACTTAATTGGTTTATGCTGTGCGGATTTATTTTATGTTACCGCTGAGGGTTGCGTATTCTTTGGTAATAATATTTCTTTGTGCTGCATAAACCAATTTAAGGTGAATTTTAATCCGTCACCTAGAGTGGTGCGTGGGCGAATAGGCCAAATAGAATCTAACTTCTGAACAGATAAAAATTTTGATTGAGCACCCACATATTTCGTGGTGTCGTAATTAATTTTGGTTGGATCGTAACCCACAATAGCACATATTTCTTTTGCAAATTCTCGGATAGAATACTCCTCTCCCGCCCCAATGTTGATCAAATCGTTATCTCTGGAATTTGCTATATGGATTGCTGTGGTTACGAAATCATCCAGATAAACCAGTTCTCGTTTTTGATGGCCATCACCCCAAAGTGATACGGGTTCCGCATAGAGTTTACCTCTCAAAATTTTTCGCATCAAATCGAAAATAAAATGCATCTGCCTACCATCGGTATGGTAACCCGGGCCGTAGAGAGTGCTGGGAACTAGGCAAAGATATTTTAGCCCAAATTGTTTGCTAAGTGATTGCATGCCAACAAAAAGCATACGTTTGGTCATGGCATAGGTGTAAAGGCTTTCGATAGGTTGGCCATCAAGGTAATTATTTTCGACAAGGGATTTGTCGGGGGCATAGGCGCAACTGGTGCCCATTGCGATTAGCTTTGCATTAGGTTGATGGTTTTTCCACCAATCGAGGACATTGGTGTTAATTTTTTGGTTATTGAGCCATTGTTCACCAGGGTGTTTTAGGCAAAAATCGCCTGCTTGGGTCCATGCTGCAAGATGATAAATGAGATCAAAGTGGGCGTCGTTGAATTTGCTTAAGGAGTTTTGAATGGTAAGGTCTGCATCCTTAGAGCTTAGCGCAATGGTATTGTTGCCTGCTTTTGATAACGCAGAGGCAAGGGCTGAACCTAGGAAACCACTACTACCCGTTATTAATATGTTCATGAGAATCTCTTTATAATAAGTTGATTTATTACCAAAAGCTTTGATGTTGTTCGTAACGATTGTCATTTGAATAATGGAATTCAGATGCTTTATCAAAACCCAGATTTTTCAATAAATCTTGAAGATTCTTTCTAGCTTTATTAAAGGCTCTTCTTTTCAACAGCATGTTTTCAGCGGAAGTGAATGGTTCATTATCGTAACCTTTAAATGCTTCTCGGAGAGAATAGATATTATCTTTTAATACTGTTAGCTTGGAAGTAGGAAAATATTTTTCGATATAATTTATGACGGACCATGCGAGTTCAATATCGGTGCTCCAATGTGAGCAGTAAGATTTTCGGTATTTTAGGCAGAAAAGTAAGGATTGTTCTACAAACGGTTGATCCCTTCCCTGCAGCGCATATTCCATTCCTTCGGGTGTTCGGAATAAATACCATGCCCGTAAATCTTCAAGTTCAGCAGTAGGAGAGTGCGTAGCCCGTTCCTCAGGATAATTGAAGAATATGCCCAAGGTTATCGGTAGTGTTCTCATTTTGACAAATGGGCCCATACGATTCTTAAACTCTGTGTCGCCTGCTGCACGGAAAGTATCATCATAATAACCAAATCGGTCGTGGATTGATTTTCGATAAAGGGCCCCAACCCAAGAGATGTACCCTGTTTCAAGGTAAATATGGAAAGGGTGAAAATTTGAACGTTCAAAAATCATAACATCTTTCAGCCAAGTCCCATTTTTTGAAACATCAGTCATTAAACTGTTGCTTTGTATCCAATCTGTTGAAGAATCGGAATCTAGTTCAGCACTAAGAATTTCGAGTGCTTCAGGGGTGACCCCTTCATCGACGCCTAAAAAAGTAAGATATTCTCCTTTAGCTAATTGAATTCCTCGATTCCAAGCTTTTTGAATTGTTTCTCGGGATTTTGTTCGAACATATAGCACTTCGATTTTTAATGAATCAATCAATTTTAAAAATACTTCTCGTTCGTTGGCGGGGGAACCACTGTCTACTAAAATAATTTCAGCGGTTCCATTGATAACCATAGTTTGTCGCTGCAGGTTATTAAGAAAGAATTTCAGTTTGTTTGCAGCATTATAAAGAGAAACTATTATTGAAATTTTGAACGATGGCTTGCTTCGTCGGTCATCTTTGTACAAAAAATCTTCATCATACCTAGGAATAGGTAAAAGTTTTTTTCTCTGGTTTTCAAGGTGTTCTTTAATTCCTGTTTGCTGTTGATCGCCATTATAAAGGAGTTTGTTGGCTTCGGATTCAGCGGTGTAATTACTTGAAGCAAGGGTTGCGGTTACGAAATTAAGGGGATCGGAATTACTTATGCCGCCTAATCGGAAAGATCGAATGTAATAAGTTGTTGCAATAATAGGTTTTTCAAGGACGATTTGTAAGCCAGCCATGCTTTTGTAAATGTGGGATTTTCCATAGGGTAGGTTTGTAATATGGTCGTAAAGATTTTTGATTTTAGTTTCAACATTTATTTTTCCACATTCGGTAAGTCTGGAAATCGTATTAAAATAATTTGATATTTTATTAAGCCAAACTGCCCTATATTTTTTTAGTTTCAATTTTCGTACTAGTCTTGGGAAAAACCCACCAATTGAAGATATTATTTTTTTGTACCCAGTTTCGGTTTTGTAGTTTCTGTGTTTTGCAAGGTGCTTGATTTTTTTAATTACGAAATGTTTTAAAGATAAAGTTGTAGGGGGGGCGATTTCAATACTGTGACTTATTGAGTTTTCAGCGCAGATTTGCAAAAAAGATTTGGCGATTTCATCAAAGGGGAAATCTGTTTTCCTAATACGCTTGGAAGGTTGCTCATAAATATCTAAAAGTGATTTTGAAGAAAAATTGCTGGTGTTAAATGATTCTAGGATTTTAGCAATTGCTTTTCTATCTTCATGGTAATTTTCAATTGCATGTTGTAATACAGCGATGGAAGTGGATAGATCATCTGTTGGAAGAACGTGGATTGGCATTGTGGGAAATTCTTTTTTGATGAACCCTACAACGCCCGTGTTTTCCCCTAAAACTACTGGACATCCCGCAAACAAAGATTCTAAGGCAACAAGATTCAATGTATCATATCTTGATGGTAATACCGTTAAATAAGATTGTGCAAAAAAATCCCTCATTGTTTCTTGTGAAACACTATCCCTTATTTCAATGTCAAGATTTCGGTTTTTAGTAATTGTGTTTAGTGTATCTTTTGATGTTGTTCCGTTTTCTAACGGGACTGAGGGACCAATAATAAATGCCTTTGAGGATGTTTTTTTCGGTAGCATCCATACAAGATTTGCAAAGATGTCAGGTCCTTTTATTTTCTCGGTTCTGCAAAATAACACTGGCGAAGGTGTTTCTGATGTTTTGAAGTAAGCTTTTGCTTTTTCTGGTTTAAAGAAGTTGAAAGGGTGTAAATAATCAGCTTTTATATTGGTTTGTTTTTTCCATTTTTCAATATAAAACTCACTAATTGCATACCGAATGTCTGCACCTAAGTATTGTGATTTTTCAAGGAATTCCAGTGATGAGTAATCGTGGTGTGACGTATCCCAGTTGGTGTATAAAACTGTTGAAATATTCCCATGCATAGAAAGGGCTATTTTTTCAAATTTAACATTGAAATGATTTAGGAAGAATCTTAAAAAACACCCATGTTGCTCCCAGTCAGGTATATCGATAACATCAAAATTTAAATCTCTTGCGGAGTAAGCGATATTTGCCGCATTAGAAACGGCATGCTTAGCCCATGAAGGAATCGAAGTAAAATCAATACTTGATTGATGACTTTTTGAGGTTGGGAAATAATGTTTAAGCTTTATGGTTTTTGTGTTAACCAGTCTTGTTGTATTTTCTGATTCCTTATCAACAAAATAAGAGAATTCTATTTCTGGATATGCTTTTATTAATAGTTTGTAGAAAGATTGGCCGCCTCCTATTCCATGAAATATATCAACTGTTGTTAATAAGATACGCATTTAAAATTCCTGGATTTAGGCAACAAGGTAATTAATTTTTGACATTCGTTCTGATAAGAAATCCGTCATTTTAAAAATAATGACTGATACAGGTGGACAATGGGTTTTTGAATTTGATTTCATTAATTTCAAGAATAAACGGACATTTTTTTCATTGGTGACGTGAAAAGGCATGTCTGGGTAATGGACTTTCAAAAAACCACGATTTGCATGATATCTGCAAATACTTTTTTGTTCATCCTCGATGCCTACCATTACTTCATCTTCTGGATTTCCGGATAGATCATAGCAGGTTACATACCGCCCTGGTTTTAGAGTAATCCACTTTGAAAACCATGATCCTGATTGATTTTCAAAATCTGAAGCTAAATAAGTGGAATCTTTTATTAATTGGGGTTCCTTAGTGTATGGTGCTTCATGCAATCGTGTTTCATGGACATATAAAAGATTTCTTATTTCAGAACCGTTGGAAAAATCATTTACTGAAGTTATTGGTTTATAATTATTCAAATCCAATGCTACGTAACCTAAGGAAAGAAGAAACCCAAAACAGCGCATATCATTTGGGCTGGTTTCTAGAATTAGATGAGGTTTTGTCATCAAAGTGTTATTTTTCATTCCTTGAAGTGCGTCAAATTCTGCACCTTCGATATCCATTTTTATAATATCTGGGACCAATCCTGTGTGACTTACGAAGTCATCCAATGCCATAGTTTTAACCGTTTTGCCGACATTATTTTTAAATTCACCTTGATTATAAATGCTGTCGTTTAAATGTCCGCCTGCATAGATCATAATATCTTTTCCTGATTCAGAAAAAATCGCGTTATGATAAAGTTGGATATTGTTGCAACCGCTTGCGATGATGTTTCCATGAGTTAATTCAATTATTCGGGGACTGGCTTCAAATGCACAAACGGTGCCTTTAGGTCCGGTCAAACGCGACATTAGAATTGACAAGCCAGCTACGTTTGCGCCCACATCAAAAATGATGGTTCCTGGTTTAATTAAATCTCGAAGTGCCAATTGAACTGAAGGCTCCCAGAAGTTTGTTTCCCACCATGGGGTAACTATAAAATTACAAGAATTTATTTTAAGATTTGGTTCATGATCATTGTTACCATGAATTTGGCTGATTTTATTGTCCAAGGTGTTTAATCTTTGAGCTGTTTCTAAAATTTTATTTGAAACTGCAGAAATAGATTGATTGATTTCTGCAAATCCTGAGGCGTGATTAATTACAGCTTTAATCCATGTTTTGATTTTTTTAGGCAATAAAGCTGTAATTGCTTTGGCAAGCATTTTAAAGTCCTTGTTATTTATTCTGCATCTACAGGGAAATAGAATTCAACACCTTTTTCAATCAGGTGTTTATTGTTTGTTAAAATTTCTTTTTTGAAATTCCAAGCAAGAACATAGTAAACATCCGGAGTGGTAGTAAGTTCGCTTTCTATAAGTACAGGGAGGTGCATGCCTGGGGAAATTAAACCTTTTCGTAGGGTGTTTTTTTCAACCAAACAATCTAAATGGTTTTTTCCCACCCCAAAGTAATTTAAAAGAGTATTTCCTTTTACCGGGGCACCCATGCCAAAGATGGTTTTCCCTTCTTTCTTCTTTTGATCGAGATAGGCAATATCGCGTTTTTTCATGTTCTCTACGCGTTTTGCAAACTCATGGTAGGTTGCAATATCATTGCTTTTTGCTGCATTTTCTGAAGCGCAAGCTGCCAAATATCGCTGGGTTTTGGTTTTCTTCCCTTTATGAGTAACATAACCAATCATGGAGCCCCCATGAATTGGGGTAAGTTTGCAATCGAACATTTCCAAGCCATGCTTATTAAGGAGAACCGCGATGTTTTTCAAATTATAATACAAAAGATGTTCGTGATAGATTTGATCGAATGCCAAATTTTCAACTATTTTCTTCATGTAAAGGAATTGGACCATGAAGATGCCATCAGGTTCAAGTGATTCGCGAATGCCTTCAGTAACAGAGTGGAGTTCTTCGAGGTGGAAGAAAACTCCAGCAGCGTTGATGACATCAAATTTTTTACCAATTTTTTTTGCTGTTTCGAGATTAAAGAAAGCATTTAAAGTTGGAACATTATCATCCATTGCAATTTTCGAAGTGGTTTTAGAAGATTCCACTCCTAAGACTTCGTATCCTAATGCCTGGAAATGTTTTAGTTGGGTTCCATCGTTGGAGCCTATATCTAGAACTGTTTTTTTGCGATTTTTATCGGGAACAATTGCATCGATTTCATCTGCGACGGTTTTGAAATGGTTACTAAGGGATTTGGTTACACCGGAAAGATAGGTGTGATCGCCAAACATGATTTCTTTTTTAACTGTGTAATCTAATTGTGTGGTTGAGCAATCATGGCAATAAACAACTCGAAGGGGGTAAGTAGGTTCTGTACCAACTTCTTCGGGTTTGAGGAAATGATTGCACCAAGGCTGATTTCCTAGATCTAAGACTTTTTCAAGTTTTGTACCATCGCATATTCTGCAAATCATATTGACGCATCTTCCATGAACAGCCAATTATCCAGCCATTTATTATTAAAGAATACCTTTTTAAAGCTGAAACTTGCAAGGAGATAATGGATTCTTTTAATTATTGAGAAGTGTTTTGATTTTTTTTGCAATAGTTTTCCCAATTGCAAGTGAAGCGGTTGCAGCGGGGGAGGGCGCATTCAAAACATGAACCATGCGTTCTGCCTCGACTATGTGAAAATCATCTACAAGCTTGCCATCGGGAGCCATGGCTTGGGCCCTTACACCTGCGCCACCCCGATGAATATCTTGCATTTGAAGTTCAGGTATGAGGCGCTGTAAAGCTTTGAGAAAAGCTTTTTTACTAAGTGAACGATGGAACTCGCCCATACCGGTTTTCCAAAACTTGGCAGCCATGCGCCAGAACCCAGGCGATACAGCTAACCCAAGCATATCTTTCATGGAAATATCTAGAAACTTATAGCCTTCTCTTTTAAATGCGAGGACTGCATTAGGCCCGGCCTCCACG
>Ga0194055_10002541_pt1 | contig 14395 bp, 23 predicted proteins | sample SepL449m_MetaG_FD_155482 | JGI IMG/M metagenome (GOLD analysis project Ga0194055, IMG submission 155482) | Anoxic zone freshwater microbial communities from boreal shield lake in IISD Experimental Lakes Area, Ontario, Canada - Sep2016-L442-9m | ecosystem: Environmental > Aquatic > Freshwater >... | reverse complement strand
ACGACTTGCGCTGATTTCCCATGACGGCCTGCAACATCGAACCGTCCACGCTCCGCTGCCGCGTCTGCGGCGCTCGGGTGTCGTCGCCGTCGGTTCGCCGCAACTGCTCTCCGCCCCCGCCCGGCCTGGGCGACATGGTCGCGGCCGGCCTCTCCGCGATCGGCATCACGAAGGAGAGGGTCGAGGCCGTCGTCGGCCGCCCCTGTGGGTGCTCTAAGAGGGCCGAAGCCCTAAACGCTTTGGGCCGCAAGATCGGAATCGGTTGACGCCCCCGCTACGGTGGATGGCGAAAGGGCAGCCATGGCCGAGGATCACAACGTCACGATTGACGGCAAACGTTGGCTGCTCCGCTTCACAAAGCTTGTGGGCAAAGCGGCAGGGTGGACGTTCTTTGACACTGCCAAGCGGCCACGCATCCTCATCGACGAGAGGCTGAGGGGCGGCACGCGGCTTGAGACAATCGTTCACGAGCTGCTTCACGCAAGCCTAGGACCGACGATCAGCGAGGAGTCAGTGACTGAGGCGGCAAGAGTGATTCGACGCACGCTCTGGGCTCTTGGGTACAGGGAGGTGACTGATGGCTAAGGGTAGTAAGGCTCTGGCGGATCTCATCGCTGCTGACGTGGCGACTAGCTTAGTTAAGCGGACGTGGTTTGAGTTGCTGCCTGACGATGGGCGACAAGAGATCCTCGCCGTACGCGAGCGGTTGCAGTCCGGTGGCTACGGTCACGCCAAACGATTGACGGTTGCCCGGATGCTTTTTCGGTATTGCGGCGAGCGTGGCTGGAAAGTTGCTGACGAAAAGAGGTTGGCACTGTGGCTGAAAAACGACAGCTAGTCGAAGACATCGCCGCTGGTGTCATGCACGCGGACCGCCTGGCGGCCGACGCAGAAGTTGCCCGCCTTCGCTCTGAGGTGGCTTCGCTTCGTGGTCGCTACAAGTCGGCACTCGCGGCCATCGACGCCGAGCGTGAACGGGCAGATGCCATCGCTGGGCTATCGGGGATCAAGCCCGCAAAACGGCCTGCACCAAAAAAGGTACGCCACGCCAAGCACGACGCCACGGCAGTGCTGATGCTCAGCGATGTTCACTGTGAGGAGCGAGTGCTGCCGGAGACCGTCAATGGCGAGAACGACTACAGCCTCGACGTGTGCCAGCTGCGGATGGACGAGCTTGAGGAGCGATTCATCGCCTGCCTTGACCACGAACGCAACCAGGCCAACATCCGGCGTGTGCTCATCTGGTTGGGCGGCGATTTTATTTCGGGTCACATTCACCCGGACTGCATGGAGGTGGCGGCACTATCACCGATGAACGCCACGCGGTGGATCGCTGAGCGGCTGCGGGGATTAATAGACTCAATCGCCGCAAATGCTGCGGAGGTAATTGTCTGCACTAACGCCGGCAACCACGGCCGCAGCACCGAGAAGAACCGCATCGCCACCGAGCTCGACCACTCGTGGGAGCAGATGATGTACTTCACGCTGGCCCGTGAGGAGCAGAACAAGAACGTCGAGTGGCGGATTGCCGAGGGGCACTTGGGGTACGTGGACCTCGACGGCTTCCTAGTACGCACTACGCACGGGCACAGCATCCGATTCGCTGGTGGCGTCTACGGCCTAGCCCTGCCCGCCAGCAAAGCAATCGCCCGATGGGACGCAGGACGCAAGGCCAACCTGACGATCTTTGGCCACTACCACTCGTTCGGCTGGCTACGCGGTGCCCGCTACGTGGCCAACGGCTCAGTCATTGGCCACAGCCCATACGCTGAGCGAGTTGCCTCACCAGAGCGACCGTGCCAGGGCATGGCGATCATCGACCACGGCAGGCAAGAGGTGACGCGAGCGTACCCATTGTTTTGCGATAGAGATTTGAGGAAGGGAACCAAATGACACCAGCGATTGCAGATGCCAACGACCTGGTCCGGGCCGCCGTTAAGATGCGACGTGAGCGGCAGGCCGCAGGCAAGCCGCACGAGGAGTGGTACGACGTGACGCAGGAAGAACCTGCAGAAGACACCGACCGGCTGCGTGGCGACGGCATCACGCACGAACAGCCAGTGACCGTGGCGGAACAGACGCTACAGGGGGCCATCGAGGCCGTCCGCGACAGGCATACGAAGTACGGCCCGCCCGTAGAGCACTTTGGTCGCACGGCCTCTCTCGTCAACGCGGCATTTGGCACGACCTTCAGTGCGTCGGACTGGGCTCTGGTAATGGTGCTCGACAAGGTGGCCCGCCTTCGCGGCCCAACGCCGACCACTGACGGCGGCATCGACATCGCAGGGTACGGCAGCTGCTACGAGGAGTGCCGTAGCTGTGGCTGACCCGCTGAAGGACGCATGACCTAGGCCGGGGCTAGAGCGGCGACGAGTTTTCTACCTTTCCTCGTCGTCGCTCGCCCTGTGCTTGGTCACCCAGCCGGCCGGTTGATGTCTGGCAGGTAGCCCAGGTTTGACTCCCGCCCGGTGATGTCCTCATCGTAATAGTGATCCTCGGCCATTTGTTCGCTGCTGTGCCCTAGCTGTTTCTTGGCTGAGATCCCAGCCTTCTTCAGATAACTGGCCGTCGCCTTGCGAATCGAATGAAACGGGTGGTACGGGACGCCTGCTGACCGGCACAGAACCCGCAGGCTCGGGTAGATCGACAACGCCTGGCGATCATCCAGCCAGGGCCACACACGCTCGCCAGGAGCCCCTCGCTGCGTGGCTAGGCACTTGGCTAGAGCGGGCGTGATCTCCCGCGTAATCGTCTCCCTGTGGCCTTTGCGGGTGGCCGCCAAAAACGTCAAGGTGTGCCGCTCCAGATCGACCTGCTCCCAGCGAAGCTCAAGCACCGCGCCGATACGCTCGCCCGTCTGGAACATCGCCTGAATCTTTGTGGTCCAGTACCAGGCGGCGGGCTTGCCGCAGATGTAGCCCCTGCGGTGGCGGGCGGCCTCGACCAGCTGGGCCAGTTCGGCAGCGTTGAACGCCTTGGGCACCGGTTTGGGCACCCTCGGCCTGGCGTAATCCGGGAACTCCAGCAGTTCGCCATCCGACCGCTTCCAGCGTTTCCTGGCCAGCCAAGTCCACAGGCTCCGCAGGTGGGCGGAATCCTTGGCTAGGCTGGCCGGCGAGATCAGGCCACGATTGATGTCGTGAACCGTGGTGGCTCGCCACCGGAGGAACTTGGCGGCCGTCAGGTCTTCTAGATCGTCCACGGTGGGCTCGTGGGCCAAGAAGTCTCGGAACCTGTCGAGCGTGCTCAGGTACATCGACACCGACCTGTCGCTGAGATTCTTCAGCGGCGCGACACGGTCAATCAGCAATTCTCGCAACGTCATTGCCAGCCCCTTTTTTGCCACCTTCTGCGGACACAGGATTTCAGTGTACAGAGTGTACAAGTGTACCCCATCCGCTAGAAATATCGGACACATCTACTGTACAGAGTTTTTAATCCCCACCGCAATGGTAGGTTGAGAGAGTTGACCAGAGTTCCCTAATCGGTAGCATTGGGGCCATGATCGCAATGATGAAAGACGATACCGGCCGAAAGCTTCTTTCCTGCCGCGATGCGGCCGTGAAATACGGCTGCTCCATGCGGTGGATTCGCAAGCTGGCCCTTGACGGCAGGGTCTATAGCGAGACCGTGGGCGGCTCCTACATGGTGGCCGAGGCCGACGTGGCCAAACTCAAGGCCAAGACAGCCAAGGGCACCGGCCGGCACAAGCCGAAAGCCGCTAAGTTCAAGGCTGGTTGAAAGCCCCAGCAGATTTTTTTCTCAACTGCTCTTGCAAATGGTTCCGATATGGGTATCGTGTGCCGAGCCGTGAGCGAATGAGACTTGCGACCGACACCGCCTGGCCAAGGAGGGCCGCCATCATGAACAACGACATCTGGCTCGAGCTCGTCGTAGTGCTTCTCAAGATTCTTTCCTCAGCACTCTCCCGATAGCAATGGTTCCGATAACGGTAGCCACGACTAGAAACTCGTTGACCCACTTGACCCTAGACTATACGGCTGTACACTACCCGCACCAAAGGAGAATCCCCCACATGAACGCCCATGAAAACGAGTACCTCGCAGCCATCGCTGGCATGGCTGACCACACGATGCCGCCCGCACAGCAGCCAGCCCCTGGCGACTTTGTCAGCGGCATGACCGAAGGCAAGCGGTGGTCAGGCCGAGTCGAGTTCATTGAAGGCAACCGGATGACGCTCGACGTGGGCGGCGGTTGGGTGGCCGTGCCGGTCACCGACATCACGCACTGAAACAGGACCGGCTGGCGGTGGAACCGTCAGGCGGAAGGAGTCGAGCGGAGCTCGAGCAGCAAGGACGCACCAAACAACCCGCCGAGCAGGACGCAGAGCGGGCTTTCCAGATTCCAGAAACACGAAAGGGACACAACATGAGCACTGAGATGAGCACCAACACGACGCCGGCCCGAGGGCTTGCACTGGCAACGATGGCCGAGGCGATGTCGTTCGCCAACATGGTGGCGAAGTCGGCCTTCGCCCCGAAGGACTTTCAGGGCAAGCCGGAGAGTTGCCTGCTGGCCATCCAGCACGGCTCGGAGGTGGGCCTGTCCCCTATGCAGTCGCTCCAGTCGATTGCCGTCATTAATGGGCGGCCGACGATCTGGGGCGATGCGGCCCTGGCCCTGTGCCTGGCCAGCCCGGTCTGCGACGGCATTCATGAGACGATTGAGGGCGACGGCGACAGCATGACTGCCGTGTGCCAGACCAGCCGGCGGGGCAAGGACGCCAATGTGGTCGCCAGATTCAGCGTGGCCGACGCCAAGAAAGCGGGGCTCTGGGGCAAGGCCGGCCCGTGGACGCAGTACCCCAAGAGGATGCTGCAGCTGCGTGCCCGTGGCTTCGCTCTGCGTGATGCCTTCCCTGACGTTCTGCGTGGCCTTGTCACGGCCGAGGAGGCTCAGGACTACCCGCAGTCGGAAGCGGCCAGAGAGCCGGCCAGGGAGCACGTGGTGGTGCGTCCGAAGTTTGAGGCCACGGCCGTTGCTACGGCCACGCATGATGACATGGAACGTTCGAGGATGGCGGTCAACAAAGCGGCCACCGTTGGTGCCCTGGAGAAGATGCAGACGGTCACTGAGCAGCGGCTCAAGACCGGGTTCTACTCGCCCGCCCAGGCCGACGAGTTGCTGAACCTAATCAACGGCAAGCTCGACATCCTGACCTCCGAGCCCGAGGACCGTGGCCAGGAGTTCCCGCACGAAGCCGCCGAGCACGAGGTGACGGCATGAGCCCATCGGCGTGGATCAAAGACCATCGGCACCGGCTCATTGAGATGGTGCGTCATCAATGGGGCGAGGCGTCAGCGGAGCAGCTGAACTACGCCATCTTGGACTACCTGCGAACCGCGCCAGAGAACGCAGAACTTCTGCTTCAGTTGCGGGCGATGTCGGCACGGCTGCGTGAGTTGGACCCGCCACCACCAGTGTGCCGCGACTACGGCGTCAGATTCACAGGAGATTGACCAACACACGCTGGGCTCGCAGCGAACTGGCGGTTGCCAGCGAGCAGCCACCGCACTTCAGAGGCGTCGTATCAGTGCAGTCGAGGCGACTACCTGTTCTCACTGAGCGACTCGACCGTAAGCCACACGTCACGTGGCAAATACACAAGGAGAGGTGAACGATCAAATGATTGCAGCATCTGACAGATACACATCGTTTTTAGAAACTAAACACCAACTCGACGGCGATCACGGGTTTACGCCCGACTTTGTTCCTGGCTGGCTGTTTGACTACCAGCGGCACTTGATTGAGTGGTCTTGCCGCAAGGGTCGCTCTGCGATCTTTGCAGACTGCGGAATGGGCAAGACTCCTATGCAGTTGGTGTGGGCCGAGAACGTCCGCCAGCAGACCGGAAAGCCGGTGCTAATAGCGACCCCACTGGCAGTGAGTTATCAAACGGTCGAAGAGGCAAAGCGTTTCGGGATTGAGGCGTCTCGGTCAACCGGAGGCAAGCCGGCATCAGGCATTGTGGTAACCAACTACGAGAGGCTGCACAACTTTGACCAGGGCGACTACGGCGGCATGGTCTGCGATGAGTCGAGCATCTTGAAAAACTTCGACGGCTCAACCAAGGCTCTCGTGACTGAGTTCATGCGACTCATTCCGTATCGCCTTCTCTGCACCGCAACGGCTGCCCCAAACGATTACCACGAACTCGGAACGTCTAGCGAAGCCCTTGGATATCTGGGCTATCAGGACATGCTGTCGCGGTTCTTTAAGGAGGATGTCATCAAGGATTACCTCGGATGGGGTCGCAAAGCCTACAGGTTTCGTGGCCACGCCGAGGAGCCTTTCTGGCGTTGGGTTTGCTCCTGGGCTCGAGCCTGCCGCAAGCCTAGCGACCTTGGCTTTGACGACGGCAAGCTAGTTCTGCCTGCTCTCCGCGAGCACGAGCACGTCGTTCAAACCGCAAAGACACGGGCAGGCATGCTGTTCTCGTTGCCTGCCAATGACCTGCAGGAGCAGCGAGAAGAACGACGCCTCACTCTTAGCGAGCGGTGCGAGTTTGCGGCTGACCTTGTTTGCAAGCACGAAGGCTCGTCTGTGGTGTGGTGCCACTTGAACGACGAGGCCGACACCCTAGAGCGTCTCATTCCTGACTGCCGGCAAGTCAGCGGATCGCAGAGCGAAGACGAGAAGGAAGAACTTCTGTTGGCCTTTCAGTCGGGGCAACTTAGGCGTCTCGTTACAAAGCCGAAAATCGGCTGTTTCGGCTTGAACTGGCAGCACTGCAACAACGTCGTCACGTTCGCTTCCCACTCATGGGAGCAGTACTACCAGGCTGTTCGCCGCTGCTGGCGGTTTGGGCAGACAAAGCCCGTCGATGTTCATGTCATCGCCACCGAGGGCGAGGTTGGCGTGCTTGCAAATCTGAGACGCAAGGCGAACTCCGCCGACCGAATGTTTGAGTCACTTGTGCGGCACATGGGAAACGCCCTGGCCGTTGATCACCGCAGAACGTTTTCTCAAAGCGAAAGGATTCCGAAATGGCTGTCAGCGAGCAAGTAATCACCGACGACTACGCGATTTACAACGGCGACTGCTGCGAGGTTTTGCAGAGCATCCCCGACGAGTCTGTACATCTCTCGATTTACTCTCCTCCGTTTGCGGCGGATGGTGCCGGGTGCTTGTATCACTACTCCAGTTCGGAGCGCGACCTTTCCAACTGTCGCAGTCATCAAGAGTTCTTTGACCACTACGCCTTTGTGGTCGGAGAGATTCACAGAGCGACGATGCCTGGCCGTTTGTCTGCGGTGCATTGCATGGACATCCCCAGGAAGACTTCGCCAGGCGGGCTAGTCGATTTTCCAGGCGAGATCATTCGCCTGCACGAGTCGCTCGGGTGGCGTTTCTGGTGCCGGCACTTTGTCTGGAAGGAGCCGCTCGGCGTTCGCAATCGCACGATGGCGAAGGGGCTCGCCCACAAGCAAGTCGTGACCGATGCGACCCTGTGCGACGTTGCTTCTGCGGATTGCCTACTGCTGTTCCGCAAGAACGGCGAGAACCCAGTGCCGGTCGCAAACCCTAACGGGCTGCTTGAGTACGCAGGGGAGCGAGAGATTCCGTCTGAGGTTCTGAAGTACCGAGGCCACAAGGGAAAGCAGATTGAGAACCGCTACTCACATTGGATATGGCGGCAGTATGCGTCGTCTTTCTGGGACGACATCCGATTGGAGCGGACGCTTCCCTACAAGCAGGCTCGTGAGGAAGACGACGAGCGGCACATGCACCCGCTGCAGCTGGACGTGATTGAGAGGATTGTGCAACTGCGAAGCCTGCCGGGTGAAACGGTACTGACGCCATTCATGGGAGTCGGCAGCGAGGCATACGGAGCGGTACTTAACGGACGAAAGGCCATCGGCGTCGAACTCAAGCCGGCCTACTACCGCCAGGCGGTCACGAACTTAGAGGAGGCTGCCAAGGGGCGGAAGACTGAAGCCACGCTCTTTGACCACCAGGAGTCCGTCGCATGACCACGCACTACGACATCGCGGAAGACCTGCCGCTGTTCGCCGCACCTACTCAAGCACCTGCGGTGCAGTCCAGCCCGACGAGCATGGCTGCGGCCGACGCTATGGGCTCGCGGCTCAACACCCTGCAGCGTTCGGTGGTGGGCTTCCTGCGGGCTCGCGGTGACCACGGGGCCACAGACGAGGAGATCGCCACAGGGCTGCAGATGAATCCCAGCACGGCGAGGCCGAGGCGGATCGAACTCGTGAGGCGCGGCCTGGTGGTCGAGGCCGGGACGAGACGGGCGATGAGCGGACGGTACGCGACGGCGTGGAGGCTCGCGTAATGGGCACTGTGGTCGCAGTATGGCCGAACAACACGATAAGCATCATTCGGGTGTCGCCTGGGTTCACGATGCTCGACCTGTTTTGCCAACTTGACGTTGAGGCAAGCCCGCTAGACGCGACCTGTTATTTAGTTGGGACGGACGAGGACGGCATGCACATTACTTTTGACTGGAAAGGCGTCGACGATGGCACAAGGGTCACAGCCAAATCGCCTGACGTAGGCATTAGCAAGTTGTTTGGAAAAATCAAAAAACTGCCTTGGCCAGACGACATTTTAAAGCAGTGGATGCGCCAGCTTTCTTTTGATGCTCGTCGCCAGCAAGCACTTGACTCCTCTCGTTTCTTACAGGCTGACGAGATACCGCAGTTTCCTGCCGTTCCGTCAGCGACCAGTACGGTGAGTGAGGTGCGAATGATGGAGCGTTTCTGTGGCGTCTATTTTGCATTTAACGAAGACGGCACGTGTCACTACGTCGGTGAATCAGAGGACGTTCCCAGGCGCGTAAGCAAGTCTCGCCCAGAGATTGGCAATCGAACGATTGGTTTTGTTAGGTGCATGCCGCACGATCGCAAGCGTATTGAAGCGTACTTTGTAGCGGTGCTCGATCCGCCTGGTAACGGTGCCTCATCTCACCGAATGAGACAAAAGGAGGCCACGGATGGCGCGCACGCAGGTTGACCACTACATCCCGTTCTTCGGCCGGGACTTCTACGCCTCCACGGCCATGTGGACCGCAGAGGAAGTCGGCCACTATATCCGTCTGCTGGTGATCCAGTGGGATTCTGGCGGCCTGCCTGCCGAGCTCGAGCGGCTGGAGCTCGTCTCGCCAGGCGTCAGCCGGGTCTGGCCGCTCTTGTCCATGAAGTTCCCGGCCTGCGATGACGGCCTGAGACGCAACCCCAGGATGGAGGAGCACAGAGCGAAAGCCTTTGAACTGAAAGAACTTAGGTCACAGGCAGGGCGTGAGGGCGGAAGCAAAAGCCAAGCAAACCGCAAGCAAACGGGCAAGCAAAACGCAAGCAAACCTCAAGCAAACGGTGAAGCAAACGGCCAAGCAAAAGTGAAGCCTCCATCTCCATCTCCATCCCCATCTCCTACTCCACCGCCAAAGAAAGAATTACACACACACACAGGGGCTGACGATTTCAGGCAGCCTGGGTGGGCAGCAGACGAGTGGCAGAGGTTTGCCGCCGTCTGGAACGCCACAGAGCGTGCCGAGCCATGGCCGCACTTGACGGCTCCCGATGGCTGGTCTGACCGTGCGGCGACTCCTGGGTGGATTCAGCAAGCCAGCGAAGCCCTGGCTCGCCTGCCTAGCCGGCAGTACTTCGACCGGCCGCTGCCTGTGACCCGGTTCTTTGACTTCATTGATCGAATAAGGGCCGGCGAGTTTGCAGACCCGAAGGTGCAGCATCAGGCACGGAGCCGTGTGCGTCAGTCAGCAGGAGGAAACCTATGAGGACTTGGGAAGACAACAGGTCAGCCATCAACCAACTGTGGCCTCAGTGCCAGTGGACCGACGAGGAGCGTTGCCTTTGGAAGGACGACCTCAGCAGTCTTGACCAGGCGGTGCTCTACGACGCCGTGCGAAACGTCAAGCGAACCAAGGACACCCTGTACCCGCACCTGAAGTGGGTTCTTGAAGAGCACCGAGACCTCATGCGAGCCAGGAAGCGATCCGCCGTTAAGCCTGCCAGCCACGAGGTAAAGCTTGAGCTCAACATCAGAGACGAGGAAGACAAGACGCTGCACGACGACTTCTTGCAGTTCGTGGACATGTCATCTCCGGGTGATTTTGCGGACGTTGAATCCCGCGTGCTGGACAACTTGCCCAAGATGCACTCGCTAACGGCAATCAGAGTTTTGAAGTACGCACGGATGCGACTTCTCGGAGAAACAAATGGAGGAAACGCCCTGTGACCGACGCAGAACCCAAACCACTGACCGCCCGCCAGGCCGAGGTGCTGGAGTTCATCAGGGGCAACATGGCGTACTACTCACCGACCGTGCGGCAGATCGCCAAAGAGTTGGGCATTGCCAACCACAACGCCGTCTTCCACCATCTCAACGCCCTAGAAAAGAAGGGTGCGATCCGCCGCATCCCTGGCAAGTCCCGCAACATCGAGGTGATCGCATGAGAACCCGCATGATCGTGAATAAACTCAAGTCATTGGCTAGGTGGCACACGCAGGCAGCGGAGCAGGCTGAAACGCAATCGCTGGCCGATCTAATCCTTGAGCAACGCTGCTGGATCGTGTCGGCACGCAAGCACGTCGAGGAGCTGGCCACCGTCAACGACGAGCTCAAGGCCAGGCTGGTGCGGCAGGCGTGCTACTTCGAGCGGATCGAAGCACAGCACGAGCCACGCTGGCCGCTCATGGGCGGCGACGATCCGGGGGCCGCACTATGACGCTCACCGACTTCGTCTGGGTGGCTGTTGGCGAAACACTTCTCGCGGGCACATTCGCTCTCGGGATTTTGGTAGGGATTTCAATCACGAAAAGGATTTCAAATGACAACCGCAACGAAAGAAAGACGCCGGACAGCTACTGGCACGACGCTGGCAACGCAAACGCTTCGGGCCGCCCTGGCGGTGGTGCTTCGGGCGGTGCCGACCAAGGGCACTCGGCCAATCATGCAAAACGTCCGCCTCGGTGACGGGCTGCTGACGGGCAGCGACCTTGAGATCCGCATCGACCGGGAGATCGACTACCACGGTGAGCCCATGTTGCTGCCTGCTCATAGGCTCTCGGCCATCCTGCGTGCCGCTACGGGCGACGAGGTGTACCTGACGAGCAAGGATGGCACCGTCACGGTTCGCTGCGGTGCGGGCTCGTGGACGCTGCCCACCGAGGACGTTGCCGAGTACCCGATATGGGAGCCGGAGGATCTGAAGTCCCTCTGTCGCCTGCCGGCGGACCAGTTCGGGCGTGCAGCCAAGGCCACGACCTACGCCGCAGACAGCGAGTCAAGTAGGTACGCCCTCGGTGGCGTGCTGCTGGACGTGACGCCGACCGACGATGGCAGCATGCAAAACTGGGTGGCCACCGACGGCAGACGCTTGGCGTGCGTGGAGACTGAGTCCGACCAGGCCGTGGACGCCTCGCAGACCATCGTGCCCGGCCGGCTCATGGCTGCGGTGGCAAGTCTGGCCACCGGTGATGGCAGCGTGCAGATCGAAGCCAACGCCAAGGAGGTGCGATTCACCCTCACCGGCTGCGTCGTCACGGGCCGGTTGCTTGAAGGTTCCTTCCCGAGGTGGCGAGACGTGGTGGGCGAGCCCGAGGGCGAGCCATCGGTGATCGACTGCGTCGAGTTGCTCCAGGCGGTCAACGCTGCGGCTATCGTCACCAGCGAGCAGAGCAAAGGAGTCACGCTTGACTGGACGAGCGGCACGCTGGTGCTGGCTGGCCGCTCGAGCGAATACGGCGAGAGTCTGTGCCACTGCCCGACGATTGCGGCCGGCACGACGGCGAGCACCAGGCTGGACCCGCAGTGCATGGCCCAGTTTTTGTCGCACCTGCCGGCTGACGAAGAGCCGCACGTCGATGTGTACGTCAAGGACGCTGAAAGCCGGGTGCTGCTGCGTTGTGGGACGTACACGGGCGTCATCATGCCACTCGCAGCGGAGGCCGGCTGATGGCGAAGCGTAAGTTTGTGGACTTCGCTGAAGTCAAGAGGCTGCGGGATCTCGGTGTGACAAACGGAGAGATTGCCAGGCGTCTAGGCTGCGGCGAGACAGCGGTGACTGATGCGGTGCGTCGGTTCGGGTGGCCCAAGAAAACGACGGGCCAGCGTATCGACGTGGACATTCCAAAGTTGTTTTTGTTGTGGCACACCAAAGCGACGTTGGCAGAGATTGCCGAGCAGCTGGGGTGCAAGGTCACGACGCTCTGGACACTGAAGCGGCGGCACAAGCTGCCACCAAAGCGGAGGCCGGACGGGTCGAGCATCAGCGACCCGACTCCACAACAGATTGAGGAACGTGCACGGGACTGTAGGGAGATGCACTACGCCAAACGGCGAGGTGAGAGTGACTCGACTACCAAGGGCAGGCTGTGGAAAGGGGACGTGGCGTGACCTTGCCAGAGCAGAGCGACCGTGCGGTGGCCCAGACGAGGCAGTTCCTCGTCAGGCTCACGTCGCCCTACGTCGATGGAGGCATCAAAGGGATTCGCAGGGAGGTGAGGGCCGAGGCATCGCGGATGCTGCGGCACTATCCGTATGCGTGGAGTGGCAATTGTCCTGACGCGGACAATGCGGCAACGCAGGACACAGTAGGCCGCACACTGGCACGCAGGATTACCGGACTACAGGCAACGCTGGAGCATCGGGAGGAGGTGCGGCAATTAGAGGCAGCAATCGCCGCACCCGAGCCGACGCTCACCGACGCGGAGCGGGAGGCGGTGGAGTTTTTTTCTGCGATGGAGTGGTCGAAGGCGTCTCAACAAATACGAGCACGCTCCGCCACGCTGCGGGGTCTGCTGGAGCGACTATCTGATAGGTCATAGCCTATCGCGACTTTAGTCGCGGGCGGTCAGATATGCCGGAGGTATACCCTGGCAATGCAATCTAAAGCAGACGCAATAATCATCGAGCATGATGCGTTTCGTAAACGGCTCGCAAGGTGGAGCGGCTGCGTCAAGTTTTGGTGCGGGGAGACGTGACGCCGACTTGACACGTTTGCCATGGTGACTCCATGTCAATCGCGTTCACCGTGCCTGGCGACCCTGTGCCGCAGCCTCGAGCACGCATCACGACTCGCGGCAAGTTCGCTCATGCGTACACGCCAAAGAGCCACCCGGTGCATGAGTACCGCACCCGGCTGGCTGTCGCTGCCCGTCTCGCTGGCCTGACGCCAACGGGCGAGCCGCTCGATGTCGTGATTGACGCCGTGTTTGAGCGGCCTAAGTCGCACATGCTGAAGAGCGGCGTGAAGGCGACGGCACCGCGCCTGCCACGCCCGGACGTGGACAACGTCGCCAAGGCGGTGCTTGATGCACTACAGGACGTGATGGGCGACGACTCGCTTGTGGCCCGCCTGGTGGTGGAGAAGTCATGGGGAGCGGAGGCACGTACGACCGTGCGAGTGTCATGACGTACGACGAATATCTACGCGGGGTGGATTGTTCGCACCAGATGACTACGGCCCCGGAGCACATCGCCGCATTGTGCGAAGTCGTGGCGGGAATGAACTGGGAAATCTTTGAGCTCGGCAGCCACGCTGGCATCTCGACTGCGGCCATAGCCATGGCGGCCCCGGAGTCAAACGTGGTCAGCGTGGACCTGTGCGACACGATCCCGCAGGCAGTGAGGGTGGAGTACTGGGGAACGCTCGCTATTGCCAACATCAAGCCAGTGGCGGGTGACGCATGGGAGTTCCTGCAACGGTGCGATCAAAAAGGTATCGCGTGTGACTTCATCTTCCACGACGCAGCCCACGGCGACGGCGTCCTGCACGAGTACACGCTGGCGGCAAGCATGACGCGAGTCCTGGCAATCCATGACTGGGAGCAGCTGTCGCCAGCATCGCAAGCAGAGGTTGCCCAATACTTCGGAAAGTGGACCGCAACGCCAGACAAGCAAAGGCGGGAGTTGTTCATTGGCTATAAGGAGCTTTTATGAAGTTTGGCGTGAGCGTCTACATCCCAAACCGCAACCACGCTGCAACGCTCGGTGCTGCGATTTACTCAGCCGTGCAAGAGCAACCCATTGAGGTTGCTGTAATAGACGACGCCAGCACCGATGAAAGCGGTGCTGTGGCCGATGCTGCGGCGATGGCCTACGACTGCGTGTGGGTGCAGCACAACGCAGCGAAGGCACCGTGCTGGGAGCAAAAGGCAGCGGAAGAGTTCGCATGTTTTGGCGGGTCTCACGTTATCTCGATGGGTGCCGATGACGAGCTTTTGCCTGGAGTGGTTCAAAGCGTGATGAGGCACGGGAAGGCTGCCGTAATCTTTCATAATTACTTTTGCCGAAAGCCAGGACAGTGGCCGCACTCCATGATCCAGTTGGCAGAACCTTCACAGCAACAAGTGCTTTCGTCGTCGGACGTTCGTGATCGCATACTGAATGC
>Ga0194055_10002540_pt1 | contig 14404 bp, 13 predicted proteins | sample SepL449m_MetaG_FD_155482 | JGI IMG/M metagenome (GOLD analysis project Ga0194055, IMG submission 155482) | Anoxic zone freshwater microbial communities from boreal shield lake in IISD Experimental Lakes Area, Ontario, Canada - Sep2016-L442-9m | ecosystem: Environmental > Aquatic > Freshwater >... | reverse complement strand
CAGGTAATAATCCTTATTATATTCTTTGATTTTATCATCATTTTCCCTATTATAATTCTTCTGATATTCCAGCTTCCTCTCGCGATGCCTGTGATAATAGTCATCAGGTATAACTTCAATCGACTCTGTTGAGATATCGATATCGTCGCGTTTGTCGAATATATTATTATTTATAGTATTGATAGTATTGATAGTATTGATATTTCTTTTGCGTTTCATCAATATGACGCTAGGTGATATAGGAGACGTCGGTGACATAGGTGACGTCGGTGACATTGCGGATATTCCGCATTCATTTCCAAATCTAAATCCAAATATATTCTTCACTCGTTTCAAAACAATTGGCGAAGCAGCAGAAGCAGCAGAAGCAGCAGAAGCTGAAGTAGACAAAGTTGTAGACATTATAGGATAAGCGTGATTGGTGCTATGTACAGTATGTACAAGGTTTTTATTTTACATATATTATTAAGCTCAATATTTGTTTCAATTTTTCAACCTCATAAAACAAAAATATTAATATATAATATATATCAATACTACTATAAATACTCGCCCAAATACATAATATGCGTATTTTTACACTAAACACACTTGATGACAATAAATATAAACCACTGGGTTTAGTAAGAGGAACAATTGTACATTCCGTATCTTTTTTTAGGGATATTTTAGGAAATTTGACCGGTCTTCTTGGAGGAAAAAACTCTGCGATAAATCAAAAAATCGACGATGTTTATGCAGAAGCTATATCACAACTAGAAGAATATACACAAAAAAAATACCCATCAGCAACCGCAATTGCTGGTGTAGAAATATCCCTAACTGAAATGCGCGAATTCATTATATGCGTAGCTACCGGAACAGCCGTTATCGAATCAGTTAACAAACCTAATCCTGCTCCAATATTAAAACCAATGCCTCAGGTTAGATTGCCACCTGTAACAAATGGTGGTAGAAAAAGAAAAACGAAACGGACATCACATAAATCACATAAGTCGCGTAAACATAGAAAATGATATAAGATGATATAAGATGTTATAATACGATATAATATAAAACATTTCGTAATAAAAATAATGGTTCAATATAATTCCAATCCATTATTTTTATTTATAAATAACATTTTTAAAAGGGAAACATACCCTTGCCCTTTCGTGGGCCACTACTACCACATCCACACCCACCACCGCTTGTAACATCGAGTTTAGAACGTGATTTACAATGTGCGCGACGGCGATGTGTTCTTCGATGTTTGCGCGTACGCCTTAATCTTTTTACTCTATTTCTCCTACTTCTATCGCGACGACGACGCCCACCACCCTCTTGTCCCACAACTATCTCATTATTATTTCCCGTAAACCTTTCACTTCGGTGTTTCATATACTTATCATAATTTTTAATCGCAGACATTACTTTATTGTCACCATTATTATCATTGTTATTTTTTCCCTTCCCTTTACCCTTACCCTTACCCTTATGCGATTTTTCTATAATCCATCTCTTAAATTCTTCATAACTCCTATCTTTATTATAAACCTCGGGGTTATGTAATTTCGATGGATGAAAATATAAAACAGTAGGGAATCCATTTACATTTGGTTTTATTCCGTGTTTATGAAATTTTTCTATATTATTTCTCTCAACTGCACCTAAAATAATTTCATTTTTCATACTGTCTTTTAATTCTGTTACTACGCGATTCCATTCAGGCATCATACTAACACAGTGTCCACATCCATCCATATGAAACAATACAACGCCAGGATTATTTTTCAACAAAGCAATTTCACTATCCGTCAAACTCAATACTCCTTCAGACATTTTCTATAATGTCTTATATGTATATATTATATTTAGACAAAAAATAATATAGACCATTGTTTTTATTTAAAAAGCAATTATTAAATATTCATATTTTATATATATATAATATATTATACAACAATAAAATGACTTATAAAATTATACTAATAACCTCCTTATTTATTATTGCTACATATTTCGTATTAAATTATACAAGCAATGACTTCAAAGAAGCGTTAACAATGGGCAAAGATGGTATAGATTCCAGCTGTCCTAATATTTTAATACAGAAAGGTTCTCAACTATATTTATATAATTCAAAAAAAATCACAGTACCGGGTGTAAATCCTGTAACATTTAACAATTTAGAAGAATATACAGAATTCCTTGACTGGCAAAAAGCATCAGGAGTATTATGTCCTGTTCTATTTTTACAACAATCAGAAGATACTCAAGGAGAATCGACATATAAAATTCGCCCCGGTCCGACCGATTTACAGGGAGGATTACCTCCCATATCTTCTATAAACACGCATAATCCAAGAAGACGTGTCACGAAATTTTTAGATGCGTCACGTGACGACCGACCATATAACCTAAATTCATACCCAGGTTACGATAATTCAAATATTGACCAGGGCGAATTGACACCTGATATGGTGCTGGATTATATAACACAAGTAACCGGTCAAAGCCCTAACCCAATGGACCCGAATTGGGGTGGCAGCGATTTCACGCAAGGATTAATTGATGCAGGATACTACAGAAATAATAGTGTAGCTATATCTGTTAATAATTAGATATTTTTGCATTATTATATCGTTTATTTATTCTTTTGTTTTATTCTTTTGTTTTATGTTGCCGCACAAGAAATTTATTAATATTATCTACGCAAGTTTTGTTTATCTTGCGCATCATTCCAGAATCCGTTTTAATCATAAATGTATTTAATATATCTGGTTCCTTTTCAAGTTGATATAAGAGATTTTGTATTGTCTTATATTCATTCATAATTTGTGTCGCTATTTTAGAGCTTATTCCAGGTACACACGTCAACATTATTATATTTATATTGTCCTGTGTAATATACTCATTTTTCTCTTTATGGCTTTTAAATACGCCACAATATTTCTCACTTTCCTCCTTATCTGTGGCGCGCGATAGAGAACCAGGAGTCGGTGGCGTAATCGGTAGGGACGTTGATACTATCACGTTATCTACATTACATTCCATACCATAATATGCCGTGCGCGTTTTATCAGTAGCAAGTGTCTTTTCGTATTTATCGGCAAAAAACACAATAACATCAGCCGTTTCACAAATCGAGTTTGTTCTAAATACCGAAAACCCCTTGTAATATAACAATGAAAACATACTACTAAAAAGGACCTTTTTTGATATACGCCCTTTTTTTTCGTTATATCTTTCGATATCACCTTCAATGATATATATAATATTATGATTATGTATTGCCTCTTTATCGAGCCTAAAAGACTGCTCATTGTATCGCCCATCTTTTATACTTGCTGCCAAATCATTGAGTGTTTTTCGCTCAAATACAAGAATTTGTTTCCCTGTACTGTCCTCTAAAACGATATCACCTATATGAAGTTGCTCCTTTTTAATTTTATGAGCTTTCTCGGTTTCTTCCACGTTTGGTGTTTCGTTTAATGTTTCGTTTAGTTTTAAATCTGCACAGCACTCTGTCGTCACTACATCTACATCCTGAAAAATATGAAGAGGAACCAAACATCGATTCACGCCCGAGCCCTTAATCGATGCTTTATTTTTTATAGTAGCAGATAACGCCGCTGACTCTTTCTCTAAAATATCGATAGTATCTATACGTCTCTCAATAAGTGGGAATAATTCTGTTTCACGGTTGTCTACTTTTATCAGCATTGTAACTGATATGTTTGTGTATGTAGTTTAAGTATAAATATGAAGCGTATGAAGCGTATGAAACGTATATAGTATAATATGATAATACTTTGCTGTGTTATCATATTATATAGTAGAGTTTCTAAATAGTTTACATATTTACATATTTACATATTTATAGTTTAGGTCCACTATGGCGAGGGGCGTCATAATATTGTCTAAATTTAAACAAAAAGTCCTTATTGAGAGCTGGGACCGCAATCTGACTTCTCTGTGCAAATGATGTCATAAACCCGGTAGCAGATGGCTGTGCGCCACCTTTCTTCATACCACCGCCATTATGTGTGTTGGCATATAGACCATCAGTAGAACCAGGTCCGCTAAATAAAACGCGACGCGCCATCGCTGAGCGTCCATTACGACTTTTAGGTCCGTTTTTTTGAGTCATCTAAATGTGGGAATATGGGATGTGCAAATATATATGAATATATGTATATAATATTGTAATATTAAAATTCAATATTATATATTTTACATTAAGAATAATAGTTGTTATATTACATTACATTAACAACTCAAAATATATAATTTTACAGATATATAGATATATATTAAGAACCGATACCCGTTTGATAGCCTCTACCCTGCAAGACTCTAATACCGGGTGCATAAGACATTTTACCGATACCACCGGTTGTCTTGTTGCTAAATATCAGACCGTGTTTCTTCATATAAGCGAAACCTTCTTTGCAACCAGTGGGGATACATTTATTCGTACAGTATGTGGTATCGCTACGATACACGTTCATAAGATTTGGATTAATTCCTATACTAGGCGCCAAACCGGCCATGCTACCAAAGATACATCCTTTATTTGTAAGAGAATCGACTCTTAAAGTTCTACCAACAAGACCACTTCCGACCATTTTATGCTTATTATATATATGCTAAATATTTTATTTGTATAAAACAATTATTATTTATAAATATACCAAATATACCAAATAGTATAAAAATATACCGAATAGTAGAATATTTTAAATAGACTAAATTGAAATAGTTTAAAGATATTTATTAAATACTATTATATAAGCTCGTACTACCAAAATAAACAATATGTCATCCAGTGAAACTCCTTCTCCTAAATTAAATACAACCACATCGGAGTCAAAAAATATATTAAATGATATGGATATTATTCCAACCGAAGATGGATACATTTTCAATCCGTATAACCCGGAAAATAGAGAGATTACATTGAATGAAGTTCAATCTATTCTTTCATCATATGGAATTCCATCATCTCTTCATAATTTTGACCTTTATCGCCGCGCCTTTATACATTCATCATATACAAAACGACCCCAACTAGAAAATATCCGCGAGAATATAAAAATTATGCCTCAACCTTCGAATTGTATGCCTCTAAAAACAAAATCAAATGAGCGCCTTGAATTTCTCGGTGACGGTGTTCTAGAATGTGTTACAAAATACTATCTTTATCGTAGATTTCCTAAAGAGAATGAAGGCTTTATGACTGAAAAGAAAATTGCCATTGTTAAAAATGAATCCATTGGCAAATTTGCGATTGAAATGGGTCTGCATCGATGGTTTATTATTTCGAGACACGCCGAGGAAAAACGCACCAGGACAAATCTAAAAAAATTGGGATGTCTTTTCGAAGCATTTATTGGTGCTTTGTTTCTTGACTTTAATAAAATAAGTATTCACGATGATGAAAAATGGTTTGATAATGTATTTGTGACCGGTCCAGGATTCCAAATGGCACAGAAATTTATTGAAGCAGTATTTGAGAGACACGTAGACTGGGTCGCTCTTATCAAAAATGATGACAATTATAAGAATATTCTCCAGGTAAAAATTCAGAAAGAATTCAAAACAACGCCTGATTATTTAGAAATTCAACACGACCCCGAAAATGGATATACTATGGGTGTTTATTTATGTTTAGGCAAAGAGATATACCATACCGATTATAAGGATGCAATTAAATATAGTGACTTAAATACATTTACAAACATCCGAAAACAATACGAAGATAAAGGTCATCTACTAGTCCATTTCGCTTCAGGAACACATAAAATCAAAAAAAAAGCAGAGCAAATGGCTTGCGAATTTGCGCTACAATGTATGTAAACGGCTGGTGAATCATCGCGGCGAATAACGAAGGCGAATAACGAAGGCGAATAACGAAGGCGAATAAATAATGATGAAATAATAACTTAAATATCTTTTATTAATGATAATACTTATTATATTTTTATTCGTATATTATAATGGAACAAGATATTGAACTCGAAGGAAGGATACAAAATTTAGAATCACGATTATTAGAATCGAATCAAAAAATTTCAAATCCGGACGAAGCATCTAAAGCCAATATAGAAGAAAACAGAGAAATTACAAAATCTCTTCAAAAATTAAAATCACGGCGATTATCTTTAACATCTGCACCATCTGCTATTAGTGTAGGTGCACTAAGTTCATTATTATCATCTGTTCAAAATGTATTTAGTTCTAAAGGAGATTCAGCACAAGCGGCATCTGACCCAAAGGCCCTTTTACCGCAGTCGGTTCACGAACAATCTATTAAAGATAGAGCAGTATTACTCCAACAACAACACCAAGGAGAAGACATAACCGAAGAAGGTGACATTCCATATAATTCGAACTTAGAAGTTTTACAAGCTCCAGAATTAGGTCCACATATTCTTCCAAGCGGGCAACCAGGTGTAAATTTTGCAGCCCAAAGAATGATTCACGCACTCCAAACCAATTTAGCTCCACCCGCTGTATTACAAAGACTCGAAGATAAAGCCAACCCCGGTGTTGGTGATATGCCAAATGCACGCCCCATACCGGAACAACGACATAAAGTTATTATTCGAATGGTTGCTCCACCTCCTCACGCGGGCGAAGGTATACATAAGCCACCAAATGTAACTATTGTAAATAAAGCAAAAGAAAAATTAGTAGATGGCAAAGCAATTAGAGGTCATCTTCATAACGTACTTCCTATATCCTCGGCAAAACCACACAAAATGGGGAAAGAATCTTTAGTATCCAGTAGACAATCCTCATCATCTATCAAAGCTGCCTCATTGGACGCATCGGCGGCAGCCAACCTTACAAGACAAATCGTTATTATAAGAAAATTGCCGACTAAAATACATCTCGTTGAAGATGCCTCTCTTATTCTTGGTATGGGTAAGAAACTTGATGAACACAGAGGCGTCCTCGATGATGCTTCCGAAGCCGATGTATCCACTATGATGACAAGCAGCGCGTCATCTCTTGTTAAAAAGGCTCGAGGTCGCGTAACTGAAGCGCCTACATTTGACCAAATGAATCACGATGTTGAAGATATGGTAATAAAAGATGCAGCAGTTCGCGAAAGAATGCCTAGAACGCGCCCACCAGGTATTATTGTTTCCAATTATTATATGAATAATCGCGAGAAATTTATCAGTTTTATTAACCAATTGTTTACGCGATATCACGAAGAAATATCGAGCCAAAAAGAACAACTTTCGTGTGATCCATCATCCAAGTCCGATTTTTCTCTTTTAACGCACCAAAAAATAGTCCGCGATTATTTGAATATATATACGCCTTATCGCGGTCTACTATTATACCACGGTCTCGGAAGCGGTAAAACGTGCTCATCTATTTCAATCGCCGAGGGTTTGAAAACGCATAAAAATATTATTGTTCTGACCCCTGCTTCTCTGCGGAGAAACTACATAGAAGAATTGAAAAAATGCGGCGATGATATATACAAGAAAAATCAATTCTGGGAGTTTATCCCGATACAAAGCGCATCGGACCCTATGATTCAAACATTGTCCGCGATTTTAACACTATCTCGGGAATTTATTACTCACCAAAAAGGAGCGTGGCTTGTGAATGTTAAAAAGCCGTCAAACTATGAATCATTGAATCGCGATCAACGCACCAGCCTGGATGAACAACTAAATGCAATGATTGAAGTAAAATATACATTTCTTAATTATAACGGAATGAGAATGAGTAACCTAAAAACATTATCTGCCGATTTTAGCAAGAATCCCTTCTCCGACCATGTCGTAATCGTTGACGAAGCTCATAACCTTATTAGCCGTATCGTAAACAAATTAAAGCGAAAAGACTCGCTTCCGATGCGTCTATATGATATGTTGATGCAGGCAGAAAATGTGAAGATTATTCTGCTCAGTGGAACGCCGGTCATTAACTACCCCAATGAAGTAGCCGTGATTTTTAATATTCTGCGCGGCTATATTAAAACGTGGAAAATCCCGCTTCAAATTACCTCTCAGGCAAAAATAGATAAAAAAGTGCTAGAACAATTATTTGCCAGCATAAATATCTTGGACTATATTGACTATAATGATAGCTCACGTGTACTTACGATAACTCGAAACCCGTTTGGATTCGTAAATGTAAATGAGCGAGGAGAATATATGGGTGTTGTGAAAATCGCACCGGAGGGTGATTCGCCTTATGTTAGCGACACGGATTTCGAACGCCTGGTTCTCTCTACGCTTCGCGGACGAGATATAAATGTTACTGCTGGAAGTATAACAATCGAGAATCATAAAGCGCTACCTGATAATCTTGATGCATTTAGGTCGTATTTTATAGACGCCGAAACAGGAAATGTGAAAAATATCGTTATGTTCCAGCGGCGTATTCTGGGACTTGCTTCTTATTTTAGAAGCGCGCAAGAACAGCTTATGCCTGCGTATGAGAAATCAGTAAACTTCCGTGTGATGAGAATACCGATGAGTGACCATCAATTTGCGGCATATGAAAAGGCGCGTGAAGCAGAAAGAAAACTGGAAAAGAAATCCAAGTCTAAGCGCCCGAGTAAAGCAAAAGGTGCATCTGGTGCCGGTGGTGGCGGTGATGATATATATGAAGATGCTATATCGAATTATCGAATCTTTTCGCGACTGTTTTGCAACTTTGTTTTCCCGACTGAAATACATCGCCCGCTTAATAAAGAAGACCAAGATATAGAAGGGGCGATAAATGATGGCGTAAATGAAGAAGATGTAGACGGGATTAGAGCAGAAGAAAGAACCGACAATTTAAACGGAGAACATACGAGCGACGATATAGAGGAAATGTCTGAAAGTATCGCGAAAAAGGTTGATGCCACGTATTCAAAGCGTATAGATATCGCACTCGCTAAACTTGAAAGCGGTAAACAGCGTTACCTTACGAAACCACAGGATGGCGGTGAGTTACAGAATTATAGCCCCAAGTTTTTGGCGATGTTGGAGAATATACAGGACCCGCATCATTCCGGGCTACATTTGGTGTACAGCCAATTTAGGTCGCTTGAAGGTATTCGTATCCTTTCTATGGTACTTGACGCAAATGGTTATGCACGTTTTCGAATCAAGAAAGATAGTTCGGGGAATTGGATATGGGATATTAGAGACGAAGATAAAGGCAAACATATGTATGCTCTTTATACTGGGTCAGTGAAAGATGAAGAGCGCGAGATTATACGAAATATATTCAATAGTACTTGGGAATATGTGCCTGTTACTATAAAGCAACAACTTCAGCAAAAATCGGGGAATAATTTTATGGGCGAGATTATTAAAGTGCTTATGATTACAGCGTCAGGAGCCGAGGGTATTAATTTGCGAAACGTTCGTTGGGTTCATATCACGGAACCATATTGGCAGCCGGTGAGAATCGAGCAAGTTATTGGGAGGGCTAGACGTATCTGCAGCCACAATGATTTGAAAGACGAGAAACTCCGCACAGTAAATGTGATGTTATATATAATGACATTTACGCCGCAACAGTTGGCGGATGATTCGTCATTACAGCTTAGAATAAATGATGTGAGTAAGAAAAATGCGCAAATAGCTTTATCAACAGATGAGGCGTTGTTTGAAATATCGAGTATTAAAGAGGAAATCAATCATCAGTTACTATTGGCGATAAAAGAGGCGTCGATTGATTGCGCAATACATCGTGATGCTGCATCGAAAGAGAAATTGAAATGTTTTTCATTTGGGAGCGTATCTTCGAAGAAGTTTGCGTTTTCTCCTGCGGTCGAGAACGAAGAATCGGATGCTGCATCGGCTCGAAATACGAAACAGACGACACTGAAATTAGTGTCAATGGAGATGAAGATGGAAGGAGTAAATAAACAATATGCATATGATAAACTTACAAATACTGTATATGATTGGGGAAGCTACCAAGTGGCACAGGCGGTGGGAGGTGAACCGTTGGCGGTTGGAAAACTGGTGAAAAATGCGGATGGTAAGATGAAATATGTGCCGATAACTGAAGCTACCACGCCAGTAGTGGCAGCGGCATCCTCATCATCGGGTGCAGCAGTGATGCCAACACCTAAAAAGAAAGATAGTGGAACAGGAGGAGTGGCAAAATCTAAACCGTAAACCTGTATTATTTATATTTTATATTTGTATTTTGTAAAGTATGATATGATGTAGGATGCAATACATTATATAATACAAAAATATGTGTAAGTTATATTCTATTCATTTAATGACAAAGGTAATATAACCACCCAATACAAGTTAATGTCTTATACAAAACCATTACCCAGACGAATTGCTTTTCTAATATTTTACGCGAAGTGATTGTGGGTCGTGTAGTCTACTGTTTTCGCTTGTTATCTCTTTGCACATTGAATCAAAAGTTAATGGATTTTTTTCTAATGTATCAGTATAATCAGTTAAAGCTGTAATAATTATATATTAAAATATAATATTTCGTATCTACACATTTACTAAATCACGGATTATTTTTTCTTTCTAAAATACTCAATATCCTATCCTGTATTCTTTTAATGTCTTGTAACTCATTTTGTATAATATTGATTTTTTCATTTAATTTATGAGATTCTCCCGCGTTTGCCGTTTCATCTGTTTTTCGTTTCTCGAAAATTCTTATATCTCCGCCCCCGCCTTCTTCATCATCATCATCGGTCGTAACATATACCGTACCATTTAAACCTTTATTCATATCAGTCCCCATATTCACATCATTAGAATATACAATTTGTTCATTTTCAGTTTCATTAAAAGACACATTTTTTTTCCCAGATTCTTGAGGGCGTTTAGAAGTAGCAATGCGTACGCTTGAGGCGACAGATTCAGGCATTTTAGAATTATCGCCTTGAGAAAGAACCAATGTATCCAATTCGCGTGAACGCGATGACAATGCTTCTGCTAATAATCGGTCCATCTCATTGCTTGATAATTTATCATCGGTTACACTTTTATCTATAAAATTAATTTGCTCTGGTTTTTTATTATTTAACATATTATCCATTTCAGATTGCTTCTCTTTTAGACGAATTTCGAGTTCGGACATTCTATTTTTTTGTAAATCATCGGCTCGATAAATTTCTTCTACTTTTTGTTTTTTTGTTGGCACACCAGTCACTACCGCTGCCGTCGCACTACCTGAACCGCCTCCAAATCGTGGAGGCACCGGTAAATTTACTGCCGCAACTCTTTGTGCAGGCGGTCGACCATCATTTAGTCTTTTCCCTTTTAATAAACTAATTTGCTGAACCATTTTTCGAATAACCGCCTTGTTACTATTCATAATCATTTCCGACGCTTTTTTCTCGTAGTCGTTATCACCTTCATCATTTTGTTCGAAAAATAAATCAAACTCCGACTTCATAGACAGTATAGTATTTTCAAATTGTTTTTTAACATTTTCTACCTGGTTATTGGGCAAATCTTTGAAAACACCTCCCTCGTGCAATAGACCCCATATAATACTCTTATTTTCGTTCTTTGTAAATTGATAAAAGGACATTTAAAATAGTATGTAACAGATAATATTAAATATAATGTTTTATTTAATATGATTTTGTTAGTTTTTATTTATACTGTATTCACAAATCTTTATTAAAGTATTTGTGCCGAAATTTCTGCATCTCTTCATCTGGAAAGATATCAACTATAAAATCATCTGGCTCCATATTATCGCGCAGTAAATTTATAATCATAAATAAAGCATACATACCACATTCGGTCGGTTTTTTCTGATGATGTTTATTGTTTTGTATATATCGTAATGTTATTCCGACCGTCTTTGCTTGCTGCGTGATAGTCTTGATTAATCGTTTCACTTCTTTTGGTGGAGGATTACCGGTACTGTCAAAAAAGAATATGAATTTCCGCGGCAAGTCTACAAACATAGATATCCAATGTGAACCCGATAAATAATGCGGGTCTGTATTAAAAACAAATCCGATTTTCTTTTTACCGTTCCGTATTGAAATATTCAAATCGAAATGACACAACTCTTCCCATACACATTCACCGTACATTTTCGGAGAGTCAAAATCGATTGGTGCTGCCCCTATAAAATCAAAAAAAGGAAACTCTTTTTCATATTGTTTCATCACATTTTCAATATCGATACTATTAAGCCACTCGTTTGGATTCTTTTTCCAATCATCAGGGCTTTTGGGTGCAAATGTATAGTTAAGCATTTCCTTGTCTACACCGGTGGATGCAAAGTGCTGCTTCAACCAACACGACTCTTTATTACATACATTCTTTAAATGTCCTTTCAATCCTTCCCAAATTTCCTTTGGTTCATTTGAATTAATCATTACATCTGGATGGCGGGCATTCCACAATGATTTTAATTTCATTAATGATTCATTGCTATAACAGGTAAAATCATTTTCCTGTATTTTTGGACTACATTTTAGTTTTATAAAACCATCGGGATGACGTTGAATACCTTCATCTTCGTCAACGATTTTTCTAACATTGATAGCTGGTTTTTTCATAACCGTATGCCTAACTTTGCGTCTACGTAAATTCTTTTTTATTTTATGCGTTCTTCCTCTATACTTATTTAATTTGGTTTTATTAGTCCTTGTTTTATTAGTCCTGGTTTTATTTTTTTTATTATTTTTATTGTTTTTATTTTTTTTATTATTTTTATTGTCTCTATTAAAACTTGTATTTTGAGCAAATTCTAAAATAGATTGTATTTTTTTAGACTTCATTTGTAAATAATTTTATATATATAAATAGCGTATTTAATACGTATATATATATACATAGTTAAAAATAAAAAATAATTAATATAATTAAATAATAAACTATTTTTTTGTAGAGCTCTCGATAGACAATTCAATTTCACTCTTATCCTTTTTACTAATTATAACATTTATACCTTCTGTTGCCAAATTATTTAAACCGGGCTTCTGTTTTGAAAATTTTTTAATATCCTTCTTTTTATATTTGGGGTCTTTTAAGTTGAAATCTTTTGTTTGCGGGATTACCATTTCATCATGGGGTGGAGATGTTTTTATAACAAAATTATCAAGCGTCAATACTTTCTTCTCCATTTGTCTCATAAATAACTTATTTGCCTCATTTATATCCATTATATCATCATCTGCATCGGCACCTGCACCTGTATCTAGATTCATATTTGTATATTCACCCTGAATTGTATCCATAGTATCTTTAAATTTAAAATAAGAAATACATACCCTGGCATAAGTATTAAACGCATTTAAAATTACATCATCTAATTTTGGGTGATTATTAATATTAATATTAATATCAGATACTGAGTTATTATTAAATAAAATATCTTTTGTCATAGATATAATACGCTTTCTATAAAATCGTTTTTCCTTCTTCAATACCGAATCGTGGTCCATATTATTTTTTTTCAAATATTTATTATATGATTCCGTATTTGCCATTATCTCTAATGTAAGATAATCAATGGAATTAAATGAAATACAAGAATCATTTTGTTTATTTACATTAATTATATTGTTATTAGCGATATCAATATTACCTATGTTATTAATAGTATCCTTATTTTCCATTAATATGACGAATTATAAAATAATATTATTCTAAACTCGAATGAATAATATTATTAATAGTACCAACGACTAAATAATAATTGCATAATTAGAATAGACTATTCATTATAAAATAGTTTCTCACATTCAGGAATAACATCTTTAATATCATTACGCGTATTATTATTGAATAAATGATTTCCTAAATTATTGCTGTTGGGGTTATAGTGGTCAAAAACCTCCCGTTTAAATAATCCAGGATATGGCTGTTTAACAGGATTAGGTGGAATATAATTTTTATAAAGGTCGCTAGATGATGACGGAACATATTGTGACTGTTCGGAATCTTGTAAGGCAAAAAACTGATTACGAAGAGTTGATTCTATATTTACATTATTAGAAAATCCTGACCAAGGTGCCATATTATTTCCAGGATTAAATGTAGTATGTGGGCTATATATCGGATAATTATTTAAAGGAACATTTGACGGTTTACTTTGGTCTAAAATAGGCATATATCCATATTTTGTAGAAACAGGAACCTGGTAATAAAAAGGCTGAAGCGGTGTAGATGGTATATTTCGAGATGATATTCTTTTGTTTAATGCGTCTGTTCTTTCGTTTTGACATATAAACAGTTTATCTACAACCCCGTACATTTTATCATTAGTATAAGCAGAAGAGGCATATGACATTATATAGTTAATATATAGCTATTATATTATATTATAATACTATTATTATTATTATTTTTATTATTAACATTATTCATTATTAACATTATTCATTATTAACGTTATTCATTATTAACGTTATTTTATTTTAAAAATGTGTTAAAGACAACAA
>Ga0194055_10002539_pt1 | contig 14409 bp, 13 predicted proteins | sample SepL449m_MetaG_FD_155482 | JGI IMG/M metagenome (GOLD analysis project Ga0194055, IMG submission 155482) | Anoxic zone freshwater microbial communities from boreal shield lake in IISD Experimental Lakes Area, Ontario, Canada - Sep2016-L442-9m | ecosystem: Environmental > Aquatic > Freshwater >... | reverse complement strand
GTCGCCGCGGGTGTGCCGCCACAGCACCGCGCTCTCGGGGGCGTGGGTGGCGACAACGGCCTCGTCGGTCCACTCCTCGCGGAGGTCGACGACGTGGGTGATGCCGGCCTCGCGCCAGTCGCGGAGCTGTGCCCGGGCCCGGGAGGGGTCGACCGGCAGGTCGCCGCTGATGGCGATGCGACCGTCGGCGACCCAGCACAAGCGACGCCACCAGGTGGCGGGGCCGGTCAGGGGAGGCAACGTGGGGGTCGTCGACACGGGGATCTCCTCTGCTCGGTGTTCGTCTGGTGTCGGGACGATTCGTCGGTGCTCGGTGGACCGGTGGCGCGTCGACGGGGCACATGCTGCAACGGGGGTGGGACACGTCTCGGCGGCGCGTGCCCCCGAGCATCAGGAGGTGGGACGGCCGGAGGGCCCGAGGTCGTGGCAGGATGTGCGGGCGCCGGTGCCCGAACCGCTTCGACCCGCACCGATCCGCACCGATCCGCACCGACCGGAGGACCCCGTGGACGAGTCGCTGTTCCTGCCCGAGCCGCTGCCGCGCGACGTGAAGTACACGATCATCTCCGTCGACGACCACGTCTGCGAGCCGCCGCACACCTTCGAGGGACGCCTGCCGGCAACGCTCCAGGACCGCGCCCCGAAGATCATCGAGACCGAACAGGGACATCAGGTCTGGGAGTTCGAGGGCCAGCGCCACTTCCAGGTTGGGGCGAACGCGGTGGCGGGCCGGCGGCCCGACGCCACCACCCGCGAGCCGTTCCGCTTCGACCAGATGCGCCCGAGCTGCTTCGACGTCGAGGCCCGGCTCCACGACATGGACCTCAACGGGGTCTGGGCGGCCGTCAACTTCCCGTCGCAGATCACCGGCTTCTCGGGCCGGGTCTTCTACCAGGCCCAGGATGGCGAACTCGGCTTCGCCTGCACCCGGGCCTGGAACGACTGGCTCTTCGAGGAGTGGTACCAGCCCCACCCCGACCGGATCATTCCGGTCGGCATCACCCACCTGACCGATCCACAGCTCGCGGTCCAGGAGATCCGTCGCAACGCGGAGCGCGGGTTCACCGGCGTGAGTTTCCCCGAGCGTCCGCACGACGTGGGCCTCCCCTCGCTCTGGGACCGCGACCACTGGGACCCGATCATTGCGGCCTGCGTCGAGACCGACACCGTGGTGTCACTGCACGTCGGCTCGTCGGGCATGAGCGGGTTCCCGCCCGGCGCCCAGAGCTTCGAGCTCGGTGCCGTGCTGTTCGGACAGCAGTCGTTGCGGACCGCGGCGGAATGGCTCTTCTCGTTGTACCCTGTGCGCCATCCCGACCTCAAGATCGCGTTGAGCGAGGGCGGGATCGGCTGGGTGGCGATGTTGCTGGACCGGCTCGACAACCTGGTCGACCGCTCGGGTTATGGGGGTTCGTGGAACGAGCGCCCTGCCGACGTCTTGAAGCGGAACTTCTGGTTCTGCACCCTCGACGACCCGTCGACGATCGACACGCGGCACCGCATCGGCGTCGAGAACATCATGGTGGAGTGCGACTTCCCCCACGGTGACGGCACCTGGCCCGACACGCAGTTGTTGCTCGAGAAGGTCTGGGGGCACATCCCGGCGAAGGAGCTGCGGATGATGTGCTCCGAGAACGCGGCCAAGCTCTACCGCCACCCGCTGCCCGACGTCGTGCTCCCACTCGACTGACCCGCCCGACCGAAGGGCTGACCCGGCTCTTACGGGGCCAGTGCGTCCTTGGCGCGGCCCACGCTGCTGGCGAGAGCGGCCTGCAGGGGGTCTTGAACGTCGACCCCGGTCGGGGCCGAGAAGGTGAATCCGTCGATCAGCCTGCCGAACCGCACGGCGATGAAGCCGAGGATCTGGTTCTGCTGTGAGCCGTCGGGGAGCGTGAGGGTCATGCCGCCCGCATAGGCCACGATGTCGTCACCGAGGGAGGTCGGGACGTCGCTCACGGGCTCCAGCTTCACCGTGGCCGCGACTTGTCCGCGCGTCGTCGGATCGGCGGCGAGCCCCTGGTCGACCACCTTCTGGAAGGTGCTGGTCAGACACTGGGCCACGTCGAACCCTCCGAGGGACCGCATCGACCGGTTCGCTGCGGCGACGTTCGGGTACACCGAGGCGCTATTGCTCAACTCCGCGCCCCCGAGGGAGAAGGTGCGCGAGTCGGCGTGGACGACCCGGGTGTTGGCCCGGGTGAAGGCGAGGTAGTCCTTGCAGGCCGGGATGGTCTTGGCGATCTTCTCGGCCCGCGTGGTCGCGGCCTGATCGGGGGGAGTCGACGTCCAGGTGCCAGGGAGGTCGGTCACGGTGATCAGGGTCCGTCGGGCGATCTGGCCGTCGGAGGCCCGGGCCCACGCTGGAGTGGCGACGACGACCGTGCCGACCAGGATCCCGACCAGACCCAGCAGGAGTGCGGCACGACGCAGCGGTGAGGTCATCTCCGGAACCTACGGAGCTCCCACTGTGGTGGGGCAGGGCCGATCGCCCGTGGTCACGGGGCCGGAAGGCCCGGAGACCTGGCGGGTGGAGGGTGGCGCCGTTCAGGCCGGGCCGAGGATCCGGCCCGCCGGGCGGGGCGTCTTGCGCTCCTCGAGGAGGCGACTGGCCAGCGTCAGCACCTGCAGCGACCACGGGTCGGCGGCGTGCTGCACCACGAACGGTGCACCGTCGGGTCGGTCGGCACCTTCGGGCCGGACGGGCAGGGTCCCGATCACCGGTGCGTCGAACTGCGCCTCGGCGGGCGCGAGGTCGCCTTCCGAGACGACCGCGACCGGCAATTCGACCAGCGCGATCCCGACCCGCGGGACCCCCAGCCGGCGGGCGACGTCGATGGTCACGGCGGTGCCCTGGTGGTCGGTGTGCTCGGACTGCGCGATCAGGATCAGGTCGTCGACGACGGTGAGGATCGTCATGGTGTCTTCGGTCAGCCCGGACGGCGTGTCGATGACGACGAGTTCCGGGCGGGTGGTCATGACGATCTCGCGCAGGACCGAGATCTCGCGCTCCCGGTACCCGGCGACGTCGCGGTGGGTCTCCGAACGTGACCCACCGGGGACGATGGAGAGCCGACCGAGCGCGCCGCCTCCCAGGACGGAGGAGGCGTCGTAGACGACGTCGGTGATCGAGGCCGCGCCGGTGAGTGCCTCTTCGAAGCCGGGCCCCGCCAGCGCGGTACCGAGGCGCGCGGCGACGTCGGCCGAGTCGCGGTTGGCGTCGATGACCGTCACGTCGAGACCGGCACGGGCCATGACCACTGCCAGGCTGGCGGCGAGGAGGGACTTACCCGCGCCACGCCGGAACGAATGCACACCGAGGATTGTCGTCATGATCGGATCATTGTGGCACCTCTGAGCGCGCGTCGCACTTTTCCCCTTCGGCCCCGTCCGGCGCTCCCGGGCGCCTCAGTCGGTGTCGGCGGGCACGATCAGCCCGTAGTGACCGTCGTAGCGCCGGTACAGCACCCGACCGCGACCCGACGCCGGGTCGAGGTGGAACACGAAGGGCGCGTCGGTCAGATCGAGAATCTCCTCGGCCTCCTCGAGTGTCAGCGTGGTGGGCCTCACCGGATCGGGCGCGATGGTGGCAGCGGTCTCATGGAGCGAGCGAGTGGCGGCCGGCTCGGCCAGGACGTAGCCCGCGTCAGCCTGACGGGCGATCATGTTGTCTTCGCCGGTCTCGACGTTGACGAACAGGTAGAAGGCGTGGTCGAGCGCCTCGAGGTCGGCGGCGGCCTCGTCGGGGGTGCAGGCCACCACTGCGAAGGTCTTGTGGCGGACCACCTCGCGCTCTTCCGTGGGGCGCGGGAAGTACGACGGCCGCGGAGCAGTTCGATCGCCGTGACGCCAGTGATGGTCGTCGGCCTGGTCGTGGCGACTGTTCGCCCTTTGCTGGCGGAGGCGTTGCTGCGCCGCCCGGTGGCGGCGTTCCTCCAGGCGCCGACGCAGGCGGGGCACGACGAGGTCGATGGCCTCGCGCATGGTGGTGGCGTCGGCGTGGGCCCGCGTGACGTGCCCGTCGAGATCCACCTCGGCCTTCGCGAACGCCGGTCGCGCCACGGCCGGATCGTCGTGCATCGCGAGCTCGATGCGGGCGAACTGAACCGGTGTCGCCAGCCACTCGCAGACGTGGTCCAGCTTCCCGCGCGCGTACGACCGGTCGGCGTCGTCGACCCGGCCGCGGACCACGATCCCGGCGTCCGTGCGCAAGGTGGGGTCGGGGCGGAGTGTCATGTGCGCCTCCTCGTCGGGTGGTGCCCGTCGGTGTCGTGTCCTGCCGCGATCTTTCGGCCGATCCGTTGCCCCGGCCCAGGGCCGAAGGTCCCCGCCGGGGCCGTGCACCGGAGCCCGAATTCCCGACCCTCCAAGTCGGGTTTAGACTCAGGGCATGTCCTCCGTCGTCGACCGCTGGTTCCCGTTCCCTAGCACCGTCGACGAGCGGGCGGCGCGGTGCGTGGCGGCCGGCGTGGTGGTGGGTGCGCTCGTCGCAATCTTCGTTTGGCACTGGTTGGCGGTCGTCCTCGCCGCCGGCTTCGCACTCCGGGTCGGGTGGGGACCGCGCTTCAGCCCGCTGGCGCTCGTCGTCACCCGGTTGGTGGTGCCCCGTCTGCCCGGTCCCGAGCGCCTCGTGCCCGGTCCACCCAAGCGCTTCGCCCAGACCGTCGGGCTGGTCGTGAGCAGCGGAGCGGTCGTCGCCCTGCTGGCCGGATCGCCGACCGTCGCGGTGGCGCTGCTGGCGCTGTTGCTGGTCGCCGCCGGATTGGAGTCGGGTCTGGGCCTCTGCCTCGGGTGCGTCATGTTCGCCGGCCTGATGCGGATCGGCGTCGTGCCGGAGGCCGTCTGCCTCGAGTGTGCCGATCTCTCCCGCCGCCCCACGGCCTGAATCGGTCACCCACTCCGGGACCACACGATCGTCACCCCCCGTTCACGTGGTCGCCACGCCGACGTCGCTCGCGCCGGGCACGGTGGTCGTATGGACGAGAACCTGCCCTGCCGCAAGCGCATCGCCCTCGTGGCCCACGACGCCCGCAAGGACGACATGGTCGCCTGGGCCCGGGAGCACCGGGATTCCCTCCGTCAGCACGAACTCGTCGCGACGGGCACCACCGGGCGCCGCCTGGCCGCCGAGGTGGGCCTCGAGGTCGAGTGCCTGCGCAGCGGACCGTTCGGCGGTGATCAGCAGATCGGGTCGCGGATCGCCGAAGGCCGTCTCGACGTCCTGGTGTTCTTCTGGGACCCCCTCGAGGCCCAGCCCCACGAGCCTGACGTCCGGGCCCTGCTCCGGATCGCCGTGGTCTGGAACATCCCGGTGGCCTGCAACCGATCCACCGCGGACTTCCTCGTGTCGTCGCCGTTCCTCGGGGTCGACTACCTGCGGAATCTGCCGGCCGCCTGACCCCGGGTCGTCCCGCGGTGGTGCGGACTGCCAACGCGCCCGCGGATCGGTCATGATGCTCGGATGCGACCCAGGAACCCCGATCCGTTCGGCGCCCTCTTCGGCGACGACGAGCCCGCCGCCACGGCCACCTCGACGTCTCCGGCACCTTCCGAGACCGAGGGCGATTCGGCCAACGTCCTGACCGCCCTCGAGCCCCGGCTGCGCTCCCTCTTGCCGGCCGAGCTCTACGCCCGCACCTGGATTGACCCGAGCGCCGACAACCTCCACGACGTCTTCGTGCACCTGCGCACGTTGCTGCGCATCCTCTACGACCAGATCCCCCGTCACCTCGCCGAGGACCCGCCGCCGTCGGGCGTGATCCGGCACGAGTGGCAGGAGGGTGCACTGATGTTCACCGACCTCGCCGGGTTCACGCCGTTCATGGAGGCGAACTCGGGTGGGGGTCGGGCCGGGGCCGAAGCGGTCAACGCGGTGCTCAACCGCTACCTCACGGTCATGATCGACATCTTCGGTCAAGCGGGCGGGAACCTCCTCGAGTTCACCGGTGACGCCATGCTGGTGCGGTTCTCCGCCGACGCCCGCGGCGACGACGTCCGCCGCGCGATCAACGCCGGCTTGCGCATGCAGCGCGCGATGGAGGAGTTCGCCTCCATCGAGACGCCTGCCGGCATCACCTCGCTCGGCATGCGGATCGGCATCCACGCCGGTCGGTTCCTGGCTTGCGACGTCGGCACGCCCCGACGTCGTGACCACGTGCTCTTCGGTGAAGCCGTGCGCCGGACCAAGGCTGCCGAGGGCGCGGGCGTGGTCGGCCGGGTCACCCTCACCCCGGAGGCGTTCGCCGAGTCCGGCGACCGATTCACCGGCGAGCCCATCGACGACGGCTTCGTACTGATCGTCGACGACCTCACTCCCGAGGAGCTCGACTACTTCGACCTCAACCCCCAGGTGCGGCGGCCGCGCACGCCCGTCGTGCTCGATCGGACGGTGGAGGCGATGCTCGTCGACATCGCAGAGACCCTCAACCTGGTCGAACCGCTCGCCACCTACATGCCGCGAGCGATCCTCGACGTCATCGTCGAGACGGCTCGCGACCGCAAGATCCCCGTGGAGTTCGCCACGCCCGTCGTGTGGTTCGTCAAGCTCGAGGGTCTCGACACCGACGTCGACGCGTCTGACGACACCCAGCTCGACGCGTTGGTCCACGACTTCTCCGCCCTGTTCGCGCAGATCGACGCCGTGGTGACCGCCCGGAGCGGGATGCTCCGCAAGGTCACATACCAGGCATCCGGCTCCGACGTGCTCGTGGCGTTCGGCGTCCTCAACGCCCACACCGACGACCCGGTCCGCTCGGTCGACGCGGCGATCGCAGTCCGCTCGGTCGTCGCCGACACCGCAGCCCGCATGGGCTCCGCGGGGATCACGTGTCGGATCGGCATGGCGCTTGGTCAGGTCTTCGCCGCCGAGATGGGAGTCCACCTCGGCCGGCGTGAGTTCAACCTCATCGGCGACACCGTCAACGTCGCCGCCCGGCTCACCTCCCGGGCCGATCCCGGCACGATCCTGGTCTCTCCGGACCTGGCCCGGATGCTGGAGCCCACCTTCAGCCTCACGCCCCGGGGCGACATGTCGCTGAAGGGCAAGGCGGAACCGATGCCGGTGTTCGAGGTCGTCAGCCGCTCCTAGAGGTGCCGGGCAACATCGTGGGTTCGTAGGCCGCCTCGTACTGCCACGCCCCCAGGCGCTCGACCAGGTCGACCCGGTCGCGCTCGCCGGCGAACACCTCGAGGGGGCCCTCGGCGCCCTCGAGGGCGATCACCACCGGCGCGGCTGCGGCCGTGGCGTCGTGGTGGTGGACCACGCCGACGCGCTCGAGCCGCCGACGCGTGCGTCGGCCCGCTCGCCGGACGGTGAGCGGCGCACCAGAGGCCAGGGCGAAGCGGGCTCCGAGTTCGATGCAGGCCAGGGCCTGGTTCGAACTCCCACCGTCGGTGACGACCGGGGCCGAGGCGTCGAACGCGGCCCGCACCACCACCGTGTCGACTCCGTCACCGCTGATGTGGTGGACCAGATCCGGAGCTTCGTGGGCGAGGAACACGGCGTCGGGGGCGATCCGCTCGACCTCGCGCGCCACGTCGCCGTCGGCGTCGTCGCTCCGGCGGCACACGACGCTCACCTGCGCCCCCCGGTCCGCGACGGACCGGCGGATCTCCTCGGTCTGGGAGAGGACGCGCGTCAGCTCCTCGAGCGGTGTCGACTGCTCGACGAACCGGACCAGGGTGATCGAAGGTGGCATCCGTCCGCCGAAGGCGATGGCGGCCACGGCGAGGCGGTCGACGTCGGCTGGGTCGTCGATCACGACCACCGCCCGGTCGCCCCCCGCTCCGGACTCGCGGCGCTCGGACTCGGCGATGTCGCGATGGAGCCACTTCATGGGGTAGACGAGGTTCAGGAGGGGCCCGGCCATGGCGGTCGTGAGCACCGCCATGATCACGAACATCGTGTAGATGCGCACGTCGATCAGGTGGGCGTCGAGGCCGACCTGGAGGATCACCAACTCGGTGAGGCCCCGGGTGTTCATCATCGTCCCGACGGCGTACGCCTGGCGGCGCGGGACGCCGGAGATGCGTGCGGCGACGGTCGCCCCGCCGAACTTGCCGACGAAGGCGCAGACCACGATGAGCAGCAACGGGAGGAGGTCGCCCCCGGTGAGCTTGGTGATGTCGACCGACTGGCCTGCGATGACGAAGAACACCGGGAGCAGGAGGCCGAGGCTGACGCCCTCTACCTTGTTCGAGATCTCGTGGAAGATCTCCTTGGCCTCCCTGCGGGGGATGAACACCCCGAACAAGAAGGCGCCGATGATCTCGTGCACGCCGATCTGGGCCGTCAGCCAGGCTGAGATCATCAGGCCGATGAACAAGATCCCCAACTTGTCGAGCGAGAGGGTTCCAGTCCGGCGGTAGGACTCCACCACGAAGCGGTCGAGCAGGGGCCGCACGGCCACGGCCAGGATCACCGCGAACCCGGCGAGCTCGAGCAGCATCAACCCCACGCTCGGGAGCCCCGACCCGGAGGCGACCGCGGCGGAGAAGGCGAGGAGGGTGAACGCGACGACATCGTCGATGGCGGCGCAGGCCACCAGGAGCGCCCCCAGCGGTATCCGGAACATGTGTCGCTCGGAGAGGATCCGGGCCAGAACCGCGAAGGCGGTCCCGCACATGGCGACACCGAGGAACAGCGCGAACGGGAGGAATGGTACGCGGTAGTCGCGGGTCGGCTCGCCGGACATCCGGGCCTCGACGTCGGTCATCGGTCCGGTGGCGGCGTGGTGGCAGACGTCCTGGGCCGTGTAGTGCCGGGCGGCGGCATCCTTGGTCGTCATCTGGACGCAGCCGTGCGGACCGTGGAGGACGGGTCCGAGTACCAAGATGCCGAGCGCGAGGGGCACGGCGATCGAGGTGAGGGAGATCGCGACGGCGCGCTTGCCGCTCCGGCGCACGACGTCGAGGTCGACCTCGAGCCCCACGACGAACATGAACAGGATCAACCCGACCTGCGCCACGAGCTTCAGGTACGGACGGACCTCGAGCGGGAAGAGCTTCTCCTCGAGGTGACCGGGCAGGAGTCCGAGCAGGCTCGGTCCGAGCATGACCCCGGCGATGATTTCGCCGATCACGACGGGCTGCTCGATCTTGCGGCACAGGGCGCTGACGATCTTCCCGACCGCGAGGATCACGGCGATGCAGATGAGGACCTGGACGATCGGTTCGTGCTCGACGGCGAGGACGGAAGGCAAAGCGGGTCCGTTCAGGATCGGTCGTCGCCGATGGCGTCGAGCTGGTCGGCGAAGGCGGCTGCGGTCGGGGGCCGGCGGGACACGTCGGGATCGACGCAGGCCGCGACGAGGTCGGCCACCGCGGGGTCGCAGAGATCGCGGCGGACGTTCGGTGGGTTGCGCAGGATCGACCGCACCGACATCAGGGGGCGGGTGGGGTCGATCTGCGGGTACAGGTGCTCGCGGGTCGAGAGCCAGTGGAGGGTGGCACCCAGCGAGAAGAGGTCGGAGGCGATCCCGACCTCGTCGGAGGTGAGCAGCGCTGGGTCGAGGAAGCCGAGCGCACTCGTCGACACGAGGTCGGTCGTGTCCTCGTGGTCGGGCTGCACGAGGCTGAGATCGGCGAGCACGGCGCTCCCGTCGGCTCGGATGTAGACGTTCCGGGGCCGGATGTTGCGGTGGACGACGTCCACCGCGTGGAGCGCCTGCGCGCCACGCGCGGCCTGCGCGACGGCCCGACGGACTTCGGCGGGAGCGAGGGCGAGGAGGTCGATCGGTCCCCGCTCGCACCACTCGGTGGCGAAGAAGAAGTGCTCCTCGTGCTGGCCGGCTCCGACGAGCCGCAGGAGGTGCGGATCCTCGATCCGCGCGAAGGTCGAGACCTCGCGGACGATCCGCTCGAAGTCCTCCGTGGCCGGGACGACCTTGAGTGCGACCCGGTCGACGCCCGGGCCGAGTCGCGCTGGGGCCTCGGCGAGGTAGAAGTCACCCTGGTCGCCCATTCCCAGGGGCGACACGATGATGTAGTCGGCCACTAGGTCGCCAGATTGCACCGGGGTTTGTTACTACATCTGGCCCGGGACGAGCCAGTTCGGTGCCCGAAGGCCGCGGCTGCACAGACCCAGCTATCCGTGGCTATTCTCGCGACTCCAGACCAAAGGGGTTCCCGTGTCGAAGATCATGTCGATTCACTCGTTCCGCGGTGGAACGGGTAAGTCCAACGTCAGCTCCAACATCGCGGCCCAGGCCGCCATGGCAGGGAAGCGGGTCGCGGTCATCGACACCGACATCCAGTCGCCGGGTGTGCACGTGCTGTGCGGCTTCGACTCCGACATCCCGGGCAATACGCTCAATGACTACCTCTACGGTCAGTGCGCCATCGTGGATGCCGCGCACGACGTCACCGAGCAGGTCGGTGTGGCCGGCTACGGCGGCACCATGTTCCTCGTCCCGTCGAGCATGAAGTCCGGCGACATCGCCAAGGTGCTGCGTCAGGGCTACGACGTCGAGGTGCTCAACGACGGCTTCCGGGCGCTGGTGGAGGGCCTCGACCTCGACCTGCTCGTCATCGACACGCACCCGGGCCTCAACGAGGAGACCCTGCTCTCGATCACGATCTCCGACGTGCTGCTGCTGCTGCTTCGTCCCGACAAGCAGGACTACCAGGGCACCGCGGTCACCGTCGACGTGGCCCGGCGTCTCGCCGTCCCCGAGCTCTACATGCTGGTCAACAAGGTGCCCGCCGCCGCCTCGATGGAGACGCTCATCAGCGACGTTTCGAATGTCTATGGCGCCGAGGTACTCGGTGCCCTGCCCCTGAGCGAAGACATGGCCAGTAACGCCTCGGGGACGCTCTTCACGGTGTCGAACCCCGACCACCCCTGGTCGCAGACGGTCGCACACGCCGCCAAACGCATCATCAACTGACCGGTTCGTGCGCCGACGCTGACCCGCCGTCAGCGGTCGAGGGCGTCGAGGGCGTCGAGGAGGCGCTGGGGGAGCACGCGCGGTCGGGCGACGAGGATCGAGTGCCACCGCTCGGGCCCGCTACTGGCGCGAGGTTCCGCGAAGCCGCGGTCAGCGAGCCAGGCGAGGCGCTCCTCGACGGCCACCGGGCTGAGCCCGAGGTCGGCGGCGATGTCGGCAGTCGTGGGGGTGCCGAGGCGCAGGAGGGCCCGCTGCACGGCGCGGACGTCGGACTCCGTCTCGAGCAGGTCGAGCATCGAGCGGTCCGGCAGCGAGAGCACGATGTCGCGGGTGACGCCCACCGCTAGTTCTGCGTCGACGACCTGCAACTCGTAGAGGTGACCGCCGGTGGTGCGGGCGTGGTCGAGGCCGTGCAGGTGCAGGCCGGGGAGGGCGGCACCGCCCTCGAGGTCGGGGAACCGGAAGCCCACGAACACGCCTTCGAACGTGGCGTGCTCGAATCGCACCTCGTCGGTGGCGCAGACCTCTTCCACCGGGCGGTACGGCTTCTCCTGTGGCGGCACGCTCCGGACCAGGACCTCTCGGAAGGTTCCCTCGAGCTGGACCGCCACGACGGCACCTGGATCGTCGACGAGACCCTCGATGCACCCGGCGACCCATTCGTGGCCCACGTCCGCCAGGCGCCGGATCTTGGGATTCACCAGATCGGTGACGATCGCGAACGGGACCAGCGTGTCTGGGGTCAGGAGCTCGGCGTGGCCGTGCCAGTCGACGCGCCAGGGTTCGCCGTCGACGATGGAGAGCTCGCCGTCGAGCCGGTCGACGGTGCCGAGCCCGAGGCTCCCGCCGCGCAGCACCTCGCCGATGGGGGTGACGCCGTCGTAGCCGCCGTCGAGCAGGACGTGCGCGAGCGACACCTGGTGCACGGCATCGGACAGGGTGCAGTCCTCCCCGGCCTGGGTGCGCCGGTGGATCGTGGCGGCCGCGGCGAGCGAGGCGTCGAATCCCACGGCGCCAACCTAACGGTCGGCCCGCTCAGTCGTCGTTCCCGCCGGAAGCGCCGCGCTTCCAGTAGCCGCGCACCGTGTGGTCCGATCGGGGTAGGCCGTGATCGCGGAAGAGGTGGAACCGGATCCGTTGCACGGCCGCGGCCTCACCGGCGATCCAGTGTGCCGCCGACGGGTCGGGCGCTGCGGTGGTCAAGGCGGCGACGAGGGGGGCGCCCGGTGGTGCGTCCGGTGGCCGGTCGTGCCAGACGACCGTCGCCAGTGGGGTGCCCCCGAGGTCGGAGCGCGCGTCGGGGTGCGCGACCTCGACGTGGACCGTGGCGTGGGCGCCGGCCGGGAGTGCGGCGAGCACCTGACGGATCGCCGGGACCGCGGACTCGTCGCCCGCCACGACGAAGCTGCGGAACCCGCGGGGCGGACTCCAGCCGCGGCCGGGTCCTGAGACCGCCACGGTGTCACCGGGGCCCGTCGCGTCGGCCCAGGCCGAGGTGGCACCGCCATCATGTAGGACCACGTCGAGGACGAGGCGACCGGCGACCGGGTCGACGACCACCGGGGTGAACGTGCGCAGGACGGGCCGTCGACCGCGGGGGAGGAGGAACTCGTTGCCGTTCCACTCGGGCACCACGAGGCCCTCGGGCTCGGGCAGCAAGAGCCGCACGCTCGCCGCCGGCGCGGGCTCGGGGAAGCCGATGAGTGCTGGCCCGGCGAGCGTGACGCGTCGCAGGCGTGGCGTCATCGGCGCGGTGTGCTCCACCGTGGCCGTCCGGAACGGCGGTGGCGCGCGACGGACGGGCGAGGCGTCGGTCACTCCGTGACCGAGCCGGAGCCCCCGCCGGCGACCGGCTCGGCGGGGAGGTGACGGGTGAACCACACGGCGACGAGCGCGAACAGGGCCAGCACGGCGAGGGCCGCTCGGAGCCCGGCGACCCGGGCGTCGGCGTTAGTCGCCACGATCTGCGCCGCCGTCGGGGCAGGGACATCGGCGTTGGTGAGGGCCGCTTGCAGATCGGCGTTCGACACGAACGGGACGCCTCCCGCCAGCTCGACCTGAGCCCGTTGGGCCAGTTCCTTCGGGACCTGCGGGTTCGACGCGACGCCGCCGAGGAACGTGGTGGTGAGCGCCGAGATGAGGATGGCGCCCGCCAGGGCGGTGCCGATCGACGCCCCGAAGTTGGTGGCGGTGTTCTGCAGGCCGCCCACCTCGCTGCTCTGCTCGTCGGGGACGGCCGACACCGTGACCGCGCCGAGCTGCGACGACAGCGCCCCCACCGCGAGGCCCATGATCAGCATCGGCCAGGTGATGACGTCGGGTCCGGACCCCACGTCGAGCAGGCCGACGAGCAGGGCGATGCCCGCGAACAGCAGGAGGAAGCCGATCTGGGCGACCCGCCGGGGCGAGGCGTTCGGGAACACCTTGGGGACCCCGAGTGCGGCGATGATGAGGGTGACCGACAACGGCAGGAGGCGCACTCCGGTGGCAACCGCCGACAAGCCGAGTGCGACGGAGAGGAACAGGGGGATGGTGAAGAACAGTCCCGCCTGCAAGAAGAACTGGAACCCGAAGGCGGTGAGCCCACTCCGCAGTACCCGCACCTTCAACATGGCCGGGTCGAAGAGGGGGTCCTCGCCGCGTGCGATCTGGTGCTGCTCCCAGGCCAAGAACCCGAGCAGGACCAACCCGCCGGCCGTCATGAGGAAGATCACCGGCGACAGGCCGATCCAGGCAGTGCCGCCGGGATGCGGGCGCACGAAGCCCCACTCGCCCGACTTGAGCACGCCGTAGACGATCAGTCCGAGGCCGAGCGCCGAGAGTGCGGTCCCGCCGAGGTCGAGGTGCGAGCCGTCCTCCACCGGGTGGTCCTCCATGCGCCGGGCGATGGCCAGGATCGCGAGCGAGGCCAGGATCTCCCCGGCGAACACGAAGCGCCACGAGAGGTAGGTGGTGAACAGCCCGCCGATCACGGGACCGGCGGCCACCGCGATGGCGGCCGCCGCCGCGACGGCCCCGTAGGCCTTCGGGCGTTCGTCGACCCCGAAGTTGGTGGCGACCAGCGCCACGATCGCAGGCAGGATGAGGGCGCCGCCGATCCCCTCGAGCACCGACCAGCCGATCAGCAGGACCAGCAGGTTGGGTGCGACGGCGGTCACCAGGGAGCCGGTGCCGTAGATGACCAGACCGATCGAGAAGACGCGGCGGCGTCCGAACATCGAGCCGAGTTTCCCGCCGGTGATCATCAACGTGGCCATCACGAGCGCGTAGAACGTGATCGCGGTCTGGATGCCGGTGACCGAGGTGCCGATGTCCTTGGCCACCACGCCGATCGAGACGTTCATGACCGAGGAGTCGAGGACCATCAGGAACTGCGCCGCCGAGAGCGTGAGCAGGACGATCCCGGCACCCTTGCGGGCGGCGGCGGTCGCGGCGGTGGTCATCGGGGCATCGTAGGGTGAGCGCCGGCGCGGCTCCCGGGGCCGCGCGGCTCGGGGAGGCGATGACGTGGGTCGGCGGATCGGGG
>Ga0194055_10002537_pt1 | contig 14415 bp, 18 predicted proteins | sample SepL449m_MetaG_FD_155482 | JGI IMG/M metagenome (GOLD analysis project Ga0194055, IMG submission 155482) | Anoxic zone freshwater microbial communities from boreal shield lake in IISD Experimental Lakes Area, Ontario, Canada - Sep2016-L442-9m | ecosystem: Environmental > Aquatic > Freshwater >... | reverse complement strand
TGTGCGTAGTGCGCATCGGAGCCCTCAGCGGCGCGGGCGGCGATCACCCCGACCTGGTCCACAGACAGCCGGCCTTCCCGCATGCCCTGGGCGCAGCGGGGAAACTCCTCGAGCCGGTGGGCCACCGTGGCGATCGCAGCGGCCGTGGCGTGCGAGGTGCCCGTCTTCCACGCCACCAGGGCGGGCAGCGAGCGCGCCCCGGTGGCGCCCCACAGCTCGTCGCGGTCGATCTCGGCGACGAGCTCCACGATGCGCCCGTCGATCGCGTTGCGCTGCCCGGTCAGCTCCGCAAGCTCCTCGAAGAGAATCGCGAGCCGCTCACCGGGAAGCACTCCGGTGTTGGCGGCGGTCGCGGTCATAACGCAACCATTGCACCCCGCTCCGACAGATTTGCGTCGACGGCGGTAGCTCTCGACCTATTTGTCAGACGCGAGCCGCTTGATCGTCGTGCGGCTAGCTTTTCAGTTCGACCCGGATCGGCAGGTGCTTGAGGCCGCCGACGAAGGTGGTCGCCATCAACTCCGGCTCGCCGGCCAGTTCGATCGACTTGATCCGCGGAATCAGCTCGGAGAAGAAGCTGTTCATCTCCATCCGGGCCAGCGAGGCGCCCAGGCAGAAGTGCACGCCGTAGCCGAAGGACAGGTGCTTGTTCGGGTCGCGACCGACGTCGAACTTGTTCGGCTCGTTGAAGACGTCCTCGTCGCGATTGGCCGAGACGTAGGACAGCAGCACCGCCTCGCCCTTGGCGATCGGCACCCCGCGCACCACGGTGTCCTCCTGGGCGGTCCGCATGAACTCCTTGACCGGCACCACCCAGCGGATCATCTCCTCGACGGCGGTGCCCATCAGCGACATGTCGGCCTGCAGCCGCGCGAGTTGGTCGGGGTGCTCCAGCAGGGCGCGCATGCCGCCGGCGATCCCGGCGCTGGTGGTGTCGTGACCGGCACTGGCGACGATCACGTAGTAGGACAACGTGTCCATCGGGGACAGCGGCTCGCCGTTGATGGTGGCATTGGCGATCGCCGAAGCCAGGTCCTCCGTGGGGGTTTCGCGCCGCGAGGCAGTCAGCGCGGAGAAGTAGTTGAAGAAGTCCAGCAGCACGGCGAGCATGTCCTCGACTCCGCCGCCGCGCTGGAACTCCTCGTCGTTGCCGCCGAACATCTCCTGGGTGAGCTTGAGCATCCGCGGGAAGTCGGAGTCCGGCAGGCCCAACATCGACAGGATGATGTAGAGCGGGTAGTTCACCGCGATCTCGGTCATGAAATCGAGTTCGGGGCCCTTCTCGGCCATCTTGTCGACCCAGATCTTGGCCAGTTCGTCGCAGCGCGCCTTCAACTGACGCAGCACCTTGGGCCGGAACCAGTCCGCGCCGATCTTGCGGACGTCGCGGTGGTGCGGGTCATCCATGTGGATCAGGGTGCGCAGCCCGGTGCCGGCTTCGATGTCCCGCAGCAGGGCTTCGTCGGCTTCGGTGATTGCCAGCAGCGGACGCGGGAAATTCGTGAACAAGTCGTTCTGCCGCTCGATGTCCATGATGTCCGCGTGTTTGGTCACCGCCCAGAACGGCCGGTAACCGGGAACGTCGACCCAGGACACCGGTGCGTGCGCTCGGCAGTGCGCCAGGGACTCGTGCAGCAGTTTCTCGTCGGTGTAGGCCTGTGGGTTGGCCAGCACCTGGGCCGCGGGGTCGGCGATCCGATGGTCGGTCTGTGCGCTCATGCGTTCTCCTGAACTGCCGCGAAACTCAGCGTCGCAACCATAACTTGACGGGTGTCGACTTCACAGTGTGGGTGACAGCGGCACCGAGTGAAAGGTCCAATCGGCCCTGACTTTCCCTGCTGACCGCGGCGCAGGAGGGGGTTCGGCCGCCACGCCGGCTGGCATAGGCTGACTTGCCGTGGCGCCCCGTCCGGTCGGTCGTGTTTTCCGATGTGCCGCCGCGCTGTTGGTCATCCTGCTGGTGTTGGCCGGTTGCGGCGCCGTGGCTCCCGTCGGCTCCTCGGATCCGGCCGTCGTCCGCACCGCGGCCGGACCGGTTCGCGGCCGTCAGGCCGACGGCTTCCGGGTGTTCGAGGGCATCCCGTACGCGGCCGCGCCGGTGGGTCCGCTGCGCTGGCAGCCGCCGGTCGCCCCGGCACCCTGGACCGCTGTGCGCGACGCCACCCAACCAGGTCCGCGCTGTATCCAGGACACCCGTTCGGATCCCGATTTCGGAAGGCCGACCAGCGAGGACTGCCTCAACCTGATGGTGTGGACGCCGGACGGCGCAACACCAGGATCACCGAAGCCCGTGATGGTCTGGATCCATGGCGGCGGCTTCCTCAACGGCAGCTCGGACCTCTACAACTCCCGCTGGCTGGTCACCCGTGGCGACATCGTCGTTGTCACGATCAACTACCGGCTCGGCGCGCTGGGCTTCTTAGCGCATCCGGCGCTGGCACCAGAGCGCGACCAGCTGGGCAACTACGGCCTGGCCGATCAGCAGGCCGCGTTGCGCTGGGTGCGCGACAACATCGCCGACTTCGGCGGCGACCCAGCCAAGGTGACCATCGCCGGGGAGTCAGCGGGAGCCATCTCGGTGTGCGACCACCTCGTCGCCCCTGAGTCGGCCGGCCTCTTCCGGGCGGCCATCATGCAGAGCGGCCCGTGCCAGGTGCAGGCAGATCTGCCGACGGCCGAGCGGGTCAGCGTCGACTTCGCCGCGCATGCCGGGTGCCCGGACAACGCATCGGTGGCGCGCTGTCTTCGTGATCTGCCGGCCGACCGGCTGCGCACCGGGCCCCCCTACACCCGGATCGGAGCAAACGTGCTCACCGGCCCGGTCACCGGAACCTCCCGCTTGCCGGCTGCGCCGCAGACCCTGCTCAACAGCGGTGCGACCGCCCGGGTGCCGCTGCTGATCGGCAACACCGCCGACGAATTCACGTTGTTCGTTGCGGTGACCTACCTGCGTCGCAAGAGCCTGCCGTCCTACCGCAGCCTGCTGGGCGACACTTTCGGCGCCGAGGCGCCGCTGGTGGCCGCGCGTTATCCGCTCGACCGCTACGACGGCAGTGTGGCGCTGGCCTACGCCGCTGCCGTCACCGATGGGGTGTTCGCCTGCCCGATCGCTGCGTATACGACCGGGCTGGCCCGCCGCAGGGGAGTGCCGGTCTACGCCTACGAGTTCGCCGACCGCACCGCCCCGGCGCCCGGACCCATGCGCACCCTGCCCTTCCGCGTCGGCGCGAGCCACGCGCTGGAGCTGCGCTACCTGTTCGACATGGGCGGGGCGCCGCCGCTCAACGCCGCCCAGCGGACGTTGTCCGACCAGATGATCGCTTATTGGAGCCGGTTCGTCAGGACCGGAGCGCCCTCCGGCGATGGAGGCGATGAGCCGTCCTGGCCGGCGCTGAACCCTGATGCGCCTCAGCAGCTTTCGCTGCAGACCGGGGCACCTGTCCTGACCGGTGACTTCGCCGTCCGGCACCGGTGCGATTTTTGGGCGACCCGCGGCTAGGGCCGCCGCTGGTCAGCTGGCGACCGCCCTTTCCGACGACGGGTAGCTGCGGTCGAGCGCATCGATCATGCCGGTCACTTTGCGGCCGTTGGCGATTTCAGCATTCAGCGCTCGGCCGGCGCGCCGCACCGTGATCGGTGCCTCGTCGCGCTCGATCAGGTCCGACAGGCGCCTGGTCAGATGGTCGACCCGCTGCTGGGTTTCAATCAACTCCTGGTGCAGGACATCGCGGAAGTAATCGGCTTGGCGGCGTCCGGCATCGGGCGAGATCATGACCGGACACTAAGCGGGGCGGTCAGCCGATGAGTCATGGCCGACCACAGGGCTGAGGCGGTGCGGTTGCGGACTAGCGGCAATACCGCCGTCGGAGGCACGGCGCTACTCACACCGAACGGCCCGGCTATTCGATTCCGGCAGAGCGAAACCCGGCCGGCTATGCGACGTGAAGCCGCACCAGTGTGCAGTCGTCGGTCACGGCGGGAGGGTCCAACATCGTTGCGGCGTCTCAGTTGACGGTGACACGAACCAAGGTGCAGTCGTCGTCGAACTGACGTGATTCCGACCATCCCCTGACTTGGCGGACGATGTCTTCCAACGTCCAGTCCGGCGTGGTCGCGGTGCGGGCACACAGGTCGATGAAGTCCTGGATGGCACCGCGTTGGCCGTCGGGCAATTTCACTTCGTAGACGCCGTCGCTGTAGACCAGAAGGATGCTGTCCGAAGGCATTACGTAACTGCGGGTTTCGAACGTGGTGCCGGGCATGACCCCGATCGGCACCGCCTCCGAAGCAAGCCGTACGGGATCGGACCCGTCACCGGCCAACACGATCGCCGGGGGATGCCCGGCGCCGGAGTAGCGCAGTGTCCGGGTCGAGGGCTGGTAGACGCCGTACCAGATGGTGAAGTAGTTGCCGGCTTGCTGGTCCATCTGGAAGAGCCGGTTCAGTTCGGCAAGGACCCGGCCGGGATCGCGCAAGGTCTCGTGGTCGATGGTTCCCGACCGCAGCACATTGTGCACGGAGATCGAGAACATGGCGGGGGCGATGCCGTGGCCGCAGACATCAATGACATGAACGACGAGGTGGTCGTCGTCGATCCATCGGTGATCGAAGCTGTCTCCGCCGAGTTCTTCCGAGGGGATGAACCGCGAGGTGACGGGCACCGGGCCGTCGATGTCATCGGGAAGGATCGAGGTGACGTAGCGGGCGGCGCTGGAAAGTTCCGACATTAGCCGCCGGGCCAGCGACTCCATGCCGGACAGGACGAGAAGGAATGCCTCCAGCAGCAGAGTCACCGCCAGCGCAGCCAGCAGCAGGAACACCAGCAGCCCGCGCCGGCTGTCGATGAACTCAGCGCTGGTGGGCCGGACCGTCAGCTCCCAGGTGCGTCCGTAGACGTCCAGTGGCGATGTGGTCGCCGTCGGTGCGGCGCTGACTTGATCGGGCGAGGCGGGCTTCCGGGCGGGCACGCTGGCGATGGCGACCGGCTTGGCGCGATCGCTGACGTCGACCAGTGTCACGTCGACGGTGTCCCATTCCCGGTCCCGGAACGTCTCGGCCAACAAGTCGCCGAGCCGGTAAACGCCGACCGCGAATCCGCGCAGCGCCGCCCGTCGGCCGGCTTCGGTGCCGGGATCGACACCACCCCGGTAGATGGGCAGGAGCGCGAGCATCCCCTTCTGCTTGCCGGATTCCTGAACGAGGTCGATGGGGCTCGTCGCGGTCGGCTGGCCGGTGTTGCGAGCCGTCTCGATGGCGACGGCCCGGGCCGGGTTGGAGGAGATGTCGAAGCCCAGCGCGTTCCGATTCTTCGCGATCGGCTCGATGTAGGCCACCACGACGTATTCGGGCCGGGGCGAGACCGGCAGCGGGTTGCCGTCGGCGTCGCGCTCGGTGACGGTGAAGTTCGCCAGGCCCGGCTGAGCCCGCTCGCTTGCCTCGAAGGCACTCAGGTCAGCCTGCGTGACCAGCGGATTCCAGGACAACGCTTGAAGGGTGGGAAAGCGGGCGAGCAGTCCGGCGGTGTAAGCCTTGAACTCCTTGGCGGTCAAGTCGTCCGTCGCATCGGCGAGGCTGCGTACCCCCTCCAGCACCTCCTGGTGGAGGGCGATGTTGCGTCCGAGGTCGGTAGCGGCCCCATCGCTCAACTGCTCGACGGCAGCCGCCATCCGGCTTCGCTCGTGGCTGACGTCCTGAATGACCCCGCCAGTGATGATCCCGAAGATCAGCAGCGACGGCACGGCGATCTTCCAGCGCCGGCCCGCCCAGTACTGGGATTGGGACGGTAAGGACATGAGCATCAGCGGGGCCCAGACGATGACGCCGATGGCGTCGCCCACCCACCAGGTCAGCCAGCCGAAAGCCGCCTGACTGGTGCCGAGCAGCCCCGCCCAGACTTGGGCCGCGACCCCGACGGTGGGAGCGATCATGGTGGCCAGCAGGCCGCCGAATGCCAGGGTCAGAACGACGGCGCGCGGCGTGTCGAGGCGGCGCACCGGGCCGACGAACCGGTGGACCAGTGCCGCGCCCGCCGCAGCGCCGAGAACCGCGCCGGTGCCGATCGCGGCCGCCACCAGGAAAAATGGTGGGCTCGGTTCGTGGAGGCGGGTCAGCCAGAACGCGTTGACTCCGACCGACCCGATAAAGACGCCCGGCAGTGCGCGCCAACGCCAGTGCAACGCGGCGGCGAAAGCCACGCCCGCGGCAGGCCAGACCGGCGAGGCCAAGCCGCTCATCTGGGCGAGGCCGAGCGTGACGAGGCCAAGCGCGGCGTAGAGCACCGCGACGGCCAGCGCGATGCCGACGGGCAAGACCCGGCTGCGCCACGCGTCGAGGATGGGCGCCGGTTGTCCGAACGGGGCGGGTCCAGCCGCCGTCGGCCCGACGGCGGGTGCGCCCGCGGTCGGGCGTGACGGGTTATCCGGCGGTGTCCGGTCGAGTTGTCTAGTCAAGGTTGTAGCTATTCCTCGCGGTGGCCGGGGTTTGCCAGCCGCGGCTGATCGAAGGGTTACTCTATCAGCGGGGACACCCCCCCACATCCGCCGAAAGTCCCTATTCTCGGGGTGCGGCTACGGATCTGTTGCGGCGGGATTTGGAGCCAGCGCCGGTCGTCAGGCATACTGTTCGGGTTGTCTTGAGCCAGGTTCGATTGCCCTAGGGTTCGATCTTCGAAAGACATCCGACCAGCGCCGACACCGGCGCATCCGGTCCCAACCTCGTCAGCGAGAATTCCACGCCGGGGAGTGTGCGTGCGGGTGACACACCCGACCGCTGGGGCCGGTGAACCAGGACAGGTAAACAGCGGCGGCGGAAGCCAGCGCCCATGTGTTCATGGGCGCTGGCAGTAAGAGTGAGGTAGGAGAAGCGTGGCGGGACAAAAGATCCGCATCAGGCTCAAGGCCTACGACCATGAGGCCATTGACGCCTCTGCGCGCAAGATCGTGGAGACGGTCACCCGTACCGGGGCGAGCGTGGTCGGCCCGGTGCCGCTGCCGACTGAGAAGAACGTGTACTGCGTCATCCGGTCCCCGCATAAGTACAAAGACTCGCGGGAGCACTTCGAGATGCGCACCCACAAGCGGCTCATCGACATCCTCGACCCGACGCCGAAGACGGTCGACGCGCTGATGCGCATCGACCTGCCGGCCAGCGTCGACGTGAACATCCAGTAGGAGTCGGCGAACACATGGCACCCTCAAGCAAATCCGCCGCACCGCGGCGTGGAATTCTTGGTACGAAGCTGGGCATGACCCAGGTCTTCGACGAGAACAACCGCGTCGTTCCGGTGACGGTCGTCAAGGCCGGTCCGAACGTCGTGACCCGCATCCGCACGCCGGAGCGCGACGGCTACAGCGCCGTCCAACTCGCCTACGGCGAGATCAGCCCGCGCAAGGTCAACAAGCCCGTCACCGGTCAGTTCGCCGCCGCCGGGGTCAACCCGCGCCGTCACCTGGCCGAGCTGCGGCTCGACGACGAGGCCGCCGCCGCCGAATACGCGGTGGGCCAGGAACTGGGCGCCGACATCTTTGCCGAGGGCAGCTACGTCGACGTCACCGGAACCTCAAAGGGTAAGGGCTTCGCGGGCACCATGAAGCGGCACGGATTCAGCGGCCAGGGTGCCGCCCACGGCGCCCAGGCGGTGCACCGCCGGCCCGGCTCGATCGGTGGATGCTCCACCCCCGGTCGGGTGTTCAAGGGCACCCGGATGTCTGGCCGGATGGGCCACGATCGCGTCACCACACTGAACCTGGTGGTGCACAAGGTTGACGCCGAGAACGGCGTGCTGTTGATCAAGGGTGCGGTCCCCGGCCGCACCGGCGGCCTGGTGATGGTTCGCACCGCGGTCAAACGAGGTGAGAAGTAATGGCATCCAAGACAATCAACGTCCAGAGCCCGGACGGCACGATTCGCGGCAGCGTCGAGCTGCCCGCGGAGCTGTTCGACGCGGAGCCCAATATCGCGCTGATGCACCAGGTGGTGACGGCTCAGCTCGCCGCCAAGCGCCAGGGCACGCATGCGACCAAGACCCGTGGCCTGGTGTCCGGCGGCGGCAAGAAGCCGTACCGCCAGAAGGGCACCGGCCGGGCCCGGCAGGGCTCGATCCGTGCGCCGCAGTTCAAGGGCGGCGGCATCGTGCACGGCCCGCAGCCGCGTGACTACTCCCAGCGGACGCCCAAGAAGATGATCGCCGCGGCACTGCGCAGTGCGCTGAGCGACCGGGCCCGCAACGACCGGATCCACGCGGTGACCGAACTGATCAGCGGGCAGACCCCGTCGACCAAGGACGCCAGGTCGTTCCTGGGTACGCTCACCGACCGCCGCCAGGTGCTGGTGGTCATCGGTCGCGCCGACGAGGTTGGCGCCAAGAGCGTGCGCAACCTGCCCGGCGTGCATGTGATCTCGCCGGATCAGCTGAACACGTACGACGTACTCAAGGCTGACGACGTGATCTTCAGCGTGGAGGCGCTCAACGCCTACATCGAGCACGCCGCCGATTCAAAGACGGCTAAGCAGGAGGTGTCGGCCTGATGGCGACTGTGACCGATCCGCGCGACATCATCCTCGCGCCGGTTATCTCCGAGAAGTCCTACGGCTTGATCGAGGGAAACGTCTACACGTTCCTCGTCCACCCGGACTCGAACAAGACGCAGATCAAGATCGCCATCGAGAAGATCTTCGCGGTGAAGGTCGACTCGGTGAACACCGCTAACCGCCAGGGCAAGCGCAAGCGCACCAAGTACGGATACGGCAAGCGCAAGGACACCAAGCGCGCCATCGTGACGCTGGCCGCCGAGAGCAAGCCGATCGACATCTTCGGAGCGCCGGCCTAACCGCCGGCGTAAGGACTCGAGGAAAAAGACATGGGAATTCGCAAGTACAAGCCGACGACCCCCGGTCGCCGCGGTGCCAGCGTCTCCGACTTCGCGGAGATCACCCGCTCGACCCCGGAGAAGTCGCTGCTGCGTCCGCTGCACAGCACCGGCGGGCGAAATGCGCACGGCCGCATCACCACCCGGCATAAGGGCGGTGGCCACAAGCGCGCCTACCGCGTCATCGACTTCCGTCGCAACGACAAGGACGGCGTCAACGCCAAGGTCGCTCACATCGAGTACGACCCGAACCGCACCGCGAACATCGCGCTGCTGCACTTCCTGGACGGTGAGAAGCGCTACATTCTCGCGCCCCAGGGTCTTAAGCAGGGTGACGTCATCGAGTCGGGGCCGAACGCCGACATCAAGCCCGGCAACAACCTGCCGATGCGCAACATCCCGGCCGGCACTCTGATCCACGCCGTCGAACTGCGTCCGGGCGGCGGAGCCAAGCTGGCCCGCTCGGCCGGCGCCAGCATCCAGCTGCTCGGCAAGGAAGGCACCTACGCCTCGCTGCGTATGCCGTCGGGTGAAATCCGTCGCGTCGACGTGCGCTGCCGCGCCACCGTCGGCGAGGTCGGCAATGCCGAACAGGCGAACATCAACTGGGGTAAAGCCGGCCGCATGCGGTGGAAGGGCAAGCGCCCGACTGTCCGCGGTGTCGTCATGAACCCGGTCGACCACCCGCACGGCGGTGGTGAGGGCAAGACCTCCGGTGGTCGCCACCCGGTCAGCCCGTGGGGCAAGCCGGAAGGCCGCACCCGCAAGCCGAACAAGCCGAGCGACAAGCTCATCGTCCGTCGCCGTCGCACCGGCAAGAACAAGCGTTAGGGCAGGGGAGTTAAGACATGCCACGCAGCCTGAAAAAGGGTCCGTTCGTCGACGGCCATCTGCTCAAGAAGGTCGACGTTCAGAACGAGAAGAACACCAAGCAGGTCATCAAGACCTGGTCGCGTCGTTCGACCATCCTTCCGGACTTCATCGGTCACACCTTCGCCGTCCATGACGGTCGCAAGCACGTGCCGGTGTTCGTCACCGAGGCGATGGTCGGCCACAAGCTGGGCGAGTTCGCCCCGACGCGGACGTTCAAGGGGCACATCAAGGACGACCGGAAGAGCAAGCGGCGATGAGCGCTCGCGCGAAGAGCAAAGAGAACAGCTAATGACTACCACCACTGAATACCCGTCGGCTTCGGCTGTCGCGCGCTATCTGCCGTTCTCGGCGTCCAAGGCCCGCCGGGTCATTGACCTGGTCCGCGGAAAGTCGGTCGAAGAAGCCCTTGACATTCTGCGCTGGGCGCCCCAGGCCGCGAGCGAGCCGGTGGCCAAGGTGATTGCCAGCGCCGCGGCGAACGCGCAGAACAACAACGGGCTCGACCCGCGCACCCTGGTGGTCGCCACCGTCTACGCCGACGAGGGCCCCACTGCGAAGCGCATCCGTCCGCGCGCCCAGGGCCGGGCTTACCGGATCCGCAAGCGCACCACCCACGTCACCGTGGTCGTGGAGAGCCGTCCGCCGCGCGATCAGCGCGTCGGACAGTCCACCCGCTCACGCCGTGCGCAGGGCAGCAAGACCGCCGCCACCAAGAAGGGAGGCTCGCAGTAGTGGGCCAGAAGATCAATCCCCACGGCTTCCGACTCGGTATCACCACCGACTGGAAGTCCCGGTGGTACGCCGACAAGCAGTACGCCGACTATGTCAAGGAAGACGTCGCTATCCGACGGCTTCTGGCCAGTGGCTTGGAGCGCGCCGGCATCGCCGACGTGGAGATCGAGCGCACCCGCGACCGGGTTCGCGTTGACATCCACACCGCCCGGCCGGGCATCGTCATCGGCCGCCGCGGCACCGAGGCCGACCGCATCCGCACCGACCTGGAGAAGCTGACCGGCAAGCAGGTTCAGCTGAACATTCTCGAGGTCAAGAACCCCGAGTCGGTGGCCCAACTGGTGGCCCAGGGCGTTGCCGAGCAGCTGAGCAACCGCGTGGCATTCCGCCGCGCGATGCGCAAGGCGATTCAGTCGGCGATGCGTCAACCAAATGTCAAGGGCATCCGGGTGCAGTGCTCCGGGCGTCTCGGCGGCGCTGAGATGAGCCGCTCGGAGTTCTACCGCGAGGGTCGGGTTCCGCTGCACACGCTGCGGGCCGACATCGATTACGGGCTGTACGAGGCCAAGACCACCTTCGGCCGGATCGGCGTGAAGGTCTGGATCTACAAGGGCGACGTCGTCGGCGGCAAGCGGGAGCTGTCGGCCGCCGCGCCGGCCGCCGACCGGCCGCGCCGGGATCGCCCGACGTCGGGCACCCGCCCGCGCCGCAGCGGTTCGTCGGGCACGACCGCGACGAGCACCGAAGCCGGACGCGCCGCCACCGAGGAGGCCGGCCCGGTCGTGGAAGCGGTCGTCGCGGCACCCGAGGAAACCACTGTCCAGGTCACCTACGAGAACAACGCTGTTGACGGCCAGGAAAGCCGCGCCGACAAGAGCGATCTCACCCCCGACCATCTCCAGGAGTGAGTGACACATGTTGATTCCCCGCAAGGTCAAGCACCGCAAGCAGCACCACCCCAAGCAGCGTGGTGTCGCCAGCGGCGGCACCAGTGTGACGTTCGGTGACTACGGCATCCAGGCTCTGGAGCACGCCTACATCACCAACCGGCAGATCGAGTCCGCCCGTATCGCCATCAACCGCCACATCAAGCGTGGTGGCAAGGTGTGGATCAATATCTTCCCCGACCGTCCGCTGACCAAGAAGCCGGCCGAAACCCGCATGGGTTCGGGCAAGGGCTCCCCGGAATGGTGGGTCGCCAACGTCAAGCCCGGCCGGGTTCTTTTCGAATTGAGTTACCCGAACGAAGAGGTCGCCCGCGCTGCGCTTACCAGGGCGATCCACAAGCTGCCGATCAAGGCACGCATCGTGACCCGAGAGGAGCAGTTCTGATGGCAGTCGGCGTCAGCACCGGCGAGTTGCGCGAACTCACCGACGAGGACTTGACCACCAAGCTCCGGCAGGCCAAGGAAGAGCTGTTCAACCTGCGCTTCCAGTCGGCCACCGGCCAGTTGTCCAACAACCACCGGTTGCGCGTCGTTCGAGCCGAGATTGCGCGCATCTACACGGTGCTTCGTGAACGTGAGCTGGGTCTGGCCTCCGGACCCGGCGGTGAGGAGTGACAATGACAGAGGCTAAAGGTTCGGCGCACACTCCGGCCGCTGCGAAGCCGCGCGGCCGCCGTAAGACCGCGATCGGCTACGTGGTCAGCGACAAGATGGACAAAACCATCGTCGTCGAGCTGGAGTCGCGTGTGCAGCACCCCAAGTACGGCAAGATCATTCGGACCACCAAGAAGGTGAAGGCCCACGACGAGAACGGCACGGCCGGCATCGGCGACCGCGTCTCGCTGATGGAGACCCGTCCGCTGTCGGCCACCAAGCGGTGGCGTCTGGTTGAGGTCCTGGAGCGCGCCAAGTAGGTCCTCTGCACGAACCTAAATCCGCCCGGTGTCTTGACACCGGGCGGATTTCGTCGGTGGGGGAGGCTATTCTCCCGTTGGGTCTACGGAAAGCGCAGCCGTAGCAGCGAACAGTCGTCGTTGAACAGCCCCTCCGCGGTGCGGGCCTTGAGCCGGTAGGCGAGATCGTCGACGGTCCAGCCCCCCGAGCCGTACAACTCCGCGCACAGCGCGACGAAATCGGGTAGTGACCACACGCTGCCTTCTGGTACGGGAAATTCGAAGGCGCCGTCGCTGTAGACCACGATCTCCGCGCCGTGCGGTACCTGGTACGTCTCGCAACCGAATTCGGTGTCCGTGAACATCCCGACCGGCATCCCCGCACTCGTCAACCGCACCGGATCGGCCCCCGGCTGGCAGAATGCGAGCGCCGGGGGATGGCCGGCGCTGGCGTAACGCAATGTGGGCGTTGAGGATTCATACAGGCCGTACCACATGGTGAAGTAATTGCCGCCATGCTCGTCCATCGGGAACTTTGCATTGAGTTCGGCCAGTACCGTTGCGGGCTTAAGCAGTGTTCGTGTTCGGCAACGCCCCCGACCGCAGGAGGTTGTGGACCGAGATCGCCTCCACCGGTAGCCGAAGCAGCCCCCACCGAGTTCGCGGGAGGGTAGATATCGGCGTGACACCTGCACCGGGCCGTCCAGACCCCCCGGGAGCAACGAGGTCACATACTCGGCGACTCTCAACTCCGAGTGCAGGCGGTCGGTCTGCTGCTGAAGTCGGTGCGCCAGTGCGCGGTTCTGCTGATCGCGCTGCGCCACCTGACGCCGGGTCTCGACCTCTTGTTGTCGAGCTGGTGAGTCATCGGAAATTCGGCCCGTTCATCGGCTTGGACGCTTACCACCCAGGCGCGGGGCACCTTGGCGACGGTCACTTCCAGCAGTAGGCCGCGGTGTGCAGAGCCGGCGGCGCTCGCTGCGCGACAGGGCGGGTGTTGCGGCTGCCCAGCGCCGACAGCCAGCTATGCTCTGCCAAGCGACGAAGGGATGGAAATGGTGGAGTGGCCGACGCGGACCACGGCCAACGGCGCGGTGGTGCTGCGCCCCGAAGGACGCCTCAACATGGTTGCTGCCCCAGACCTTCGCGAACAACTGCACACTCTGGTGCGCGCCGGCCACACCCGCATCATCGTGGACCTGTCTGCGGTAGAGACGATCGACTCCTCCGGTCTTGGCGCCCTGATCTCCGGCCTGAAGGCGGCCCGGCAGGGCGGTGGCGATCTACGAATCGCCTCCCCGAGTGAACAGGCGCTGGCGGTTCTGGAACTCACCAATCTCAATCGGGTTCTGAAAGCCACTGATTCACCGGACAGCGCCTTCGATGAGTCAACCTGAGATCCGCGTGCTAGCGACCGCAGCCGGTCCGGGAGCTCTCGTCGACATAGCGACGGCGCTGGAGCGGATCTGGACGGCGCATCCGCATGTGCCGCCCATTGAACGGATGCACGTCGAGCTTGCCGCCGGCGAAATCGGTGCGAATATCATCGAGCATTCCGCTCCAGCACGTCAGGTGTGGATGACGATGGACGTCGCCGTGTTCCAGGACCAGGTGCACGTGGAGTTCACCGATGACGGCGATCCCGTTGACGTGGACGTCGAGGCGGTCAGCCTGCCTGACGACATGGCTGAGCGTGGGCGCGGGCTGGCGCTCGCCCGATCGGTTCTGGCGACGCTCTCCTACAGCCGTGACGAGGTCAACCACTGGATTCTGGTGAGCAAGCCGTTCGGCTGATCGTTGGCGGTGGCAATCGGTGGATCTAGTCCCCGGTTCAATCCAAACTCCCATTGCGGTGTCGGCGGTGGTGTCGGCATCATGCTCGGTATGGCTGTGATCGCTGACCCTGGTGTGCTGCACACCGTGACAGGGTCGGCGACTCTTGACCAGATCGGCAGCATGCTCGAAGAGATGTGGTCGGTCCATGACCACGTCCCGTCATCAGTGCGGACTCAGGTCGCCATTGCTGTCGCCGAGATCGGCGCCAACATCGTCGAACACGCCGCCCAACACCGTCCGGTGCGGTTGCGGATGGAGGTCCTCGTA
>Ga0194055_10002536_pt1 | contig 14420 bp, 15 predicted proteins | sample SepL449m_MetaG_FD_155482 | JGI IMG/M metagenome (GOLD analysis project Ga0194055, IMG submission 155482) | Anoxic zone freshwater microbial communities from boreal shield lake in IISD Experimental Lakes Area, Ontario, Canada - Sep2016-L442-9m | ecosystem: Environmental > Aquatic > Freshwater >... | reverse complement strand
GGGCCGCCATGCCCATCAGCACCACCAACGTTCCCTCGAGGCGTCCGAGCAGGTCCCAGTCCACACCGGGCAGGACGGGGTCCCCATGATGCCCGGTCACTACCGTCACCGAGGTAGACACCGTGCGATGGGTGACGGGGATGCCGGCAGCGGCTGGGGCGGCAAAGGCTGAGGACACCCCGGGCACCACCTCAACCTCGATGCCCGCTTGGCGCAGCACCTCGGCCTCTTCTCCTCCCCGTCCGAACACGAACGGGTCACCGCCCTTCAACCGGACGACCGGACGACCCGAACGTCCATGGGTGACCAGGAGATCGTTGATGTCGGCCTGGAGCCCCGACTGACCCGGTCCCTTTCCCACGTCGATCAGTTCTGCACCGTCGGGCACGAGATCGAGGAGCTCGACGGCGATCAGCCGGTCGTAGATCACCACCTCGGCGGCCCGCAGCAGCTCTGCCCCTCGCAGAGTGAGGAGACCTGGATCGCCGGGACCGGCACCCACCAGGGCGACGGTCATGGAGCTGGGCTCCACGACATCAGTTCCGCGCCCCCGGCGTCGTCGATCAGGTACCGGGCCACGGCCCGGCCAAGAGCGAGGCCATCAGTGCCCACCATCTCATGGCGTAGGACCACGAGCCCGTCGGCCCCGGCCACCATGCCGGTCAGTCGGATTCGGCTGTTGCCACCGTTGGCATCGACCGCACTCACCGGTACGGCATGGGCTCCGACCGGAAGCGTGCAGCCTCCGCCCAGCTCGGCCAAGAAGGCACGTTCGGCCTCGACCAGATAGCGGACAGAGTCGTCATCGATGGCAGCCAGGATCGTCCGGGTGACGTCGTCCTCTGCCCGACACTCGACGGCCAGGGCACCCTGGGCCACCTGGGGCAGCATCACTTCGGGCTCCAACGTCTCGACCGCCATACCCGGCGGCGGATCCCAGTCCAGCCGGTCGAGGGCGGCCCGAGCGGCCACCACTGCAATCACTCCGTCGGCCCCGACCTTGGCCAGTCGGGTCGCCAAGTTGCCACGCAGGTCGGTGAAGGTGAGGTCTGGGCGCAGATTAGCCAGCTGTACCCGGCGACGGGCCGAACCGGTGGCCACCAAGGCTCCGGTGGGGAGCCCCTCGAGCCGGCCGCCCACCAGCACATCGCGGGGATCTCCTCGTTCCGGAAAGGCTCCGATCACCATGCCCGGGATACTCAGTGCCTCCGAGGCCGGCAGGTCCTTGGCCGAGTGCACGGCAGCATCGGCATCACCCCGGGCCACTGCGGCCTGAACCTCTTTGACGAACACCCCCTGCCCACCGATCTGGGCCAGGGGCACGTCGGTGCGCCGGTCGCCCTCGGTGTCGACGATCATCGGCTCGGCCGCCACACCGACTGCGGCCAGCAGCGCCACCACCCGGTCGGCCTGCCACCGAGCCAGGGGCGATCCCCGGGTGGCCAGGCGGAACGGCCGTGCCACCGAGCTCATGCCGTCTGTCCGGTCACGAATCAGAGGTCGAACAAGGAGCGCAGCGCCTCGGCCAGTCGCTCCCCTCGCGGAGTACCGGCGGCCTCCTTGAGGACGACCGTGGGCTGGTGCAGCAACTTGGCCACCAACGACCGGGTCACGGCATCGACCTGCGCCCACTGCTCCTCATCGAGATCGGACTGCTTGGAGCGGAGGCGATCCAACTCGGCCAAGCGGGCCGACTCGATGCGCGACCGGAGGGCCGACACGATCGGCGCTGCATCCCGGGCCCGCGAGGCGGTGCGGTAGCGCTCGACCTCCTCGGTGACGATGCCAGTGGCTGCCACCACCTCGTCCTGTCGCCCACCGATGGCCTCGGCCACCGCTATGCGCAGGTCGTCCATGTCGAGGAGCACCAGGCCATCGAGGGTTGATGACTCTGGCTCCACATTGCGGGGCACACCGAGGTCGACCACCACCAGGTCTCCTCGGTCGCCACGGCCGGAAACGGCAGCCTGCAGTAAGGCGCGATCGATAATCGGATGAGCGGTGCCCGCAGTGGTGAACACCACGTCGGCGTCACCGACCACCGCGCCGAGGTCGTCGAGCCCTTGGACCTCCACAGCCGTCGCCGCATCGCCTGGCAAGGCGGCCGCCAGCGCCTCGACCCGTCCGGCACTTCGATTGGCCACTACCAGGTGGGCCACCTGATGGCCCGCCAGGGCCTGGGCCACGCCCTCGCCCATCTCGCCAGCGCCGATGATGGCCACCCGAGCAGCCGACAGCCCGCCGGGACGGCGAGCAGCGGCCAGGGCTACTGCACCGTGGGACATCGAGGTAATGCCGCGTGCGATGGATGTCTCGGAACGGACCCTCTTGCCGGTCTCCACCGCATGGCGGAACAAGGTGCCGAGGACTGGCCCGGATGCCTGCTCGCCCTGGGCTCGTTCCCAGGCCCGGCGGACCTGTCCCAGGACCTCGGACTCGCCGAGGACCGCGGAGTCAAGGCCCGATGCCACCGAGAACAGGTGATCGACTACGTCATCGTCGAACCGGATGGTCCAGTACTCCGAGAGGGTCTCGACCGAACTGCCACTGACGTCAGCCAGGAACTCCTGGATCTCGGACACGCCGTCGTGGAAACGCTCCACCACGGCGTAGACCTCCGTGCGCAGGCAGGTCGACAGCAGGACCGCCTCGGACAGGTTGGGCTGGTCGCGAAGCCGTCCGAGCGCCTTGGCCGTATCGGTCTCGGTGATCGATACCCGGTCGAGGAGCTCTAGTGGCGCGTGCTTCTGTTCGAGGCCGACAACGATCACCGACACGGGGGCACCGCCTGAGTTGGTGCCTGGCTCACTGGATCGGTCACTTCGTCACAGCCTCGTGGTCACAGCGTCGGTGGGATCGGTCGGTCGGTGGGATCGGTCGGTCGGTGGGATCACCCAAAATGCTCATTCGGAGAAGGTCTGCTCTCTCTCCCCACACTACCGAGTGACGGAAACCGCCCTGACCCGGCAATGCCGTGGGTCCACCAGCATCGCGGCACAGAGCCTGCACCGCCAGTCGCTGGTCCCCAGCATCATCCCAGCCCGTCAAATGTGCGCCCAACGGAACCGATCACCGGCATGGCGGCGACATCACCATCGTGGAGGTGGCGAGCCTGGTAGAAGCTCATGAGTTGGAGTTCCATGCTGAGGTCGACGTAGCGCAGCAGGGTGCCCGAGGGCACCTCGAGGCGGCAGGGGGCGAAGTTCAGCAGCGACCGGATACCGGCGGCGACCATCAGGTCGGCCACCCGCTGGGCCACCGAGGCCGGGGTGGTGATGACGCCGATCGACAGCGGTGTGGACTCGGCGATGGCGGCCAGGTCGTCAGGGTGGCGTACCTCTACACCGTCGATCCGTTCGCCGATGATGGCCGGATCGGTGTCGATCATCGCCGCCACGGCGAAGTTGCGGGCGGCGAACCCTTGACTGCGGGCCAGTGCACGCCCCAGGTTCCCGATCCCGGCGATCACCACGTTCCACTCCCGGTCGAGGCCGAGGTGGTGGTCGATCTGGTCGGCCAGATACGTGACGTCGTAGCCCGACCCCCGGGTGCCGAACGAACCCAACAACGAAAGGTCTTTGCGCACCTGGGCCGCGTTGACCTGAGCGGATGCGCCCAATCGCTCTGAGGAGACCGTGGTGGTGCCCGAGCGGCCAAGTTCTTCGAGGATCCGCTGGTAGACCGGCAGTCGGACCACCGTGGCTTCAGGGATCCGCCGTAATGGCGCGCCCGGACCCGGCGTGTCGGACTCGTGGTCCGGCGGAAGAGGTGTGCTTGGCACGGCCTGGATCCTTGTCCGGCCTAGCGGCCGATCTGCCTCGACCGCTCGACGGCAGCGGCCACTGCCTCGATGAAGGCGGAGCGCACCGCCTTGAACTCCAACGTCCGCACGGCGGCCGCCGTGGTCCCCCCCGGCGAGGTCACCGCGGCTCGAAGGACAGCCGGGTCCTCGCCGGTCTCGTCAAGCATGCGCGAGGCGCCAAGCAACGTGCCCACCACCAACTGATGGCTGACGTCACGGGTCAACCCTGCGGTGACCCCGGCCTCGATCATGGCCTCGGCCACCAAGAAGATGTACGCCGGTCCCGACCCGGAGACCCCGGTGACGGCATCGAGTTGGCGTTCTGGGACCCGCACGACCGTGCCAACGGCCCCGAGGATCCCCTCGGCCCAGTCCAGGTCGGCCGAGGTGGCGGCCATGCCGCCCGACAGTCCGGCCACGCCCGCCCCGACCAGCGACGGTGTGTTGGGCATGGCTCGGATCACAACCGATCCTGCGGGCATGACTGCCTCCAGTCGAGCCGATGCGATGCCGGCCACGATGGAGAGGACGCGACGTGCCCCGTTGGCGGCCAGGGTCAGCAGTACCGGCTCGGCCACATCGGGCTTGACGGCGAGGAGGACGTCCTCGGCCTCGATGGGCATCGCGACCACGGTCAGACCAGGAAAGGACTCCTCGAGCCGAGCGCGCTGAGCGGGGTCCGTCTCACTGACGGCGAGGTCGGCGATCGGGGCCCAATCAGCGGCGAGCAAGCCGGTGAGCAGGGCGGTGCCCATCTTTCCGCCGCCGACGAGGAGAAGTCTGGGTGCCATGCCCGAACGCTACCAGCGGGCTCCGGTCTGTCCTGGTGCCATCGGCGGACGGGGTGGTCACGTGGACCTCGAGCGGTCAGGAGGTCTCGAGCCAACTCGACCGCGGCGTCAGCGCTCCGACTGCGGGCGCCGCCGGTAGCGGCCCTCGTACCCGATGGACATGGCTGTCGGGAAGCACTCGTCGGTATAGGCCAATGACGACCCGACGATCCGGTCGAGCTCGTCGTCGTCGACCCGGGACACCGGCACCCTGCCCACCAGGTAGATGGCATCCTCGGCTCCGAGGGCGAACGACAGGCCGATCAGATCGGCGTTGCGCTTCAAGAGGTACTCCCAGGTGGCCTGGATGTTCGTTTCGGGGGCTGGCATGAACTGCGCCTCGTGACGGAGGGTCCGCTGGCGCAGAGTCAGCCACACGGTGACGAACTCCTTTTCGTCTCCTCGAAGGCGCAGGTACCAGCGAGGGGCACCGGTGATGGGGTCGCCGCCGACCTGGCGATCGACGGCCACCAATGCACCCCCGGTAGCCAGCTCGCGCGCGGCCCAGTCGTCTATTCGAGCGCAGACGGCATCCCGTTCGGCGGCGTCCAGGACGCCGGACCAGTCATCAGGCATCAGTCATCAGTCATCAGTCATCAGTCATCAGTCATCAGTCATCGACACATGCTCATCGGCACTCGACCAGCCGGCCCAACGTGAGGTCGGCGTAGATCTCCACCAGCAATCGGGCGGCCCGGGCCCACGTATATCGCTGGGCCCGCAGCACCGACCCAGCGCTCAAGCGCTCGGCCAGCATCGGCTCGGCCAGGATCTGGCGCACCCATCCGGCGTAGGCCTCGGGGTCAGGCTCCTCCACCAGGTACCCGGTCCGTCCGTGATCGACCAGGCTGCGCAGCCCACCCACGTCGGATGCGACTACCGGCGTACCGCAGGCGGCGGCCTCGAGCGCCACAAGTCCGAACGACTCGGCCCGACTGGGGACTACCGAGACGTCAGCCGCTCGGTAGTAGGTGGACAGCAGTTCGTGGGGCTGAGGTGGGACAAAGATCACCCGGTCGGCCACACCGAGATCGTCGACCAGCGCCTCCATGCGCGCTACCTCTTCGATCCCGTGCGGCCCGCTCGGTCCACCGACCACCATCAAGCGCGCATCAGGGTGGTCCCTGTTCAATGAAGCCAGGGTGGCCACGGCCACGGCCAGGCCCTTGAGTGGCTGGATCCGCCCCACGAACAGCAGCAGCGGTCCGACTGCGGCCAGCCCGAGGGCTCGGCGGGCCTGCGCCCGGTCGCCGGGGCCGAAGAAGGCATGGTCGACCCCGGGGGCCACGATCCGGATGCGAGTGGGGTCCGCCCCGTAGAGATCGGAGATCTGGGCCGCTTCCACCGAGCACGAGGCCAACACGGTGTCCGAACAGCGGATAATGGCCGCCTCGGCCTCGGCTCGGACGTGCCGCGAGTGGGCCTCGACCAGCTCGGGGCTCGACTCGGCCTTGACCCGGTCGAGAGTGTGGAACGTCGATACCAGCGGAAGGCCAAGTTCGTGCTTGATGGCGTGGCCGGCGATGCCGCTCAGCCAGTAGTTGGCATGTATGGCCTCGAACGGCACATCGTCATCTGAACCGAACCGGCCGGCTGCCGTCATCGACTTGAGGACCCCCTCGGCGAACTCGTCGACCACCTCGATCAGCGCCTCCTTCTCCAACGGAGATGGCGGGCCGGCAGCTACGTGATGCACCCGGAATCCGGGCTCGATGTCCACGGTGGCGGGTAGATCGTCAGACGAGGCCCGGGTGTAGACGTCGCATTGCACGCCGGCCCGAGCCAGGGCGGCTGACAACTCGCGCACGTACACGTTCATGCCGCCGCCGTCGCCGGTACCGGGCTGGGCCAGCGGCGAGGTGTGGAGAGAGAGTACGGCGAGTCGCCTCATGCGGCGTCGATCCTACCGGGAGGTCGCCGTCAACCGGCTGCGGCCGTCGGGCTGACTTCGCCGGGGGCATCGATGTCGCCCGGTTCATCGGCGATCGGGACGGCGGCGAGGTCCACCCCGGGCACACCTAGGTCTTCGTTCTCGTGGCGGAACGACAGGTAGATCCGCATCATCGCCTGCCGCTGCTCCTCGGTGAGGTGCTGGTCGGCGAAGATGTGCCGGGACAGGTCGGTGTCCCCCGTCGGGCGCTCCAGGATCCCAGCCTGGACGTACAAGGTCTCGGCCGAGATGCGCAGCGCCTTGGCGATCTGCTGAAGGATCTCGGCCGAGGGGCGGCGCAGGCCACGCTCGATCTGGCTGAGGTAAGGGTTGGAGATCCCGGCCAACTCGGAGAGTCGTCGCAACGACAACCGGGCCGAACTGCGCTGCTCGCGGATGAATGACCCGAGCTCGTTAAAGCGCTCGGGCAGCTCCTTGACGAAGCGGTCGCCATCGTGGCCGACCGGCTCTTTCACGACAGGAGGCCGTCCACCGAGGCGCGCCCGGACTTGTGGCGCTCGACCAGTTCGGCCTGGAGGGTGTCGATCCGCTCGTGCAGTCCGCGGCGCTCCCCGGACACCCGGTTCTCCAACTGGCGGAGCCGGCCAGCCAGATCGTTCAGTTGTTCGGAGTCCATGGTGGCCAGGTGGCCGATGTCGCCAGCGCCCAGGATGGCGTCGAGTTCGGTGGTCATCGCCTCCATGTCGTCAGTGTCCGGGCTGTGGAATATGGGGTTCCGCCCAGGTCCGGCGGGGCGGCCAGGGCCGGCCATGATGCCGGCCAGGTTGTCGACCACACTCGATAGGTCGGGGGCGTCCGATCCTTCGGGGCGCTCCATGTAGGCGTGGACGATGTCCATACGGCCCTGGATGAGGCGCCTCAAGTAGGAGAGCGCGCCCTCCGCTTCCTGGCACTCGGTGCGCATGCGGCGGATGTCGTCCAACGACAAGCCTTCGACATCGTCGAGGTAGGTCGGGGCGAGGAGGCGGCTGAGTTCATCCGGGGTGCTCGGCATCACCGACGATCGTACTCCCTAGGCCAGGGGCTGGGCCCGGTTCGTCCCGTCGGGGCGTAGCGGTAGATGGCGCGCCCCACTACCGAGGCCACAGGAACCGGCCCGAAGGTACGGCTATCGGTGCTGGCGGCAGGGTTATCGCCGAGCAACTTGAGGGTGCCGGCGGCACGGTCGACCGAAGCCACCCTCTTGACCAGTGTGCGACTCGGATCCCTCGGATCGGCCACCGCCACCACGTCGCCAACCTCCGGCCACTTGAATCGGCCGAAGCGTTGGGCCAGTACCACCAGTCGGTCGCCAGCCATCATCGTTGGAGCCATGGAGTCCCCCACCACCTCCACTCGACGGACAGCCCGACCAACCACGCAGACAAAGGCAATCCCACCAAGAGTTATGAGGCCCGCCAGCACGACCGGGAATGTCGGTCGGCATCGGGGCAGGGTTCGGCCCATCCTGGGTAAGGTGGCGTCGACGGGGCCCATACCCCACTCTGTACCAGAAGGATCGGCGCGCGCCGATCCCAAGCGGGCGCCTGAGAGGTGGCCCGCATGGGGATCTCCGATCGCCGGCACCATCGATCAGTAGCAAATAACACCACCACTCACCACAGGAAAGAGGATCACCCATGCGCATCGCAGACCACCTGCTCGCACTGGCCGACCGCGTGTCGTCCCCCATGGCCGTCCATGCCCACTGCGACCTGCCGTGTGGCGTCTACGACCCGGCCCAGGCCCGCATCGAGGCCGAGTCGGTCAAGGCCACCATGGAAAAGGCCAATGCCTCCGAGGACGAGGCGTTCCGGATCCGGGCCGTCCTCATCAAGGAGCAGCGCTCTGACCTGGTGAAGCAGCATCTGTGGGTGCTGTGGACCGACTACTTCAAGCCCGAGCACCTCGAGCGCTTCCCCGACCTCCACGACAAGTTCTGGAAGGCCACCAAGACCGCTGGCGAGTGCAAGAAGACGAACGACGTGGCCGTGGCCGACCGTCTCCTGGCCGAGATTGCCGCCATCGACGCCATGTTCTGGGAGTCAAAGAAGTAAGTACCACGTCAATTGACCCCGTCCATGCCGGCGGGTAGCAGTGCTGCTCTCATGACAGTGCCCACCCGTTGGGGTGGGCACTGTTACGTCCGTGGGTCGATGCCGCCGATCGGGTTCGAAAAGGTTCACCGAGAATTCGCCCTTGGATAATCGGCCCGCCACAGTTGCTCCGGTAGACCAGGTTGCGCGAACGTTTGTGCCAACGCAACGAAGGGTAGGGGACATGCGACGGATTCATCGAGTGGCAGCATTGGGTGCTACCGCAATCATGGTGGCGGGGGCGGTCATCACCGCAGGAGGCCTTCCCGGTACTTCACGGGCGGGTGCATCGACGACCCCTACGCAGTTCGGAACACTCTCGAACTTCGACGTGTTCAACGACACCGGCCAAGAGACCCACGGGTTCGAGGTCGAACTCGATGGCGTCGCCCCTGCTGACGTGATCAGCGTGTTCGGCGCCCCCTACGAGCGCTACGGGGATCCGACAGTGACCGCGTTCTCCGGCGGCACGATGGTCACCTATGCCAGCCCGTACGACGCAGCCAGCCAGACCTGGCAGGTCGGCACCCCGTTGGCACCAGCGGTCATCACGGCGACCATGGGACACCAGTGCTGGACGGGTGGATCTTCCACCTATCTGACCGACGGCTGTGACCACTTCGGCCTGGGCCTGAGCGCTACGCCGACCAACATCGTCTACAACTGGCTCACCGCTGACCCCAACCAGGCTGGCCAGCTGGTCCACGCATCCACTGGCAGCGTGGCTGTTCCTGCTCCAGCATTCAATGTGACCCCTGCACCCGTCGGTGCCGTCAATCAGCAGCCGGTGGTCCAAGCGGTGGTGAACGCCTCGGACAACCCGGCAGACGCTCAGCTCGGCGATGCCTTCTGGGCCAAGGTCTACATGTCGCAGTCGCCATCCAAGGCTGATCTGGGGCACCTGGTCACCGACGACCCCCAAGTGCCCACCGCGGTGGAGACCGAGTGGGCCATCCTCCAGCCAGGAGCCGGGGGATCCCTCGCCCAGCAGCTGTCCAACGAGTTCCAGGTCAACGCCAACGACAACTCGGTCGTCCAGCGCTACGAGTACTACCAGTACACCGGGGCCTACGACCCAGAGACCCACGAAGCGCTTCCGATCAATGATTCGAACCCGGTGGCCAGTGACGTCGGGAACCTGACCGGCAATCAGATGGTGGCCCTCAACCTTCCCGGAGGCCCCAATGCCGACACCTCGGCTCCGACGATCACCATCAAGACCAAGGCACCGAAGAAGCCCAAGAAGACCACCACGTTCAAGGTGACCTTCAAGGCCACAGATCCCAACAGCAAGCACTTCACCTACTACTGCGCCCTCGACGGCGCAGTTCCTTCGCCCTGCGTATCGGGTGTCACCTTCACCGGACTGACCCCTGGGGCCCATGATGTGGTGACCTATGCCGCCGACCAGGCGAACAATGCTTCGGCGCCGGCGACGCTGCACTGGACCATCGCCGGCTAGCGAGTACCTCGAGGTGTAATGACTTGTCCGGCATGGCTCCTGGCCGCGTTCCAGATCGCAAGTCGATCGGTCCCGAGCGCCCGGAACGGGTACACCGGTACGCTCGGCTCATGGCCGGACCCCATCGCTTCATCGTCACGTGGGGCCGGATGGGCCGCCACGACTTCATGGCCGAAGAGGTCGAGGCATGGGACCCCGAGGACGCCATGGTCGTGGGGGCCGAACTCCACCCCGAACTACCCCGCCCCCGGGTGGCTGTGCTCGCCTCTCAAGCCGGACCGCTGAAGTTCGGGATCAAATCCACAGAGAAATGACCGGTCCGGCGGTGGCTGATGCTCCAGGATCCGACGGTTGCCACTGGTATATCCCCAGGTGAGCGACCAATTCAGCAGAAATCTGAAGAATCTCGAGAAATCGCTACAGTTCGCGTAGCCACCTGCCGATAACGGCGGTACCGAGTCTGCGAACCGGCTCAGGTCATGCGGCTCAGGCCGTGCGGCTCAGAATCAAGTGGTGGGCGACGTCACCGATGGGGAGCCCGCTGCCTTTGGCGGCGCGGTCCCCTCTGATGCGCTGCACCGACCGCAGGAGCGAATGATCGGGGACTCCGCCAGCCGGTCGTCGTCGATCGGATCCCCGCACTCCTCGCACCGGCCGTAGGTGCCGTCGTCGAGGCGGGTCAGGGCCAGCTCGACCTCGTCGAGGAGTCCATCCACCGCGTCCACCGCCGAGCGATGTGTTTCCTGCTCGCCATCTTCGTCTGAGCTGTCCTGCTCGTCCCTGTCGTTGGTCACGTCAGGGTCGTAGTCCACGTCCACGTCCACGTCCACGTCCGTTTCGTAGTCCACGTCAGGGTCTGCCTCGAACTCCGCTCCGATTTCAGCGTCGACTTCGGCTCCGTCGTACCCCAACTCGTCGGCCGGCTCCTCGGTGACGTCTTCGACCACCAGATCGTCGGACACTGCTCCGACCACCGCGTCGTCCACGATCACATCGTCCTGGATGCTTGACCCCTGGCTACCCGGACCCTGAGCAACCGGACCGGCGTCATCGCTCTGGTCCGAACCAGGACCGTCGTCGTCACGTCCGCCGTCCGTGCGACCATCGTCGTTGCTCCCTCGAGACCACTCCGTCTGCATACGCCTGAGCGTACCCCCGGTGATCGGACCATCTCGTAGGGTGTCCATGTGCAGTCCGGACACCCTCAGCGCTCGCCAGCCAAGACCGGCCACGACCCCTCGGCCGCCCTGGCACAGCTGGTCGGCACCGGCCAGCTCGTTCCCTGCCTGGGAGGCATCGAGCGCGTCGCCGTCGAGCTCGACCAGGCGGCCTCGACCCAGGCGCATCCGGCCGCGGCTGCACGGGTCACCGAATTCCTCCCCTGGTACTCAAGCGTGCATCGAGGGGCAGGATTCCGCTCGCGCCGTGCCACGGTCGCCTACGAGGACGCTCGTCGGGCCGTGCTGGCCTTCGCCGTCCGTGACGAAGACGGCCCCGACGTGGCCATCTTGTGCCGCAATACCACCGAGGCCATCAACCACCTCGCCTACCGCCTCCGCCTGGATCCGACCGACGTAGTGGTCACTACCGTGGTCGAGCACCACGCCAACCTGCTGCCGTGGGGGCGGGTGGCCGAGCGCCGCTATGTGGAGTGCGACACCGACGGCACCTTCACCACCGATGACGTGATCGCCGCCCTTGATGCCGGTCGGACCAAGCCGGCGCTGTTGGCTGTCACCGGTGCGTCCAACGTGTCAGGCTGGCTGCCGCCCATCGACGCCATCATCGCTGCTGCCCACGAGCGAGGGGTGCCGGTACTGGTGGACGCCGCCCAGTTGGCCCCGCACCGTCCCCTCCCGGCCGAGGCCGATTTCCTGGCTCTGTCCGGCCACAAGCTCTACGCCCCCTACGGCAGCGGTGCTCTCATCGGGCCCCGGGCCCTGTTCGAGACCGGGGATCCCTTCCTGGCCGGTGGCGGGGCGGTCGACCTGGTCGGCCTGGACGAAGTCATCTGGACCGCACCCCCCGACCGTGAGGAGGCCGGCTCGCCCAACGTGGTCGGCGCCATCGCCCTCCACGCCGCCATCGATGCCTTGGGAACCATCGGATGGGAGACGATCGAAGAGCACGAGCGTGCGCTGGCCACCCGGCTCCACAGCGGCTTGGCTGCTATCGACGGCGTCCGGCTGCTCGGCCCAGTGGGTGCTGGCCGAACCGACGTCGCTACCCTGCCCGTCGCCCCGTTCACTATCGACGGGATGCACCACGCACTGGTAGCCGCCCGGCTGAGTGCCGAATACGGGATCGCAGTGCGCCACGGCTGCTTCTGCGCCCACCCCTACGTCATCCGCCTCCTCGGCATGGACGCCGCATCTGTCGATGCCTACCGCAGCGAGGTGCTGGCCGGCGACCACCGCAACGTCCCGGGGGCGGTTCGGGCCAGTGCTGGGCTCGGCACCTCCGGTGACGATATCGACGCGCTGCTGGTGGCGGTGGCCGAGTTGGCTGGTGGATCTGCTCCTCCCGTCCCCTACGAGCAAGACCCGGGCACCGGGGACTTCTTTCCGGTGACCGATGAGCCCGGCTGGCGCAATGCGGCCCAGGAGCTCGGTGCCGCCTGCTCGCGAGGATGAGGTGCATCGCCACATTCGAGCAGGCCTACGATCGCACGATGCTGGAGACCGCGGAGCGATGACCCGACCCGTGGAGTCCGGTTCGAACAGGGCAGCGGGCCGGACTCGGCCAATGCGCGCCCTTGTCGTGCTCCCTTTGGTCCTCGGGCTGTGCGCCGTCTCGCTTACCGCCTGCAGTAAGGAGTCGGTTACCCCGGCCACCTCTCCCGTGGCCTATGTGGCCTTGGGGGCAACTGTGGCCAATCCGGGCAGCACGGTGGCCGTGGTGAACACTGCTACCGCGGCCCAGGGCCGACCGATCACCACCGGCACCCTGCCATCGGGGCTCGCCCTCGTGCCGACGGCCAAGGAACTGCTGGTGGTGGACAAGGCCGACAACGAACTTGTGGTGGTGTCGACCGCGTCGGGCAAGGTGACTCACCGCATCGGCGTCGGACTCGAGCCGGTGGCCGTGGCGGCCACAGCTGACGGCACTCTTGCCTTAGTGGCGAACTTCGGTGACAACACCGTCACACCAGTCCACCTGTCCGACTTCACAACCAGCGCCCCGGTGGCAGTCGGACGCCAGCCGTCGGCCGTGGCCATCACCCCGAACGGCTCCCAAGCGCTAGTGGCCTCTTACCAGGACGGGACCCTCACCCCGATCGCCCTGCCCGCGCTCACTGCCGGACCCGCTGTGCCGGTCGGAGGGGAGCCCACGGCCGTGTGGATCTCCTCGGACGGGACAACCGCCCTGGTGGCTGACTTCCAGGCCAACGCCATCACCCCGGTTGTCCTGCCCGCACTCACTTCGGGTCCAGCCATACCCATCGGGGCCAACCCCACCGGGATCGCCGCGGCCGCCGGGGCATCCACCGCCTGGGTCAGTGCCGGCCAAGGAGTCACTCCGCTCACGGTCGCCACCCGCCAGCCCGGCACCGCCATCTCGGTGGGGGCACCGGCCGAGGCCGTGGCTGTCGCAAGAGATGGACATGTCTGGGTAGGCACCGCCGATGGGACGTTGGTCGAGATCGACCCGACCACGTCCAAGGTCGTCCGCAAGATCACCCTGACCGGTCTGCCTTCGGCCATCGTCATCGCCCCGGCATCTGGCTGACGCGTCAGGTAGTGGGCGTCGGCTCCCCCGGGGCGCGGGCCCCGACGAACGGGGTGTGGCGGCGGATGGTGAAGCCCATGGCCTCATAGAGGCGGATGGCATCGACGTTGTCGACCCCCGTGTGCAGATACGGGGTCTCTTCCCGGGCCACGATCCCTGCCACCACCACCCGGACGAGCAGTTCGGCCAGCCCTTGGCGACGGTGCTCGGGGTGAGTGGACACCGCGCTCACCTCGGCCCACCCTTCGGGCCGCATGCGCTCACCGGCCATGGCGACGAGCTGCCCGTGGCGACGGATTCCGACGTAGCCGCCGAACTCGTAGGTCCGAGGAGCAAAGGGGCCGGGACGGGTCAGGTCGACCAGCTCCAGGATGTCGTCGGCATCGTCAGCACCCAGCGGAGCCACTTCGTCCGACCCGATGGCACGGCCGGCCGACTCGACCACCAGGCGCTCGCCCGTCATCTGCACGCCGGTGCCGTCGAACTCCAGGATCCAGCCCGGCGGCGGGGTACCCGTGCACCCCGTGGTGGCCACGACCCCGCCCGGTCCGACCAGTTCGGCCATATCCGC
>Ga0194055_10002535_pt1 | contig 14423 bp, 12 predicted proteins | sample SepL449m_MetaG_FD_155482 | JGI IMG/M metagenome (GOLD analysis project Ga0194055, IMG submission 155482) | Anoxic zone freshwater microbial communities from boreal shield lake in IISD Experimental Lakes Area, Ontario, Canada - Sep2016-L442-9m | ecosystem: Environmental > Aquatic > Freshwater >... | reverse complement strand
GCATTAGCTGCAGTAGAACCTGCAACTGTCATACCTGCTGTCGCGAGTGCGACAAACATAATTGGCGCGATGATTTTACGCATCGCACTCCAAGTTTCTTTCATAAGAAAGGTTCCTTCCAATAAGGGTTAATTGAAAGTGATTTGAAAGTAACTAAAGCGCACTCAGTTTGATGAATACCTCTTTGGATACATCAAATCACTTGGAGTGCGCACACACATCCTTTATGAATAGTAGGCACTAAATGGGGGTGTGCGCAATAGAAAGTAACAAAAATATAACAAAAAACTGATTTATTTTTTTTACGTCTTTTTCCTGCAAATAAAGGGAAAAGCCAACGGGTGACCGGTAGTTTTCACTACCAGCCACCCGTTTAGGTCTAAATTGGGCTTTTTCTTATGGAGCAACGTAACTTTGCGAGAACGAATAGCTCCATTTACCAACCTTGACGGTCCAAGTTGTTAGGCCCGGATTAGTAGCCATGAACACTAAGTCTTGGTAGTAGGTGAAGCCAAAAGTATTCACTGATTTGAAATTCGCCCGACTATTGAAATCAGTGAATCCAGCATTCTTCTGATCTGCTGTGGCAAGCGCTGAGAGTCCGCCATTGTCGGCAGTGATTTTCACTTCAGGCGCCCAAATAAACTGACGCTTCAAATTCTTCAAAGCAGTTATGTTGAAAGCCGCAATAATCGTGTCATTAAGTGAACTGTCTGACGGATCTAATGTCATGTCAGGATTCATCTTGCCGCCGGTGCTGTAGTTTCCTTTACCGTCCGTGACATTTGGTCCACGGAATGAAATTGGGAACACTGCATCGCCCAATGGACAACGAATGGTATTCAAAGTATTCGGGCAACCGCCATTGATGGTGATGTCTGCTGCAAGCTGGAACCACATTTGATCTACCACTTCATCGATTTCATTTGAAGTTACATAAGCCACGAAACCTACAACGCCAACAGTCTTCTTGTGCGGTGGATCTGGGTTCACATCAACGTGTGAATTAATTTCAGCAGCCTTGTTCTTATTTACGGCTGAGAAGGTTGCGTATCCTTGGGCGTCTGTTTTAACAGTACTTGGGTACTTGCCCCACTTAGCTGAGGTTCCCTTTAACGAGATCGCCAATGGCAATTTTGCAATCGGGGTTCCCCAAACATCGCGAACAAAGAATTTAAGTGCAACCGTGGAACCTGGCGCATAAGTCTTTGCATATGCCTGGGCGTAATCGTAGGTCTGACTACCTTGGAACCAGGCACGGTTTGCCACCGACCAGTCGAAAGTCTGATCACGGAAATCGATGCCGGCACAAAGGTTAATTGAAGGCTGGTTTAGCACGCACTGACGGCCCGTTGGGGTACCAACAAGTTTGATTACCGGACGCCATCCAGCTTTCTGCCAAGTAATAACCTGCGGACCAACCGCAACTGTGGTGCGAACCAAAACGGGATTAGCGGTCTGAGTGATGTTGAAATTGACAGCTGGAGTGTCATTCCAGCTTGTACCACCATCAGTTGAGTATTGGTAAACGGTGTTGGCAGGAGCGCCAACGACCCGCGTATAAGCAACATTGGTGACCATCTTTGTGGTCAGTGGCTTCTTTTTTACAACTACCGACTTGTCGGAAACCCTAGGGGTAACAGTTCCGGTCTGGGTCAAAATGCTCACAACAACGCTATCGAATTCTGCTGCTGCACCTTTCAAGGTAACAGTAGCTTCGGCATTACCGTCGTTATCGGTAGTAGCAGGCACAAGGTCAAGGTAAGTAGGGCTGCCAGCAACGTCTTTCAAAACTGGGGTAGGCACTGACGAAACACCTGGCACTGCCACGGTGTAGGTCATTGCATCGCCATCAGCGTTGTATCCCTGGAACACAAATGTGATCCGCTTGTTTGCTTGTTCCGCACCACCGGTGTAAGTGCTGGTGAATGAATTGCGGTCTGTGCGCACCCAAGCAAGATTGTGCTGCGTCTCAGAGTTGAAATCAATTTTGTCTGGGGCAAAAAGATCAGTTGCCTTTTCTTTTGTCCATTCGCGGTGCCAGTTTTCGAACACACCAACTTCAGACTTCACATGAAGATTGCTCCACTTCAAGCCGGTGGCCCACTGTGGGTCTGCTTTGGCGGGAACAGTCAAAGATGCCAAGGCGATCGCAATGATCGCACTTAAGGCTGCAAAAAACTTTTTATTCATGGCCTGCGCACATGTCCTCTCAGGTTGCAACACAATCATTAACGACTGCATTAACAATCGCGCGCACACACGATTACTTACAGCATAACTCGGCTGAGTCATACTTAGCCTGCCCAAAAAAAGTCTTGGACAAACCTTTGAAATGCTGATTAAACATCTCAAAAAATGGAGTTTAGGTGGACTCTCGAATCACAAGTGATGTTTCGAGCAGTCTGGGCTTTGGCTCTTCGCCGTTTAGTTGCGCAATCATTAGCTCAGCAGCAGCAGAACCTAAGCCCACAATGTCTTGGTGCACAGTAGTTAGTGGCGGACGCGAAGTTTGCGCGACGATTGTGTCATCAAATCCAACTAGCGCGATATCGCCGGGCACAGTCAAACCACGATCTTGAATTGCTGCCATCGCGCCAATTGCCATCAAGTCGTTTGCCGCAAATACTGCATCGATTTTTTCATTCTTATCAAGCAACTGATTCATTGCAGCAAAACCACTGTCGTGGGTGTAGTTACCATGCGCGATCATTGATGGCGGAACTTCCCGGCCAAGGTTCATGTGCACCTGCAAGAAACCGGCTAACCGCTGTGCGCCCGCACTTGCGGCTACTTCCCCAGTGATAGTTGCAATGTTCTTTCGGCCACAATCAATTAGGTGCTGAGTCGCTTGCTTTGCTCCACCAACATTGTCAGTATCTGCATGCAAGAACTGAAGGTAGATGTCTGGCGTGCCGGCCATCACAACTGGCAAACCCTCTTGTGCAAGTTGGAAAACGATTTCCTCATCGTGCACCTGGAAGAAAATTGCGCCGTCAACTGCGCCGCTATCTAGGTAGTTCGAAAGGTTGCCTTCGGAATTGTTGCTAGCGCCAACAAGAAGAAGCGTTTGCATATTGTTTTCCATCAGCACTCGGCTAACACCTGAAGTAACAGTGGCCCAGAATGGATCAGCAAAAATTGATAAATCGTCATCGATAATTACAGCGATCAGACCTGTTCGCCCGGTAGCCAATGCACTGGCAGCGCGATTCTTCTTGTAACCCAGTTTGGCAACTGTTTCATGGACACGTCGAGCACGTTCTGGATCAACGCGAACGTCACCATTTAAAACGCGAGAAACCGTAGCTTCACTAACCCCGGCTTCACGAGCAATTTGGGTGTAAGTGAGTTTGCCTTGGCTTTTCATATTCTCATTATTTCGCAGAAATCAGGGCCTGATTACCATGGGCACGCTGCTTGGAAATCACATCTTGGTAGAACCTTGCACTGTTTTTTGGCGTGCGCGCCAAAGTCTCAAAATCGACGTGAACTAGACCAAAACGTTTCGCATACCCTTCTGCCCACTCAAAATTATCCATAAGTGACCAAGCGAAATATGACTTAACTGGCACGCCATCTGCAATTGCCTCGGAAAGCGCAGTCAGGTGCGACTCAAGATAGGTAGCACGACGCTCATCTAAGACGATTCCCTCTTCATCTGGAACTTCCGGGAAAGCTGCACCGTTTTCGGTAATTGAAATGTTGGTAACCATCGGCCAATCGCGATTAATGCGGACCAGCAAATCGTAAAAACCATTTGGGGTAATTGGCCAGCCCATGTCGGTGTGCGGCAAAGGCGCTGATCCATCGAATGCCTGCGGGAATGGCGTAGGGCTTGGGCAAGTGGAAGGCGGTGCATCTGCAAGAGGGGGATTGATGTAATTGTCTGCGTAATAGTTAACGCCAATGAAATCTGGATTGCAAACAATTAGTGCTTCATCACCTGGTTGGAAAACTGCAGTGAAGTGATCACCAAATGACGCTACAACTTCTGTGGGGTACTGGCCATAAAACATTGCATCTAGCCACCAGCGGTTAAGTTGACCGTCAAGTAGAACTTCTACATCTTTAAGATCTTGATTTGTTGAATCAGTGACTCGGTAAGTGGTCATGTTAAGTGCAATGCCAACGTTGATATTTGGATTAACTTTCTTCATAGCTGCAGATGCCTGAGCGTGCGCAATCGAAGTGTGATGCGCGGCGGCTACACCTGCTGAAAGTTCTTGTCGACCAGGGGCGTGCACACCAGATAAGTAACCAAGCCAGGTAAATACCCAAGGCTCATTGAGTGTGATCCAGTTTGATACTCGATCACCAAACGCTTCAACACAAGCCGTCGCATAATCGACGAATACTGGAACAATTTCCCGACTAGCCCAACCGCCCTTATCTTCCAAAGCTTGCGGCAAGTCCCAGTGATAAAGAGTTACAACTGGCTCAATATTGTTTGCAATCAATTCATTGATTAACTTGTTGTAGAAAGCAAAGCCGCGTTCTTCGCGAACACCATCGCCATTAGGGAATAGGCGGGTCCACGCGATTGAGAACCGGTAACTTGTAACGCCGAGCTCTTTCATGATTGCGATATCCTGCGGGAAGCGATGGTAATGATCGCAAGCGATATCACCATTTTCGCCGTTAGCTACTTTGCCTGGAGTTGCGCAAAAAGTATCCCAAATACTCGGGCCGCGACCATCAATAGATGTCGCACCTTCGATTTGGTAACTCGAGGTTGCAACGCCCCAGTTAAAGTCAGCAGGAAACTTCATGATTAACCCTTTACCGCGCCGTCCATGACACCAGTTACTAGACGGCGGCCAACGAAAACAAACAAAATCAACAGCGGGAAGGTAGCCATGAATGAACCGGCCATGACGATGTTGTAGTCCATGCCATACGCTTTGGTATTTAGCTGATTGAGCGCTACCTGTAAGGTGAAATTATCTGGATTCTGCAGAATAAATAGCGGCATCAAATAGTCATTCCAAGAAGCTAAAAAGCTGAAAAGCCCAAGTACAAAAGCCGTAGGCAAAATCGCTGGCACGATCATCGTGCGGTAGATCCGCGGAATTGATGCGCCATCAATGCTGGCTGCTTCTAGTAACTCTTTAGGAACCTGGGCATCGATTGCCTGTCTCATCCAAAATACACCGAAGGCCGAAACCATTGCTGGCACAATCAGAGCCTTCAAACTATCGCCCCAGTTGAAATTATTGACGAGAATTTTGAATAGCGGAACCAAACCAAGCTGAGACGGAAGCATCAAGGTGCCCACAATCGCAAGCAACAGCCACTTTTTCCCAAGAAAATTCAGTTTGGCAAGAGCGAAGCCCGCAAGTGATGAGAAAAACACCTGCGCGCAAGCGACAGAAAGACAGACGAGAAGTGTGTTTAGCATGTTTCTAGTGAAAGGAACTTGCTTGTATACAGCGGCAACTTCATTCATGAAATTGTGACCAACTACAACACTTGGTGGCGTTTGAGAAATTACATCTGGGCTACTAGAAGCAACAACGAACATCCAATAGAAAGGGAAAAATGACAGGAAGGCAACTACTACTAAAACAACATAACTAAGTGGCGACATTTTTTTGTAAGTTGCGCCACGGTTTGAAGTGCGATTTGGCGCTCCCAATGTTTTTAGATCAGCGTCTGATGAAAGAGTTGTCATTATTTTAATCCTCGCTTGCAATTCTTCTAGTAATCAAAAAGTTGAGCGCAGTGATTATAAGAACGATAAAAGTAATTCCGATTCCAATTGCGGATGCATAACCATAATTGAAAAGGTCCTTTGCATACCGATATAGATACAGCGTCACTGTATTGAATTGTCCGGAAGATCCACCAGTGGTTTGGCCGCCACCGAAAGTCAGTGGTTCGGCAAATACTTGTAAGCCGCCGATAGTGCCCATGATGACCATGAACACGATTGTGTTTCTTAGACCCGGAATGGTTACATGTCGCAATTGTTGCCAGCGATTAGCCCCATCCAATGACGCAGATTCATAAAGCGCATTATCAATTGCGTTCATCGAGGCTAAGAATATAAGACTGTTATAACCCACCCAACGCCACGTAATCATCGTCGCGATCGCAACATGCGAAGCTAATGTGTTTTCAAGCCAATCAATGTTGCCAATGCCAAGAAATTGTAGACAGTAATTGATCAGGCCATAATCGCGGCCAAAAAGTTGACCGAATACAACGGCAATTGCTAGCCCTGAAGTGATGTTTGGAACCAACAGAATAGTTTGCCAGACCAGGCGGAACCGTAGTCTTGGATTGCGTAAGATACTGGCCAGTCCTAAAGCCAGAACCATCTGCGGCACGGTAGAGAAGAACCAAATGCTGAAAGTGTTTCGAGTTGCTTTCCAGAATTCTGGATCATGCCACAAATTTCTAAAGTTTTTTAAACCTACAAATACTTCGTTAGCATCGAGTGGATTTTCAAGACTTGTTAAAGAAATATAGACAGAATAAATAATTGGGATGACCCCAAAAATAAAGAATATGATGAAAAATGGCGAAGTAAATAAATAGCCCCAAGCGGTTTCTCTTGCTTTATTGCCATTCCAAGATTTCGCTGGCTTGCCGCTACTAGGCGAGCCGGAAACGCGAGCACCGCGGCGACCCTTAGGACTCGGCGCCGAGTCTGGGGTCATTGTTGTTGCACTCACGTTTCCAACTCTCTAATTAGTAAATATTTTTGGAGTACTTAGCGATCCAATGCAGTTTTAATATCCGCAACGGCTTGGTTCCAAGCTTGCGAGGTATTCTGCTTTTTCGCTTCGATCCGGCCAAGTGCCTGGCCAAATATGGCCATGATTGCTCGTTCTTTTGGTCCTTCGTAAAGAGGCTTCAACTTCAAAGCTCCGGACGCATAAATCTTGCCGATAGGGGCATTGCGGAAGAACGGATCTTTGTAGTTCTGCACTGCTGAAGATGCGTATAGCGACTTAGCCGAAGGGAACAAACCGTACTCCTTGAACACCGTCAACTGTTGCGCAGGAGCTAAGTACCAAGACATGAATTTCCAGGCTTCAGTTTTGTTTGGCGCTGCTTTCGGAATAGACAACTGACTGCCACCGATGTTGCCACCGCCGCCAGGAACTTTGGCAACATCCCATAAACCTTTGGTCTTAGGGGCGTACTGCTTGATGTAATCAAGCTGCCAAGCTGGTGCAAGCAATGTTGCAAACGAACCTTTATTCATGCCTGCATACCAATCGCCACTGTAAGGAGCAATGCGCGAGCCAAGGCCAGCTACAAGGGCCTTGCCTGTTTCATTAAACGCGGCACGCACTTGACGGTTCTGATAATCAACTTTACCTACACCCTTGTAAAACTTTTCAGTTCCTTGGTTCAAAATTGCAGTGAAAAGTGTGCCAGAGCTATCGATAAAGCAAGACTTGTCTTTCTTCTTATCGACGCAGCGCTTTAGCTTTTTGTTGTAGTTTTTACCAACTTCAATGAACTTGTCCCAAGTTGGCCACAGGCGACCGACAGCGTCACGCTGAGTCGGCAAGCCAGCTTTCTTAAACAGATCAACTCGGTATGCAACTTCAAGGCCGCCGACATCAGTAGGTAGGCCGATTACTTCGCCACCTTTTCCTGTGCCCTGCGCCCAGCGCCAAGCTACGTAGTCCTTCTTAATGTTGTTTGCGTTGTAAGGAGCTTTACGTAAATCCACGAAGTACTGCGGATAGTCGCGGAATAAGCCTGACCACGAAGTTTCGATCGCTGCGATGTCTGGGGTCTTGTGTGCCTGAAACGCAACGATAAGTGCCTGAGCTAGTTGATCAGGTCCACCCTTGTTGACAGCAACAATTTTTACATTCGGATGCATTTTTTCATAGCGCGTCTTCATATTTGGTTCGATGACATTGCCAAAGGTCCAGATGTTGAGTGTTACTTTGGCAGCGGCTTTCGCAGGTGCGGCAACTAGGCCACCAACTAATAGTGCGAGGGCTGCTAATAAAAATGTGAATTTTGCAACGAAGTTACGATGCGCCATGTTATGCTCCTAAAAGTCTCAATAGAGCTCCCGGCCAAACGCTGTGCGACGGTCAGCCGAGAGCCCCACAACCTACCTCGTAGGTTTGAGTTCCCGTGAAAGCGGTTACGAAAGCGATTTCACGGTATCCTGAACCTAACTTGCTTATCCCCGTATTGCAACCAAATTAACGTTTCATAACGAAATCGTTATAATTCATTTGTGTTGAGTCCTAGATGGTTGGGGCATAACAAAATCACGGCCGAAATGACTCTGATTGTGCGATTAGTCGACTCGATGCTTATGCTTGCTTTTCAACGAAAGGTTTCTACTCAATGAATACTTCCCGTCGCTTATTTGCCGCTCTAGTTGCAAGCACGCTTGCGCTCTTGGCCCTGGTCGGACCAAGTTTTACTACCGCGTCTGCCAAAACCACCAGTGTGCGCACAAAAGCGCCGGTCTACAAAGTGTTGTGGCGCGAAGAATTCAATGGCAAAACAAGGCAACTGCCAAATGAAAGCGAATGGGATTATGACCTTGGCAACAATGGTGGCTGGGGTAATAACGAGAACGAGTACTACACAATGACCAATGCCAAAACCGACTGTGGTGCAGTGCAGAAAGTTGTTGCTGGCAAGAAAAAGACAGTTTGTACTGGCAATGGATCTCTAGTTATCACTGCTAACCGCATTCCTGACGACAGTATTGAGGCGTCCAGTTGTGCAAGTTGCACGTTCTTTAGTTCGCGCATAAATACGCAGGGCAAGTTGGGGTTCAAGTACGGGCGCATGGAAGCTCGCATTCAAATGCCTAAAGGTGATGGCACCTGGCCAGCTTTCTGGTTACTCGGATCAAATATCACATCTGTTCCATGGCCAACCTGTGGTGAAATCGACATTGTAGAAGTTGGCAACGACCCTTACACCTCAAACAGCACTATCCATGGTCCTGTTAGTGGATTCATGGGCATCACCAATGGCGGAAAGCAAGCCGCAAAGCCGCTTTACAGTGGCTACCACACATTCCGTGTTGACTGGTTGCCAACAAAATTTGTTTTCTACTTAGACAACCAGCCTTATTACACAATCACGAAGGCTGAAGCCACTGGATCTTCGTACAACGACAAATGGGTTTACGATCACGAGTTCTTCCTAATTCTCAACCTAGCGATGGGTGGCAATTACGTTGGTGGGACACCAGATCCAAAAATTCGTTCGACTCAAATGAAAATTGATTACATTCGTTACTACTCGATTAATGGCGTGGGCAAGCTCTACCGTCATTAATAAGCACCAATAACTTCTATCTCGGGAACAGATTTGGGAACATTTAATTCGCTAGTACTTGATGAAGCGCGTTACCAGTTGCAGTGGAGCCAAGAATTCGATGGTCCAGCGGGGGCAGCGCCAGACACTGATGCAACTTGGACCTACGATCTAGGCGCGGGCTCTGACGGTTGGGGCAATCAAGAGCACGAGTATTACACCGATAGCAACGCGCGCTGTGATGGTGACAGCAATTTGGTGATTACCGCCCAGCGACTTTCAGGTGACGACCCAATCGCACAAAACGATCCACGCATCGAGTTCTACAGTTCACGTCTGCACACCAACAAAAAAGTTGGCTTCAAATTCGGCCGGATTGAAGCTCGCATCAAGATGCCAAAAGGGCAAGGTGCCTGGCCAGCGTTTTGGATGCTTGGCGAAAAAATTGGTGAGATTGTCTGGCCTGACTGCGGCGAGATAGACATCGTTGAAGTTGGCGATCTAAAAAATGAACTTGTCGCAAGTTTGCACGGTCTGGGATACTGCGGCGCAGATCCACTGACAAATCGCGTGAAAGTTGTAGACGACCTGAGCGACAACTTCCACACCTACGCCATTGACTGGCTACCGGGTTCTGTTGAATGGTTCTTTGATGGCGGATCAATTTCAAAAAAGACTGCTGCCGATGCAAGTGCAGTAAATAGTGAATGGGTTTTCGATCAGCCCTACTTCATTTTGATAAACCTAGCCATGGGCGGAGTATTTGTTCCTGGCGGAATAGATCCAGAACTTGGGCAAGCTCAATTCACAATTGACTACATCAGGCATTATTCAATTGACGGTGTTGGCGAAGTCATAAAACACTAGCCACACAGGTTAATTTCGGACAAAAGTCTGGCTGGGAAACCGACTAACTGTCCGCCCGACAAGTAACATGGGAGTGTACAAAATAGTCGAGAACTAGGGGGCAAAAAATGGGTTTACTTGACTCACTTGAAGCGCGCTTAGACAAACTAGTTAACGGCTCATTCTCTAAAGCATTCAAAGCTGGAATTGAACCAACTGAATTAGGCGCAGTTCTTCAGCAAGAGCTAGATTCCAAGGCTAAAGATGTAGATGGCAAGTTGCAGGTGCCAAACATTTTTGTTGTCGATCTTGGCACTGACGACTACACCCGGCTTCAGGCTTATCTGCTACCGCTTGGCGCAGAACTTGCCACACTTGCCCAAGATTATGCAGAAGAACAGCGCTACGCTGCGAGTTCATACATGAGTGTCACGTTTCAACACGACCCACAACTAGGCACTGGAATTTTTCGGATAAACAGTACAAGCGGGCTAGTGGCCGAACCAGCTGTTACTAATACTGTTTCTGCCATGCCGGTAGAAATGATCGTTGATTCCAGCCCCCCACATTTAACAAGTGTCTCTGGCGAAAAATTCTTTATCACTCAATCAGTAACCAAAATTGGTCGTGGTGACCAAGCAGAAATTCAAATTGAAGATTCAGGTATCAGCCGACTGCATTGCGCAATTATTCTGGGCACCGAGACCACAATCCGCGACTTAGGTTCCACCAACGGAACGATGGTTGATGGTCGCACAATTAGCGAAACCGTAATTCTTGATGGCTCAATCATAAAAGTCGGTAGCACAACTTTGACCTACTCGAGCAGATAAATAATGTCTGAACTAGTTGTTAGTTTTCTGCGAATTCTATTTTTGCTGACGCTGTGGTGGTTCGTTTGGCGGGTAGTAGTTATTGTCCGCAGCGACTTACAAGCTCCTCGCGATGCAAAGCCACTCACACCAGCGCGCACGATTCGGCTACCTAACCCACGCCCAGCATTGCGCACACGCAAAACTGCAACGAACATCATCATCACAGAAGGCCCGCTTACTGGAACAGTTGTTCCGCTTGGCACATCAGCAATTTTGATTGGCCGAGCACCAGATGCAACCATCGTGCTAGATGATGACTTTGTTAGTAACCAACACACGCGCTTAGTTCCAAGAGATTCACACTGGATTGTTGAGGACCTTGGGTCAACAAATGGAACTTGGATTGATAAAGAGAAAGTCACTACCCCTACTGTTTTGGTGCCCGGAGCAAAACTGCGGATAGGAAAAACCAGTTTGGAACTTAGCTCATGAGTGAGCTGTCTCTGCGCTTTGTCGGGCGATCAGAAATTGGCCACATTCGAAAGAACAATGAAGATAGTGGTTACGCATCCAATGATTTACTTGTCGTAGCCGACGGCATGGGTGGTCATTCTGCTGGCGAACTTGCAAGTGCCGCGACAGTTGCTGCTGTCGTTTCTGCGTGTGAAAGTTCTAAGCAAGTCGATGAGTTACTGCCTTTGCTATCCGACGCGGTTATCACTTCCGGTGAATACATCGCCGATGTCGTCTCTGGTAATCGCGAACTAACTGGAATGGGCACCACACTTACTGCAATTGCAATGCGCGGTGATCGAATCGCAATGGCCCATGTTGGTGACTCACGGGCGTATCTGATGCGCGATGGTGAGCTAGTACAGATAACTAAGGACCATACCTACGTACAAAGTTTGGTTGACTCAGGCGAAATCACATCCGAGCAAGCCGCGGTGCACCCACGACGCAACCTACTCATGCGAGCAATAGATGGAATACACGCAGTTGAAGTCGATCTTTCGGTTCGCGAAGCTCGGCTAGGCGACCGTTTTCTGTTGTGTAGCGATGGTTTATGCGGAGTTATTAGCGACGAAGAAATCGCAAACGCAATGCAAATCAGTGACCCAACACAGAGTGTTACTGAGTTAATCGACCGGGTTCTCTGCGCAGGTGCTCCGGACAATGTCACGGTCATTGTCGCTGACGTTATTAATAATGGAACGCAAGTTGATCCGGTGTTGATTGGCGCTGCAATTGAAGATGAGACTCAAGAGCGGTTACCTGATATTGAATTTCCAGAAGAGTTGCCAATTGAACTTGCCCCTGTTTTGGCTCATCTTGACACCGTTAAAAGAAAACGCAATTGGCTAAAGCCGGTAGTTGTTACTTTGGTCGCCATCGCGATCACTATTTCGGCGAGCACCTGGTGGTTGGCTAACCAGTGGTACTTAGCCGAATATAAACCAACACATGTAGTCGCGATTTACCAAGGAATTCCTACAGGCGGATTCTCGAGACTTATTGATGTATCAGAGATCCCAATCAATTCGCTACCAGCCTTCGAACAGCAACAGCTTGGGAACACTATTGATGCTGTTACGTATGAAGAAGCCACGGCCAGCTTAAATCGATTGAAAGCACGCGCTACTTTGTGCCAAGAACTTCCAGCGCCGCAAGGCTGTGGGGCCTTAATCCAATGACCGATTTAATTCGGCTACGTAAAATTTCAACGAGGCGATCAGCGGAGGGTTCTGCTTTAGCACTGGCCTGGCTCGTCGGTCTTTTTGCCTGGGTATTAGTTGACTTGGCCACTGGCAATGATTTGAGATCTGGATTTGTTCCGCTCGGTTGTGTCGGCGTACTTTTGTTAACCGCACATATCGTCGTGCGCTGGCAAGCACCTTATGCGGACCCGGTAATTTTGCCTGCAGTGGCAATGCTCAACCTGCTGGGCCTTGCGATGATCCATCGTCTAGATGTTTCTAACCAAAAGTTAGCTGACATAAGAGGTGTAGCTGCGCCAACTCCAGACGTTTACCTGCAGATAACTTGGCTCGCTGTTGGCTTATTGCTTTTCTGCGCTGTGCTCTTCATAATTACTGATCATCGCCGACTACAACGACTAACTTTCACTTGCGGCGTGACCGGAATTTTAATGCTGTTCTTGCCGCTAATTCCAGGGGTTGGCGTTGAGATTAATGGGGCACAGCTTTGGATTGATCTAGGAGTTTTCACAATCCAACCTGGTGAAATTGCAAAAATTCTGTTGACTATTTTCTTTGCTGGTTTTCTCGTTACGCGACGGCACTCACTTGCACTTATCAATCGTAAAGTTATTGGCATCGGTTTCCCACGAGCTAAGGATGTTGGCCCACTACTTATTGTTTGGGCAGCAGCCCTGCTTGTCCTAATTCTTGAGCGTGACTTAGGAACCTCACTTCTTATTTTTGGCTTGTTTATCGTCATGCTCTACGTGGCAACGGGCCGACGCGGTTGGGTAATTCTTGGTGGCCTCTTGTTGGTGGTAAGTAGTTTCTTGGCGTTCAAGACATTCGGTCATGTGCGAATTCGCTTTAGTGTTTGGCTTGATCCGTTTAGCCAAGCAACTGACAACGGGTATCAGATTGTGCAATCACTTTACGGCTTTGCCAATGGTGGCGTATTCGGAACCGGATGGGGTCGCGGTTACCCACAACTAGTTCCATTCGCTAAAACAGATTTCATCACATCAGCTCTTGGTGAAGAACTTGGATTAACCGGTCTCATCGCGATTATCCTGCTTTATGTTTTGACTATTGAACGAGGCGCCCGGGCAGCCGTTGCAACTCGCGACCAGTTCGGCAATCTGCTTGCCATCGGACTAACAACTGCAATCGGCCTACAAACTTTTATAGTAATTGGTGGCGTGACGCGCTTAATTCCATTGACTGGCCTTACAACGCCATTTCTTTCCTACGGTGGATCATCGCTAGTCGCTAACTACATCCTGATGGCTTTACTGTTACGAGTTTCAAACTCTGCGCGTAAACCTGAAGACTCAGATTTAGCAGTTGTTGGGTTGTCATCATGACTAGACAAATTAACAGAGTAACTCTGATTTTGATTTTGCTGATGCTAGCGCTGATTGCAAATCTTTCCTACATCCAATTCTTTAATTCAGCAGAGTTACGACACAAGCCTGGAAACCAACGGGTACTGCTCGCTGAGTACTCAAAGCAGCGCGGGCCAATCCTGATTAGTTCAGACCCAATTGCACAATCTAAAACCACTAATGATGCGCTCAAATATTTGCGCACTTACGCAAACGGGCCGACTTACGCGGCAGCGACTGGCTTTTATTCTTTTGTATATGGTGCTACCGGAATTGAGCAGCAACAGAACGATGTGTTATCTGGCAGCGACAACCGATTCTTTGTTGACCGATTGCAACAACTATTTGCAAACCGTCAACCACAAGGTGGCGCAGTTGAATTAACGATTAATCCGCGCGCGCAAAAAGCTGCTATG